>Ga0255342_1003092_pt1 | contig 19236 bp, 16 predicted proteins | sample wastewater_treat_3_FD_192416 | JGI IMG/M metagenome (GOLD analysis project Ga0255342, IMG submission 192416) | Wastewater microbial communities from Lulu Island WWTP, Vancouver, Canada - plant14 | ecosystem: Engineered > WWTP > Wastewater > Unclassified | place: Canada: Vancouver, British...
GTTTGAAGCAGATCGTCGATGTCCTGAACTATCGTTTTTGCGCGAACCTTGCCGCGGTATTCGATAATATGATCGTAATATTGAAATGCTTGGGCAATAATAGCGCCAAATCTTCCGGGGAAACGTAATCCTGACATAATGGCAGCTTTGGATAAGTACATTAATCCTTCAAAGGTGAGCGCCTTGGAGAATCCATCTATAAGAGCAAATTCCGTTATTACGAAGGGGCCAATTTTGAAAATCACACGTCCAGATGGAATGAGCAGATTGGCTAGGATGATCCCCGCAATTACTGCAAAAGTCGAAATCAAAGAAAAGCGCTTCCCACTAATCCATGTCCAGAAGATAAACAAGATGAGACATAGCAGCTTTACGACAATTCCTTTCTGGAGCAAAAAAAATATCGCAATTGCAGCACCGAGAACTGCTGCTACCCAGGGCTCCATATATTCTTCATAGCGCTTCCGGCGAGCTATGCGCCCTTGATTGTGAATGTTTTTTCGCAGAGATTCTTTATTCTCGGCTGCCTTGCCTGAATTATCTATTGCTTTTGTATCCGAATTGTTATCTTCTGTTTCCGAATTGCTATCTTCTATCGCCAATTCTGAGCCTGTGGGCCTTTTCCCGACTTCGCTATTGTTCTGATTATTGACGGATCGGGCATTGCCAATCCCCCTTGCGCTGGCGTACCAATGCGAATTCTCGGCAAAGAATTCAGCAAATAAACCCATTAGAGTGCCAGTTGCAAGCCCTGTAGCTAGAAAAATAGGCGCAATAAGCCAGGCCGCTTCCCCAAAGATAACATATCGTGCCATCAGCATTTGAATGGCATTCGAAGCCATAGCTCCTGAAATAGAGACTCCTATCAGCGAAATTGCTCCTTTACCAAGCTTTCTAGTAGCTCGCATTGCAATAGCAGCTATCATGGTTCCGCATAAGCTAAAAAGCGCAACATACGAAAAGAGAGTTCCAGACACGATCGACATGCCTACCACCTTTGCGGCGGCCAATACCATAAACCACTTGAAAGGCAGAATGTCTACCGCTAGCAGAATTGGCAAGTTTGCTATGCCAATCCGCATAAAAGGCAGGGGTTTTGGTAACATATATTCAATAGCGGACAAGAAAAAGCAGAAGGCAGCAAGCAAGGCCGTTAGTTCAGCTTGATTTTCATGGCCAATGGATGTCTGTCCTGAAGAGAAGAGGGGGGACGCTTCCTGGCCAGCAGGTGCTTCCAGGACAGGAGGCGCTTCGGGGCCAGCAGGTGCTTCCAGGACAGGGGACGCTTCGGAGCCAACGGGTGCTTCCAGGGCAGAGGGCTCTTCTGAGCTAGTACGCGCTCGCATCCACACCTCCAACATCCTTGCTGTTGCCATTGCTTGTAATACGCACGAATACCTTGTTAGGGAGACAGGCTATCCATTGATTTGGCTCAGAGATAGCGCCAGCTAGCACACAGAGCTTGTTGTTGCAAGGCGATTCGGTAACGCTTGCCTTGCCGTCGTGAATGTGTACATGAGTCATGCCCAAAGGGCCAGATATGTCATAGTCTGCATCTTTATCGAGAGGAGCTATAAATTCGTCCTTTTCTCCTGTCATTTCGACATAGCGCATGCCACTCTGACGATCGAGCACAAGGAGAGCTGTTCCGACAACTAGCAATGCGGCTAGCGCAAAGATAAAGATATCTAGAAATCGAACATGCACTCTTGAGGTTAATTTCATGAATGCAAGTCGATTTTCGAGGAATGGAGAGAGCCGAAGCTCAGACTAATCGCAGCTATCGTCGTCGCAATAGCAATCATCGTCACATTCGTCGTCGTATTCTCCATGTGCATGGCCATGCTCCAGCTCTTCTGGTGTTGCTTCGCGGACATCGACGACTTTGACATCGAAATGAAGGGTCTCGCCAGCCAGAGGGTGATTCGCGTCGAGTGTGACTTCTTCTCCATCCACGTTTACGACCGTGACGATAAGAGTGCCATCCTCACCATGCGCCTCGAATTGCATACCAGCAGCTACCTCTACATTGTCGCCAAAATCCTTCTTATTGACCTTGAAAACGAGAGACTCGTTGCGTTCTCCATATGCATCGGTCGGAGGAATACTACAGCTCAGGGTTTCGCCAGGAATTTTTCCTTCGAGTTCTCGTTCCAGCCCTGGGATTATGTTATCATTGCCATGAAGATACACTAGAGGTTCGTTTTCTTCTGACGAATCGATGATCCTACCGACATCGTCGCTGAGAGAATAGTCGATGGTAACGACGCGATCTTTTTTAATTTCCATTGTAGATCCTTCTTAAAGAGTAAAAATACTTCCACCGCATTTAGAATGCGCATTATTTGAGCACGGATCGAATGCATTAGATGTACATAAATAGTCATGCTCAACTCAGAATTATATTATAATAAATTACTCTATTGCGCGGCAATGGAGTTAGGCATATGCATGCCATCCTGGCTATATTTCTCCAAGTTCGCTATAGCTAAGAAGTGAATTGTGGAAGAAAGTCTCTGTGCACATCGAAGTAGCGGTCAAATAGCGTCGACGCCAGCGAGGGATCGTCGATCATAGGATCGAGCGCGAGCGCTTCGATGGCTGCTTTTCTATCACCTTCTACGCCTGCCTTGACGGAAAGCTCAGCAATGGTCATCTGGCGGCGGCAAAGTTCCGCAACCGGCTCAGGCAATCTTCCAACGGAGAGGCCATACACTCCTGCGGCATCCACCACGGCGGGCACTTCGACAATGGTATCATTGGGCAAATTTTCGATACACCCTACATTGGGCACATTGACCGCTGCTTCATAGGCATGGCTATTGGTCTTAATTGCGCCTATGATGAGCTCGGCGCGCTCAGTATGTGCATCTTTTAGGCTATCGATTGGCACTTCGCCGCGTCCCATCTGGGCGATATTCTGCCACATTCGTTCCCGATTTTTGGAACCCCGGTTTAGATCATACATTTGAATATTGTATTTTGCCCATGTATTGCGGCTCATACTGTGCGTATAAGGCAGATATTCGCAAAGGTGGCAATCGCCTGGCACCGGTACGCAATCGAAAATACGAATCATCTCTTGCGTGAGCGGCTCGAAATCGGCTGGCGCTTTCAAGAATCGCTTTTTAAGAAGCGGGTAGAGGTCTTCCCCGTTTTTTGTCCGCACATCGAGCATCCATGTGAAGTGGTTGATCCCAGCTGCGAGGATGTCGATTTTTTGTATCGCTTGTTCGACAATGATGCGCTCAATTTGGCTCGATTCATCGGTCCACACAAAGCGATAATCTCGCGGTGCGTCAATGCCAAGGTCTTGTGCGAGGACATAGCCCGCCATCATATAGCCAAAACTGAGCTGATGACAAATGCCAATTGTGCGGATGGATGAATAGCGATGCACTGCAAGCGCAATGCGTGGCACGGGATTAGTGAAATTGAGGAGGTACGCATTTGGGCAAAGAGCTTCCATATCTTTGATTATAGGCATGATCTGGGCGAGGTTACGCGCAGTATGGAAGAGTGCGGCCGGGCCACCATTTTCTGCATAGTGCATGATGCCATACTCTTTGGCGAGCTCGTGATCGATTCTCCAGCGATTTTCCCGATCTACCGCAATAGAAAGCACCACGTAATCTGCGCCAGACAATGCGTCCTTTCTTTGTTCTGTAGCACTAATGCGCATATCAGCATGCCATTCATCATTCATACGCAGCGCAAGCTTTTCGATCGCTTCGAGCCCTTCGCGATTGATATCGACGAGGCAAAGCTCACAGCCATGGAGGTCCGGGTTGCGCATAATACCTGCCAATGTCGAAATGCCGAAGGATGCACTTCCGGCACCGATTACGACTATTTTTTTTCTTACCATAAGCGTTACTCCTTTTAAACTGTATGGCTGCCCAAACTCAGTCGCCTTTGTGATTATTGTGTAGTGGCCACGATTTTATTTCACCTATTGCTTTACTGCGCCCCCTGTAATGCCGCTTACAAGATATTTCTGGAAAAAGGCCACAAACACGAGCGGCAAAATACTGCCCAAAATTCCACTTGTAGCCATAAGCCCATAATCCGTGCGGAAGCGGCCAATCATCTCTGCCATGGCCACTGTCATTGTCTTTGCCTTGAGGTCAGTCGTGAACGTCAGCGCAAAGAGAAATTCGTTCCATGAGGCATTAAACACAAAAAGTCCCGCCGTAAAGAGAGCTGGCCCTGACAGCGGCAACACAATCCGAAAGAGCGCGCTAAGCCTATCGCAGCCATCGATAAGCGCCGATTCTTCAATCGCTGACGGGAGCGTGAGAAAATAGCCGCGCATAATCCATATACAAAGGGGCAAATTGAGCGCCACATAACAAATAACTAAAAGTAGCTTTGTGTTGAGCAGCTTGAATTGATTCGCGATAAAATAGAGCGGAATAATAAGGAGTACAGGCGGCAACATCTGCGTCAACAGCACAAAAAAGGTCATTGCATTTCCATATTTTACCTTGAGCCGCGCGATTGCATACGCACCAAGAGCGCCAAAAAACACGGTAATGACTGTAGTAATCACGCTCACAATGAGGCTGTTGATAAGGCCTCGCTTAAATGTGTAAGCAGTGCCAATTGCTTTTGAAGAAGAAAAGAGAATATCCTGATAATTTTTGAAACTCGGTTCTGAAACGCCCCATTTAATTGGACGCGACCGAACCTCTTTTTCTGGGCTTATGCTTATTTTGAATGTCCAATAGAACGGCACGAGTACCGAGAGTACTACCATTACTATGAGCAAAATTTGAACAATGTTGACAATATCTTTTCTTCGTAGCTTCATAGCTCTTCCTCTTTGAACATTCTCGAATAAATAATCACAAAACAGAGAACAATGATGAGTAGAAGGAAGCTCATTGCTGCGCCTTGCCCAAACTTCATGTATTCAAACGATTCCTTATAGATGAGCATACCCACTACTGTAGTGCTTCCTCCTGGCCCGCCGCCTGTGAGTGAATAGATGATATCGAAGACCTTAAACGTCGCAATGGTCTTCATCACCACATTCATATAGATGATGGGCATGAGGTGAGGAATAGTGATATACAGAAATGAGACAAGACTAGAAGCACCATCAATTGCTGCAGCTTCATATTCCTCTTTAGGAATGGACTTAAGTCCTGCCAAGAAGAGCACGATAGAAAACGGCGTTCCTTGCCAGAGATTGGCAATGATGAGCATAATCATGGCGAGCTTTGGATTGGAAAGCCAAGCCACATAGTCCTTGATAATTCCAAGCTGTGTCAGAAGCCCATTAAGAAGCCCGTAGTTTGGGTCGTAGATCAGCTTCCAGATGAGCGAATTGACAATTGGCGCAAGGATATACGGAAAAACCACAATTGCAAGGACAATTCCCTTGCCTTTGCGCTCTTTGTTTAGCAACAGCGCAATCGCCAGCCCAAGTGAAATGCCCACAATCAGATCTGCGGCCACAAAATAAAGAATTCTGAGGATTGACATCCACCAGTCGCTCGACTTTAAAACATCGATATAATTTTGCAGCCCAACGAATTGTTGCCCCTTGGCTGGGTTATTGATATTCAAATTATGAAAGCTGAGCCAAAGCGAATAGCCAATTGGATACACAATAATCGCAAAAAGGATAATAATGCTCGGCAAGAGCAGATAAAACCCTAATCTCCGATCCTGTGCTCGAAGGGTAAGCGCCTGCTTCATGATGGTTCTTCCTTACAAAATAGCAGACAAAATAGCAGCCGCAGATTGCGTTCCACGGCTGCCATTTCACTACAATTGATTATGTTAATATGCCTTCTTGATCTCGAGGGTCTTGGCCACGGCTTCGTCTAGTGCTTGCTGTGCGGTCATCTTGCCAGTGAGCGCCTTGTGGAGTTCTTCAGCGAGCATGCTGCTAAACTCATGATACCATGGCACTGCAGGCCTATTCACGATGTACTGGGCTTGTACAGCCATCTTCTTGAGTTCGGGGAATTTTTTCTGAATTGCTGGGTCTTCGATGATCGATTTCCAACCAATAGCGATTCCTGCCTTTTCGAGTGCAATGCGCGAGCCTTCAGGTCCTGCCATGAATTGCACAAACTCCCATGCTTCTTTTGGATGTTTAGTATTCTTGCTGATTGCCCATCCCATGGGGCCCGCAACAGTGTAGGGAAGCTTGCCATCTACTGAAGGCATAAGCCCGATATCGACCTGACCGACAACCTTGGATTGATCGGGGTTGTTCATCGGCACAAGTGGGCTACCGCCCCAGCAGAGGCAATACGAAATATCGCCCTGCTGCATTGCAGCCATCACATCATCCTCCGTCCACATGAGAGATGCGGGATCGACGATTTTGTAAGTATAGAGGCTGTCGATCATCCACTGCAGTGCATCCACGGCACCGCCTTTATTGAACAGTGGATTGAGATTATCATCAAAGAACTGACCACCAAAGGTGGCAGCCAACGCAACAAAATCGCAGATAAGGCATTCCTTTTGTGCCCATGAGAAGGCGGTTGCATATTTTACCACCTTGTCTTTCTGTAATTTTTGGCTATAGGAAACTACATCCTTCCAAGTTTTTGGGAACTCAGTGAGGCCCTCTTTTTTGAGCATTGTGGTGTTATAAACAAAAGACTTCCACTCAGAGGCCCATGGTAGGCCATACCACTTACCCTGGAACATCATGCCATCCTTGGCAAAAGGAATGATATCTTTGCGATATGACTCCGGCACCAGGTCGTCGATCGGATAGAGCCACCCTGCCGACGCATACTGTGCGACATCAATGCAGTCGAGCACAAACACATCGTATTGCGTACCGCCTGTCATAAAAGAAGCCACAAGCTTCATCACTGCATCGCGGCCATACGGCAGCACATTGACATTGACCCGTATGCCTTTCTCAGTTTGGAGCTGCTGGAAACGTTGGAGCAAAAAGTCAAGATTGTTCGGCCCGGACAGCGTGTTCAACTCCACCAGGTTGGTTTGTTGTGCACTTACCGGCGCAATAAGCGCCAGAGCCAAAAAGCCAACCAGGAACAGCATACCTTTTTTCTTGCGCATCTTCATATCCTCCTTAAAAGCCAGCGCCATCTTATGCGCTCGGCTTTAGTCTTTAGATGCTTCCATTATGAAGATGCGCTTCTTGGAAATCGCAAGTAGAAAAAATTTGATTTTTATGGGAATTTTTTGCAAGCACTATAGCAGCATGCTCTGGCTATTTCGTTATGGGTTGTATTATGATGCGCCTTATTCAGCTTGGCGTAGAGGCGCTTGAAATGTTTCTTGCTTTTGCATCGTGTCGTCGCATTTGCTATATTCATGAGGCAGTAGCCCAAAGCGCTTTTTGAATTGACGCGAAAAATAGGTAGTTGAGGAGTAGCCAAGCTTCTGTGCAAGCTCGCTGATACTTTTACATTTTTTCTCACGCAAGAGCTGCGCAGCGGCTTCGAGCTTGCATTCTTTGAGATAGGCACTAAAGCCACCAGGACTGAATTCTTTAAAAAGTCGGCTAAGATAGCCGGTGCTGATACCAAAATGAGCTGCCACCGCTTCTTCTGTGAGATTTTGGAAGATCGATTCATAGATATATGCTCTGATTCGCTCTACTAGTGCTTTGTTATCTTCTTTTCGTGCGCGCTGAACTGCATCCTTCAATAGCCCGATTTTTTGCTCTGTCCAGGCAATGAACTCTTTTATCCCTGATAGTTGCTCAATTTCTTGGCGCATAATGAAATAGGAGAGCGCTGTGATATTTCTGCTAGGTTCTTTCCTTTGATATACTTCATTTACAATTCCTGATAGTCGAATAAAATAATCACGCATCATCACAGGAGGGACATTTTTGCGCTCCATTTCCTTGATGTCGAGGGAAAGGGCCTTCATAAATTCGTCGTAGCGTTCGCGCATAAGCAGTTCCTTGAGCGAATCACGAGGGAGAGCAATCCATGCACTGCTTGCTATTTCTTCACATGAGAAGACATTGCCAAATCCATAGAAGACTTTATTGTCCAAAACATTTCGCAACTGTGTATAAACCTGAGGGCAATCTGCGGGGTCAGACAAAGCAGGAGAAAATGCGATATTCGACTGCGTACGCTCTGCAAATGCAAAAATTGCACCAAAAGAAAGACAAAAGGATGTATCCACAAAACAACTGCTCACAAGGCTACCTGAAGGATAGCGGATTGTCAGTGCCCTTTCTTTTGGGAACAGCGATTCCCATTGCACCTTGAGTGCCTCCTGCTCTTGTTCGCGTTCTGCCCAATCAAGGTTTTTCAAGAGTGTAGGGTTTTGCTCAACAAGCAAAATATGAAAAGGTAAGCAACAATCGGAAAGCCCAAGCACAGACCCAACCTTTTCAAACTCAGCGCGATCCATTCCTTTGGTAATAAGATTAATGAGGAAGCGATATGCAATGAGGTCCTCATTTTCGTTGATGATTTTTTGTGCGTCTTGCTTGAATGAAATCTTTTGGGCCGTATCGCTCTTGGAATGGACAAGTACATGTAGCGCATCCAAAGTCTTCGTGATAGGGTTTTGAAAATTGTGCTTTACAAAAAGCAAATAGAAAATAAGCCCTACCGCAAAGAGCACCACGAGCGCTACATTGAGGCGCAATGAATAGAGCTGGGTTTTCAGTAGTTTATCCATTGAAACAGTGAGCGCAAGCGAAAGGTTTTGGTTGGACAAAGGGCTCCAAATAACCTGCCATGTTTTTTCAGCATCTTTCCACACCGTAGTTTCGATGAGATTGTTTGGCTTTGTCCCATTGAACCATGAAGGCAAGGATGCATTCCCAAAGCTAAAGAGGATTTGCCCACTATCATCTTCGATCACTACATTTTCAACTACAGGGTCGATAATCTGATTGATCTGTCCTGCAAGCGCCGAAGGATCAATCGCATAGAGCACAATACCGCGATTGCGCATTGGATTCGTCATTGGGTATTTTACATAATATAAAAGCAAATCGGTCTTATCATTCAGCACAGCATGGGCTATCCAGCCATTTGTCGATTTTTTCTTTTGTATTGCGCGGATAATACCCTCGAGCTGAACTTCCCTTGTTGAGTCGGAGAGATTTTTTTGCATTGCATAGTCAGCAATGACCTTTCCATCCTCTCGATAGACGATAATACTTTTGAGCCATTTGTGGCGCACGATGTTAGTGGCGATCTCTCTTGAAAGTGCGACCTCGGAATCTTGCTTATTTTCGTAGATAAGGAAATTCAGCATCGATGAGTTTTGGAATGCGCCGAAATGATCGAATACAATCTGTACAAGCGGCGCAGAAAGCGAATCGTCGAGCATCTGCGCAATTGTCTCGGCCTTTTGGGCATAGATTTTTGAGCTTTCGCTCATAAGGCCTCTATTGGAGAGATATAACAGCACTATCGAATTTATAAGAAACAGCACAAAGATCGAGACAAAAAATAGATTGAAAAATTTCCCAAAGCCACTTTTATGCTTCATCGAGAACCTTTATACTTTGCGCGCTATAATGCAGGTAAAATGCTACATCTCGACTTCTGTGCTGTCAAGGAAAGATTACTCGCATAAAATCCCTGGAACACCTATGAAGGCCCTAAGAAACTCCATTACGAACTGCGCCAGGAACTGAATTGCGCCGAAAATAGAGACGAGCAGCTCTGTGTTCTGCTCCCTAAACTGCCGATAATTAAAAAGGACTTAACTGCCCATGGAAGCGAAAAAGAAAACTCAACCAAAAGCCTCGGTGGTCGTGGCTAAAAAACCTGCCGGTCACCGCGGTTCTTCAGCCTCGATAAAGGGTTCTACAAAAGGTTCTACTCTTAGAAGCGCTAGAGGAATAATAGCGCTCATATTTTTCATCGCTGCGCTTTTCTTGCTTATTTCTATGCTTCTATGGTCATATCTGCCGACAATTTGGAAGCCTCTTGTCTTGCCAGGACAAACATTGCTTGGCATATTTTCCTGGGCAGCCTATTATCTGCCGCTTTGGTTAGCCTGGGCCGCAGGCCTGGTGTATGTGCCGAAGTTCTGTCCGCGAATGACCTATCTTTTGGGCACTTCGGCATTGCCTTTTGTCGTCGTAACAGCATTTGCCCGTCTATCCACTAATCCTAGTGTTTTTTTTGAACATCATCCATCGATGGCCAAAGTTGGCCTATCTTCGCTGTATGCAGCACTTGGATTTTTGCTTGCGGCAAGCCTTATGGTTATTTTTGCTGGCTATCTCAAGCTTTCGGAATGGCTTAAAGCTAATGGGTTCATAAGGACACGCGCCGAAAAAAAGAAAAATGGAGAAGCCCAGGGCTTTGGGCAGAGATTGGCTACTTTTATAAAGGATAATTCGCTTAAGAGAGAAGAGAGGCGAAAACGCAAGGAAGAAGCGCGCCTAGCGCGTGCAAAAGCGCTCGCAGAAAAAGATATTTCGATAAATATTCCTGATGTGCCACCGCCAGATCCTCTCAAGTCCGAGGAGCTTGGAGGATTCTATGCTTCGGGCACAAATAGGGCAGGTTCTGAAGTGGCGCAGAAAGACTTAAGCGCAACCTCCGTCCCCATGGGATCGAGCATGGGATCTACTGGATCGTCTCTTGGGGCACATTCTTCTGCTTCTGCTGCTGGTTTTGACACAGGAGGCATTTCCTTTACCTCTGTCCCTCCAGCCAAACCCGCAGCATCCGAAGAAGAGCACAAGCGTGCCATCGTAGAACGCATCCTCGAGCGTAAGGCAGCAAAGCCATATCAAGTACCAATCGATGGACTTCTCAACAATTATCCCGATGGGCAGTACTGGATAATCGACGATAAAACACGCGCAAGCGCAGGAGTACTCAAAGAGACTCTAGCCGAATTTGGCATAGAAGCCGAAGTGACCGGAATCCGCAAGGGGCCTGTCATAACAATGTTCGAAATTCTCCCAGCCCATGGCGTCAAGATTTCGAAAATCACGAATTTGAGCGACAATATAGCCCTGAGGCTCGCGGCCTCAAGTGTGCGCATCGTCGCGCCCATACCTGGCAAGCACGCGGTTGGAATCGAAGTACCCAACGAGCGGCGCGCAATAGTTTCGCTGCGCGAACTCATCGAGAGCGAGAAATTTCGTCAGAGCAAAATGGAAATACCCGTCGCACTCGGCAAGGATATAGCAGGCGAAGTCCAGCTTATCGATCTTACTCAGATGCCCCATATTCTCATTGCGGGCGCGACAGGCTCGGGCAAGTCGGTCTGCGTCAACTCGATTATCCTATCGATCCTATACAAGCGCACGCCAGAGGAAGTAAGGCTCTTGCTAATAGACCCGAAAATCGTCGAATTAAAGCTTTACAACGATATACCACATCTCTTGACACCAGTTGTAACGGAATCAAAAAAAGCATTTCAGGCTCTGCAGTACTGCATTTGCGAGATGGAACGGCGCTATTCCCTGCTCGACAACCTCGGTGTACGAGACATACGCTCATATAACCGGCGTATTCGCGAGCGCAATCTAGCCCAAGAGAAAGTGCCTTACATTGTAGTGATCATCGACGAGTTTGCCGACTTGATGCAGACAACAGGCAAAGAGCTCGAAGCCACGCTTGCCCGTCTTGCGGCTATGTCCCGCGCGGTTGGCATACACCTTGTGTTAGCTACCCAACGACCCAGCATTGATGTCATAACCGGGCTCATAAAAGCCAATATCCCATCACGAATCGCCTTTATGGTCGCGAGCAAATTCGATAGCCGCACAATTATCGATATGGTAGGAGCCGAAAAACTCCTTGGTAGGGGCGACATGCTCTTCTCCGGTGCTCAGGATCCCTTCCCTGTCCGTATGCAAGGAGCCTTCGTTTCGGAAGAAGAAGTCGAGCGAGTTGTCGCACATGTCAAGACTCTTGGAGAGCCCGAGTATATCGATGAAGAAATTTTTGTAGATGAAGAGGAATCCGAAGAACCCACGCTATTCGACGAAGATGGTTCCGATCCACTTTTCGAAAAAGCCCTCGAAATCGTTCTTCAGCAAGGCAAGGCTTCGGTGAGCTATATTCAAAGGCGGCTAAAGATCGGCTTCAATCGTGCGGCTCGCCTCGTTGAAATGATGGAAGATAAGGGCATCGTAGGCCCAGCACAGGGCTCCAAACCTCGCGATGTGCTTAGAAACCCCGAAGTGTTCGATAGTCCAAGCGGGCATGAAGGGATGCGCCAAGGTGCAAGCCAAGGCACGAACCCAAGTCTAACCCAAAGCCCACGGCGCACATTCGGACAGGATGATCAGGATAGCTAAAGATAAAACAAAGGATGGGTTGAACCCCAAATAGGAAGCCATTGTGTAAATCGATCGCGCGAATAGATCGCGCCCTTTTTATGAAGAAAGAGAAGGAAATAGTGAAGATAAGCTCCTTGCAATGCTTAATAAGGCACGGAACGAACATTTTATAGAATCTGGCTTTAATAACGATGTTTGGAGAGACAACCCGAGAAAACAAGGGTAAATCCATCTCTGAAAGGCCAGGCAGGATGTCTCGATGGACAAACAAGATACCTTTGACAAGATACCTTTGACATGATTACAGGATTTTTCATGATGAACAGGACATTCTTTATAGGCTAGAGACAAGCCAAAGCAAGGTAGCCTCATTTGTCTTTACCCAAAATAAATTATCACATTTATCCTTCTTCATCCCTGCCCATCCTGCCATCCAGTCGAAAAATCCTATAGATTGATGATGATCTTCTTTTGATAGAGTGCCCTTGCAATCGAAGTCAAGATTCCCACAATAAAGAGAAACTGAAAGACTGCCAAGGCTGGATGCGCATTAGTATACCACCATGGCGCCGTGGGAAGCGCGAAAATTCCAAGCACAAAAAGATGAAGAATGTAGAGAAAAATCGGATTGCGTCCCCACCACACCAAGAATTGTGTTATTGGACCATACTGGCGGTACTGCGTAATCTTACTGTTGCTCATCGCGCTACCGTCGCTTACGCGCATCTTTCCAGACCACTTTCGTAGGCCAAAGCTCGAAGAAGCGAGACCATAGATCACAGCGCTGATTCCTATGGAAAGAATATCGTAGGTTGCTGATACCCTATTCTTGCTTATGGGGATGAGCTGCCCCAGAGCAGCACCCATCGCGACAAAGATCAGGCCTGCTGCAATAAATTTGAGTGCTACGATTTTAGGCTCTGAAGTAGCGATCTTTTTGCATGCAGTGGGCGCTCTTTCTTCTCCTTTTCCATTGATAAGATCAGCAATGCCAGAAGCTATGATGAGCATGCCTCCCCATGAAATGCTCCCCGGAAACCCACCATGCGACGAATCGAGCACAATTTCTAGCCAGAATCGATCGAGCAGTATCTGATATACCACAAGAATCAAGCCTCCGGCGAGTAATCGAATCCATGGCGAGAAGCCCATAAAACACAAGGCTAGAAGACCAGCAACCCCAATTGCCTGTAGCACGCCCCAATTCATAGCGCCCTGGCCTTGCTCGAACCACACCTCGCCCGCTGAAAGGATCGCGCCAATTCCCACGAGTGCTGCATAGCGCCTTACAAACCTGAGCGCAGTCTCTCGCCTTCCACGACTTGCTATACTTCTGCGATATGAAGCCCCATATGTCAACGCGATCGCGAATATAAAAAGCGGCGCAATCACATCGATGCAGGTAAACCCTATGTCCGGGGCATGTTTGAGCCATGCCGGGACCCACGAAATACCCGCAAAATAGTTCGCAAACACCATGAGTACTATCGCCAACCCGCGAAATCTATCGATCTCGGGGCTTCTCTCGACTTCAGACATCGTTTTTGCCTTTACAGTATTCTACCATGACAAAATGATGAAAATCCAGAAAAATAAAAAACATAAGACAAACCTGGAACGAATGCAAGATCATAGAAACTTTTTCTAATTGCTTTTTATAAGTCCAGATATATAATCTCAGAATATGCATATTTCGCCCATGCCCATGATACATAAAGGTGCATTGCTTTTGGTTTTCATGTTTTTGTCTAGCGCTCTTTTTGCAGACACCATCGTTATAACGCCGGAGGCGTTCAATCGCATGATTGAAACCTCCTCGGACATCTTGGACGAATACTATGAGTATTCGAAGGAAATTGAGAATCAAAAATATCGATTCGTATTCTATGAAACCTTACTAGGGACTCCGAATAAAGCTTTTGTCGTACCCACGACCCTCGGTGATAGAAATGGAAGGGTCCAGTTATTTTGGACACGAAGATAAGAGAAATCTATGAATTCTGCTCCTCATATTCCGATCGTGTCAAGTTCTGTTCGCAATTTGGTTGCAAAGCAGTCATTGGAGCTTCCCTTCTCTTATGCTGCCTGATATAACAACGCTTGCTGCTTTGCAAGCGAAGCCTCTGAAATATAACACCGTCCTGTCTGCCAATCCTCTTCGTATTCCATGAAGTACGAACATAAGAGTCGCAGATATGAATCGACGCTTGGAAATATCCCCACTACCTTTTAGCGCCTCCGAATCTCAGCATTCAGTCGCTCAATGCTATTTGTCGATGATATCTTCCGTGCATCAAGTTCTCCAAATGCATAGAATTGCAATGAATCTTCTAAGCCTTCCTCCAGGACACTAATTGCTTCAGGATATCGTGCTGCATACTCCTCGATAATCTCATGCGCATACCGAATGGCAGAGTCTCTATCTGGCTGTAACCAAATTGCTTTAAGCTTTTGGCCGAATGCTGCCTTATCCTTATGAGATACTCGGGCTAGAATATTGCGCATAAAGTGGACCTTACACCATTGCCAGCTTGCCCCAAGAAATTCTTTCTGGATCGCAGCCCTAAGCCCATGGTGCGCATCTGAAACACACAACCAAACCTTCTTGAGCCCTCGCTCCTTTAGTGAGCTAAAGAGGGCTTCCTGAAGAACCCTCTTTTCTTTTTTTCAAGAAACTATCAGCTTCTCTATGGGCATCAAAAAGGCCCTTCTGAGCAGCTCAGCAATGGTAGCAATAAGTGACACAAAGAAGGCTTTCGCCTTCCTCCGGTAGAGCACCATCAGGTTCATCACCAAAAACACCATCATGATTGCACTCTCACTCGTTACCCGTAGCTTTGCCCCTATCCGATCAAGCGAGTATCGCCGTTTCCCTTTTCCAAACTTGCCTTCAATCCCAATCCTCACACTCTCATCGTGACGCCCTATCCGTCGCTGCTCGCGTAGTCTTTCTCTGTTCTTTTCACCCTCTTTGAATGGTCGCCCCAACTTTGACCCCGACAGCCGTATCCCATTCTCCTCACAGTATCGCAGATTCTCTCTCGTCCGATAGATTCTGTCGGCACATACCACTTCAGGATACCTGCCATATCGCTGCTGGTATGATTCTATCTGCCCTTTCAAATCCTGACATTCATTGTAGGGTTCCCACGAAAGCCTATGCACTTCGCTTAACCCATCTACCAAGCTCACCGACAACTTCGCCCCAAACTCATACTTCTCTCTCGCCTTACCGCTCACAATCGCTCGCACATGCGGTTTAGTAATACTCACTATCCTTCCTTCGAGTGAGTGACTCTTCCCACAGTACATCTGTCGTTGCTGCCGTACCAACTCCGAGATCACCATCAGCGCTCGATACTGCCTCTTCGTCAGTACATCAAACCCTACCACATCCTTGTAGCCACTAATGATCCTCAGATTCCGTTCTACATACTGCAGCTGCTGCTTCAACGCTTTCCGTAGTGCCCTTTCTCTTGGCTTACGATTCCGTATGAATGTCAAAAATTCTTTCCTCGCTATCTTCCGGTATGTCCTTGGCTTCTCGTAGTCATGAGGCGCGTGTTCCTGAAGCGTATCGATAATCCCTTCTGTTTTCCTTCGCGCTTCATCTAATAAACCCACATCGTGCGGATATCGCATGTCCTCAGGCGCACAGGTCGCGTCAACGATCAGCGTACCCTTATTGCTCTCCCCAGAGTCGCTCCCAGTACTCCTATGATCTCCTTGTGCTCCTTCAGCTTCTTTTTTCTGCTTCTCGATGATCAACGCGTTTACTTCTTTCAGTATGTCCCCCGTCAGCCGCTTCCTAACCGGATATACTCCACAAGCTCTTCATCCGGCAACTTTGACTTCTCTTTAATGATGAGCGCACCTAATGCAACCCGAACCGGCAAAGCCGGTCGACCATTGTTCGTCGCAAAAAGCTTTGAATATTTCGCTTCAATTTCGTCCCACGGGATTAAATCTGCCAATATCACCCATCGATTCTGCCGGTTGAGCTTTCCTCCAAAAACCATGTCAAATTTCTCAAATTCAGGCATTCTTTCTGGTATTCGATACATCGATTCCCTTCTAAGTGCACGCCTTTTTGACCTTTTCCCTCATTTCCCTTGCACTTTATGTCATTAGACTATCATATAATCTATTATTCTACAATACCTTAGCGCTTTTTAAGGAACTCATAGTTAGCGTCACCGATTAAGCTTATTGAGAAATCGTTTGATTTAGCGGAATCCTTATTTGTTGATGGTTGTTGGTTCGGTTTATTGGCCAGGATCGATTGATCACCTTTGAATAGGCTTGAATTTGACAAGGAATAGTCTATCGTTCTGTGATGCCTACTGGCCTGATAGTGAAGAATTCTGCTTTCTTTTCAATTGGGCCAATCTCCGAAATGACACCATATTCAAGGAAATTCAAGAAAAGTACAAAAGCATAGAATCCCAAGAATTTGAGATGCAGCCAGCCGTTGAAAAGCTGGCTGCCGTCACTCTCGACTATCCTGATTACTGGCTTAAAGCGATCGGGTATGGCCCATTCGATGTAGGTGTCATTGGTCGTGCTCATATCCGAGGATAGAACGATTTTTATGCCTTAAGATCCAAGCTTGCCCTTATCGAGGATGCCCTTGTCGTTCGTAAAAGGCATAGATTGAATCGGTTCAAACATTCTATGAATCGGCGAATCGGCCAAAGAAGCCGCGATCAATTCTTTTTGCGAAGTTCAGCATGCTCCTCTTTTACTCTTTGCAAAAGTTCTGGATCCGTGAGCAGGCTTAGCCCAAGAGAAGCTTCCACTTTTGATGCAGTTATCAATGCCTTTCTTCCAAGTTCGCTTACGCTTGCATCTGCATTTTCCTGACTATGACCTGGCGTTCCTTCTGGAGCGCTTTTGACGCTGACGGTGATAGATGGGATATTATAGCTCACAGTTCCAAAGTCGGTAGATGCTCCCGTGGTTGGAGGAAAGGGATCTGGCTCCTCTGGATCGGTAGCGCCAAAGAGCTTGGCATAGCTGTATGAGAGTTTCTCGAGCGATCCAACATTTATGCTGTTATCATATCTTCCTTGGAACGATACTTCATAGGTCGTACCGGTCATAAGAGCAGCCCCTTTAACAATGTCCATAACTCTTGAAACCTGCTGATCCACAAGCGAACGCTTGAAATTTCGGATAAACCAAACAGTTGCAGCGCGCTCAGGCACGACATTCGGCGCCGCGCCGCCATCGGTGATTACTCCGTGCATTCTTGCTCCTGGATCGACATGCTCTCTCATTGCATCGATGGCGTTGTACATCAGTATTACAGCATCAAGAGCCGAACGACCCTCCCATGGCGCAGCCGAAGCATGAGATGGTTTCCCTTTGAAGACGAATTCATAGGAATCAAGGGCCATACCAGATGAACCGGGAAGGTTGTAGCTTGTCTTGCTTCCACCATGGTACATAATTGCAACATCAACTCCATCGAACACCCCGGCATCAAAGAGAATCGCTTTGACAGGAGGAGGGATTTCTTCTGCAGGAGTTCCGACTACGATCACTTTGCCTGGTATCTGATGATTTTTCATATATTCAGCCAGTGCCGTCGCCGCACCAATTCCAACAGGTCCTTGCATATTATGTTGGCATCCATGAAAGGCCACGCCTCCTGGTCCTCTCAGCGCGTCGTACTCCACTAAGAATGCTATTGTTGGCCCTCCCGCTTGCCCTGGATAGGTCGCTTTGAAATATGTTGGCAAGCCCTTTATGTTGTGAGCTTTTTCTAGAATTGGCTCCCAGATAGCAGGAACATCGGCTAATCCGATATCGACTGACCAGCCATTTGCCTTCAAGAAACCAGTGATTTTCTCTACTGCTTTGAATTCCTGATGACCGGGCTCTGGGTTTCGATACAGCCATTCATTCATTTCCAATAGCTGCGGGCCTAGAATGTCAATGCGAGCAATAAGCTCCTCAGGTACATCCTGAGCAAAAACGACCCATCCTGCGATAAATAGCAGGATACCAGCGAGCAGCATTATGCGCATTTTTTTCTGCATAATGTGGCCTCCTTGGATTGTGCGTATGCATGCCCGGCAACGCCGGGTTAGTTGCTCATTGCTCAATATATGAGGATAGTTTGTATACGATTTATAGAAACGCTGTCAAGCGGTGAATGCATGAATATGCATTGTTTTGAGCAAATTTTTAAGAGTAATGTAAAATCACTCTAAACGAAGTCCTGAAGAGCTTTATATAAATCATTGTCCAATATCCTTCAGTTCTTTATGGTAACCATCCCGCCGCTTAGTCCTAAGCTAATACCAAGAGCATTAGAGATCTCTAATTATTGGGAAGGTATATTCAAAAGATGTGGATGGGAAAAGACATGGGCGTTCATTTTTGATAGGTTATTGTTGTGAAGAAGACCAATCAAAAGGAACGTCCGTGGAGAAAAGTATAACAGAAGCTTTCACACAAACAAAGCAAGATACCGTGTCATTTAAGAATCAAAAGTGCACTGTTTTTTGAGGGTTTAAAGTTTAAAAGTGCACTACTCTGAAGCTGTTTCTAGAAGGGAATCTAAGCATTTGTTGAGGAGAAAATGCTATGAAGGAACAGCTTCAACATCGTTTTACAGATGAAGAGGTAAGAGAACTTTTCATCCTCTATATCAACAAGGAAATACCTGCTCACTATATCCAGACTCTATTGGATATAAGGCGAAGAAGATTCTTTGAACTTCTGAAAGCCTTACGTGATAATCCTGATACTTTCACTCTTTTGACAAAGAATAGAGAGCTTAGGCGAAGAATAGATACTGAGATCGAGAAGAACATAACTAAAGAGCTTATCGAGGAGAAAAGGCTTATAGATGACCCTGAGATTCCTATTGGGAACTACAATTATAGTTATATTCGGAGTGAATTATTAAGAAAGTATGACCAATCAGTCTCAGTTCCTACAATCATCGATAGAGCAAAGAAATTAGGCTATTATCAAGAACATAAAAAGCAAAAACA
>Ga0255342_1003093_pt1 | contig 19232 bp, 16 predicted proteins | sample wastewater_treat_3_FD_192416 | JGI IMG/M metagenome (GOLD analysis project Ga0255342, IMG submission 192416) | Wastewater microbial communities from Lulu Island WWTP, Vancouver, Canada - plant14 | ecosystem: Engineered > WWTP > Wastewater > Unclassified | place: Canada: Vancouver, British...
TTAGAGAGCGTATCCATGAATTGGAAAATCGAGTTCATGAATTAGAAAACCGCTTAAATCTCAACAGTACTAACAGCAGCATTCCCCCCTCAAGGAATCCTCTCAACAAACGGAAGATCCCGAATAACCGTGTTTCCAGTGGAAAAAAACCTGGAGGTCAGAAAGGGCACCAAGGGGCAACCTTATTGCCAGTTGATAATCCTGATATTACAATACAGCATAAACCGACGAAATGCTCAGGATGTGGTGCGCCAGTTCAAACTCACCTGACAGAATTCCTTGATGAAAGACAGGAATTGGAAATCCCACCTATTCCTGTCAAGCGGATTGCTCATCAGATCCGTTCCTTTCATTGTCCCCACTGTAATACAATAACAAATGGACAATTCCCTAAACATATTACTCAAAAGGTTCAATATGGCCTCCGTTTAACTGCATATGTTGTATATCTCTCTGTTTACCAACTAATCCCAGTGGAAAGATTGACGTATATTCTTCGTGATTTTCATGGATGCTCAATGAGTCCTGGGACTGTTATTAATATGATTGAGCGGGTTGGAGCGAATCTTGAGGATTTTACAGAAAAAATCCGAGAATTACTAATTACCTCTCCAGTAGTAAATACTGATGAAACGGGTATGAAAGTTGGTAAGAGGAAATTCTGGCTACATGTAGCTTCAACCAACCTTCTAACATTATACGGGATATTTGAGAGTCGTGGTCATGCAGGTATTGAAGCTCTTGGAGTATTACCTCAATATTTCGGAATTGCAGTGCATGATTTCTGGGATTCATATTTCAGGTACCCCTGTAATCATGGATATTGTAATGCCCATATTCTTAGAGAACTTAAACGAGTGGAAGAGGAAACAAAACAGAATTGGGCTGTAAGAATGAGAACACATCTGATAAAAGCAAAGAAAATATCGGAGATTTTTCACAATAAGGATCAATTGGTGCCTGAAATTCTCGTAAAACATCTCAATGAGGAGTATTCGAATATTATTCTCGAAGGATTATATGCAAATCCTCCTCCAATACCCATAAAAGGCCAAAAAGGGAGACGAAAACAACCTCATTCGAGAAATCTTCTTGAGCGAATGCAAAAACATCAAAACGAGATACTTCTCTTCGTAATTAATCCATTAGTGCCATTTGACAACAATCTCGCTGAACGCGATATTAGGATGCCAAAATTAAAAATGAAGATCTCAGGACTTTTCCGGAGTGAAAATGGAGCAATCGCTTTTTCCAGAATTCGTAGTTATATCTCGACTATGCAGAAAAATGATATTTCCATTATTGATGGGCTAATTCAGGCAGCTAATGGGGAACCTTGGATTCCAGATTACTCCGATAACACCCAATATATTCCAGAATCATTCATTCAAGAACCTGTCTTTGCTTGAATGAAAGAATCATTTTTCAGGATATGGCTGAATAGTAACCTTTATTTAAGAGAGAAGAGGGATATTTTGACAGGGATTTATAGGTATGCTTCCGGCAGGATAACACCCATGATTACGATAAATCATATATGAAACTGCTAAAATGAATTATTACAGCCAAGTACTACACCTCTTCATTATTCCCTGTCAAAGTAGTACATCATTTATATTATTTCTTAAATTATAAGTATTTTTCTTATCATGGCTTAGATATTATTACTTCATGAAAAATAACATATCAGAAAGGAATGAAATGCGTGAAAAATAAACACTGGCCCTTTATTATCGGATTTTGTCTGTTAATGTTCAGAATGAAGGGGAGAATAAATCCGGGCAGATGCTGTTTTTTCGGAGTGAAAATCAGGTGACACAGCTAACGAGATACATCTGCCCGAAGATCGGTAACATTTCGGATTAGATCGTTTTTCTCTACTGGCTCTTCTCGTACAAACACCTATTTTTGTGACCTCTTAGCTGTGGTACGACATAAAAATATGTTGCTACAAATTAATAATATTATCTTCTCGTGTCGGAGAGAGATGATGTAATCAAATATTCCTTTTAATATATTTGTTATAGGAATTTTAAACATATCATAAAAAACAATGATACTAATGTCCAAGGAGTATCTAAAATTATTAAAAGTGAAAATTATCCATCCATATTTTCTAAACTATAATATCAAATTTATAACTAATATTAAAAAAAATTGCAAAATTAAGATTTTCAGATCATATTATATGAACGGTTGAGTAAATAAATACTATGAATAACAATGGCCCTTTGTTACTGGACATAAAAGAAAATGTCAAAACATATTGGAATGAGAGAAGTAAGACATTTGATGATGATATAGGTCATGGCGCCGATAAAATTGAAAGTCAGTTATGGATGCAATACCTATCTGAAATAATTGGTAAAGAATCAAAAATAATTTTAGATGTAGGGACTGGGACCGGAATGATTGCAATTATTCTTGCAGAACTTGGTCACAAGGTTACCGGTATTGATATTGGAGAAAAGATGATAGATGTGGGACGAAAAAAAGCTGCAGAAAAGAAATTAGCCGTAATCTTTATGCCAGGTGATGCTGAAAATCTCCCTTTCCAGGACAATATGTATGACTGTGTCATCTGCAGGCATCTTCTATGGACACTACCTCATCCTGATACCGCCATTCAGCAGTGGTCGAGGGTTTGCAGACCTGGCGGTCTAATAATTGCAATAGATGGCCACCAAAAGCCACAAAATTATTTTCCCCTGGTTGATAGTAATGATATGAAATCACTCAATGAACGGCAGAAATTGTGGTATCAAATGTATTCTCCGGAGATTATTGAACAACTCCCACTAAAAGATGTCATGAGTGTAGATTATCTGAAATCTTTTTTCTGTAATCATAATCTGGTGAATGTTCAGCATCTTTGTGCTGATGAAATTGCCGAATACCAAAAAAGATTGATGTCTGAAGAACAACAGAGAATAGAACACTGTGAAGTTAATTTTATCTGGGGCACAGTAAATAAATCATAATGAAATCAGATTTGGAAAATAAGAAAGACTCTAATATTTACAGTATTTTTCCGATTTATGGATTCCAAAAAACCTATCATTGATATATCTGATCTTACTGTTTCCTTTCAGAGTTCCAATATAATTTTGAAACCAATCGAAAAAATATCACTCTCCATATACCATGGGGAAACAATAGCAATCATTGGAGAGAGTGGTAGTGGAAAATCTGTTCTCGGCCTCTCAATAATTCGGCTTCTTCCTGAAAAATCAATTATCAATGGCAGCATCATTTTCAATGGAAAAAACCTTCTTTCGATATCCGAAAAAGAAATTGAATCAGTTAGGGGAGGAATAATCTCCTGGATTCCACAGAACCCAAAGACCGGTTTTAACTACTCAATGAAGATGTGGAAACAGATTGCGGAGCCATCAGTAATACATTCAGGCAAGACCTGGTCAGAGGCCCGAAAAAAAGCAATTAGCCAACTAAATATTTTTAATATCATTCCAGCTCCCTTCTGGGCTGAAGAACATCCTGTAACATATAGTGGTGGAATGCTACAACGGGCAATGATCGCAATGGGGACTGCAGCAAACCCGGAGGTAATTATTATAGATGAACCAACAAAAGGAGTGGATGTTATAAATAAATCCGAAATTGTTGATATATTTGCAGATTTGAAAAGAAAGGGGAAAACACTGATTCTAATCACCCATGATCTCAAAGTTGCAGAGGATCTGGCTGATCGAATAGTCGTTATGTATTGTGGGCAGATCGTTGAAATCGCCGAAAATAACCAGTTTTTTAATAATCCCCGACACCCTTATTCAAAAGGTCTTATTCAGTCACTTCCACAAAATGGATTGCATCCGATCCCTGGATCTGCCCCACCAATGCAAATCAGATTGTCTGGATGCAGATTTGGAGAAAGATGTGATAAACTGAATGAGCAATGCAAAAAGAATATTCCTTTGATATCAGTATCTGATGATTATGTCCGATGCATACAGTATAATTAAGGGAACTAACCTCATAAAAATTTTTAAAACTGGTTATTTCCCCCAAAAACAAACATTTGCAGTCAGGGGGGTTGACATTGAAATACAACCAGGGGAGACTTATGCATTAGTAGGTGAAAGTGGTAGTGGAAAAACAACTCTCGGAAGAATGCTTCTAATGCTTATTAGTCCAAGCATGGGGGAAATTATCTATAATGGAGTTAACATTACGAATAAAAATCATGAAGAACTGGGATTTTTCCGGAGGAAGATGCAGATTATTCCCCAGCATCCGGAAGATGCTTTTAATCCAAGATGGAAAGTTGACTATTCGATATTGGAGCCGTATCGTATTCATAAAGGGATGCTGGATTCAGAATCAATGGGGAAAAAATTAAAGGAGTTGTTACAGCAAACCGGCCTCGATCCTGAATATGTAAAACGTTATCCTCATCAGCTTTCCGGAGGAGAATTACAAAGGGCCGCGATTGCCAGAATAATTGCTCTTGATCCTGATTTTATTGTCTGTGATGAACCCACATCAATGCTGGATGTTTCGGTACAGGCTTCGATAATTCATCTTTTAAAAGATATCCAGAAAAAAACACGTGTTGCTTTCCTTTTTATAACTCACGATATCTGTCTTGCAAAAATAGTAGGCGACAGGGTGGGGGTAATGTACAAAGGTCTGATAGTGGAAGAAGGTTATGGTATTTTGTCTTCTCCTTCTCATCCATATACATGTTCACTTACCAGGCAATCATTTTCTGATAAAAAACCTGATAACGTTCCCTTGAATTCTGGTTGCCAGTGGTATTCAGTCTGTCATAAAGCAGATGAGCGTTGTTCTATTATGCCACAGTTAAAATCCATTAATGGAAAAAAAGTCAGATGCCATAACCCTGAATAGAGATGGCCATTGAATTATTTTTATGACTGTTAACACAAATTATTTGTTAGTAATATTAAATCTTATCAATACGAAATAGTTAGCCATATATATGACTTAAACTAAATCATGATCTATGAAATGGTCTACCACTTTTCTTTTTAGTAAATTTGTTCTTATTATTATTTGCTGTAGTTGTTTAGTATCTGTTGTTGCCGGGGTTCAGACACTGGACATTGCGGCTCCATGGGATCCGAAAACAACTGACCCACATGTTAATGGAGCAATAGCCCAACGCATGGGGATTACAGAAACACTCGTTGACATAAATGATGAGGCTTTGATATCTCCAGGACTTGCGACCTCTTGGGAAGTATCCGGGGATCAGAAAACATGGACGTTTCATCTCCGGGATGGAGTGAAATTTCATGATGGTACGCCTTTCACTGCCAAGGCGATGAAAAAATCTCTGGAAGATTCATTGAAAAAATCAAAAACCTTCTCCAGCGTTCCTATAAAGGATATTAAAGCATCTGATGTTCTAACCCTTGAAATTGTCCTGGATAAACCACTACCCTCTCTTCCTGCATGGATGGCAAAAGGTGAAAGTGCTGCGTTATCTGAGTCTTCAATTGATGAAGGTGATATTTCTACCCCTATATCAACCGGCCCCTTCAAATTTAGTTCATTATCTCCGAATGAGAAATTTGTGGCAATTAAAAACACTGATTATTGGGGTAAGATACCATCTGTTGAGGAAGTTGTATACCATGTCGTACCTGAAGCTGTAACCAGGTCATTAATGCTGAAAGGAGGAGACGTTCAGATAGCTCAGATTCTCTCTCCGAACATTGTGGAAGAATACAGAAATGATAATACATACACGGTGAATACAAAACCGATTTCGAGGGTTAGGTTACTATCATACAATTGTGAAAGCGGACCATTTGCAGATACGGCAGTTCGTCAGGCAATGAACTATGCAATTAACCGCCAGGATCTTGTTGACTATGTTCTCGAAGGAGTCGGTGAACCCGCAACAAGTCTTTTCCCTCCAACATTCTATTGGGGAAATAAGGATATCCAGCCGTATTCATATAATCCTGAAAAAGCAAAAAGCATTTTATTATCTTCCGGATGGACCGACAGTGATAATGACGGTGTTCTGGACAAAAATGGAGAAAAATTGTCATTAACGTTAGTTACCTACCCTGAACGAGCTGAATTACCTCCAATGGCTGAAATTATTCAGGATCAACTGAAGAAGATTGGTGTGGAAGTAGAAGTTAAATCCGTAGATACTGACACATCAGAAAACTTAAGGTTTAGTGGTGATTTTGACATGTATCTTGGTGGGCGTTCTCTTATGAATGCCCCTGACCCGGACTGGATTATGATGGCAGATTACCATTCATCAGGAACCTTTAACAGAGGGTATGGACCCTATAAATGGAAGAATGAGAAGATGGATAGTCTGTTAGAGGAAGCACGCACCCTTGCTGATAATGATGCACGAAAGAAACTCTATGATCAAGCCCAACAGATAATTAATGATGAGGCCCCGGTTTCTGTATTAAGTTATTATGTAAATGAAGATGTTACCTCGAATAAAATTAAGGGGTACCGGATGCATCCAACGGAGTTTGCCTTCCACCTGGAAGACGTTTCTTTATCATAGCTCCTTTTTATTAAAATGCGTCCCTATATTCTTGTCAGGCTTCTTCAGACTATACCGGTTTTAATCGGGATTTCATTCATCGTTTTTGCATTGCTTTACTTTTCCCCGGGTGATCCCGCGGTCATTAATCTTCGTGCCATTATGAATACTGAACAACCACCTCCGGAAGCTGTAGATGCAATGCGATTAGAAATGAATCTTGATAAACCCTGGTATATCCAATATGGTTCCTGGTTAACACGAGTAGCAAGTGGGGATCTTGGTTATTCGTATCAAAGCCGAAGGAGCACATATGAAGAGATTTGCCGTTCATTCCCAGTGACATTTCTTCTTTCAACGATTACCATGATAATTTCATGTATCATAGCAATCCCTCTTGGAATATTATCAGGCGTTCATCAGAATTCATTGATTGATCATCTTTCGCGAACACTTTCCATCATTGGTCTATCCATTCCTGATTTTTTTATTGGAATTCTGGGAATTATGTTATTTTCCATCCATCTGAACTGGTTTCCTGTTGCCGGTTATAATGGCGTTAAATATTTAATTCTTCCAGCTATGGCACTTGCCGTTGGTATGTGTGCAATTTCAATGAGGCTTATGAGAACCAGTATAGCAGAGGTTTTAGAGGAGGATTATATTAAAACTGCAGTTGCCAAAGGTCTTTCAAAAACCCTTGTTATTAAAAGACATGCGATTAAAAATGCGATAATTCCTGTTATCACCTACATGGGGACACAATATGGATGGCTGTTTGGCGGTGCGGTGATCATCGAATCGTTGTTTGCCTTACCGGGTCTTGGAAGACTTTTCGTTGAATCAGCATCAACCAGGGATATAATGGTTCTTCAAGGTTGTGTACTGGTTTTTGCGCTGGTTTTTCTCTTCATTAATCTTGGAATAGATATCTTACATTACATTCTTGATCCAAGGGTCGGGCAGGGTAATGAATAATTGTGAAATTATTTCTTGTAAAATATTAGAGGTTTTTCTGGAATATCACACAAAAATTTGTAAAAAACCTCTTCTAATAATCGGATTTGCCATACTTATGTTCATGTGTCTGATTGCAATTTTCGCTCCGTATATCTCACCACATAACCCTTATGATCAGGATTTGAAAAACCGGTTTTTGAGCCCGTGTATTGAATATCCACTCGGGACTGATCAATTTGGGAGATGCATTTTAAGCAGACTGATTTATGGATCGCAGACATCGCTGGCAGTAGCGGTCATCTCAACGACAATTGTGGTTATTATCGGGTTGCTTGTTGGAGTATATGCTGGTTATTTTAAAAAGCTTGATGGATTTTTGATGAGAATTACTGATATTATGCTTGCATTTCCATCAATAGTCATAACCCTGGGACTGGTGGGAATATTTGGTCCCAGTGTTCCTGTAATTATTTTTGCCCTTGCAATACCCGGATGGGCAAAATATGCCCGTGTAACCCGTTCTATTACTTTATCGGTGAAGAACAGGGGATATGTTAATAATGCCAGGGCCCTTGGGGCTGGTGATAGGTACATAATTTTTAAACACATTTTACCGAATTCTTATGCACAAGTCATGGAAATTGCAACATTAGGGCTTGGTGGTAAAATTATCTCAATTGCGGGTTTAGGTTTTCTCGGGCTGGGAATCCAGCCTCCCACCTCAGAATGGGGAACAATCATGAGTCAGGGTCTTCCATTTTTAACAAAAGCTCCTTTCATTACCTTATCTGCCGGAACAATGATTATGATTTTTGTTCTTGCAACTAACCTGATAGGCAGCGAGATTAGGGAGGTGTTAGATCCAAAGTCTGACTCTATAGTCCTATCATAGATATTTCAAAATTTTCAAAAATTATTATATCAGGATTTTTGCAGGTTAGATCTAATTCATGTGATTTTCAGATATGCTCAGGTATTAGATGTGGTAATAACAGAAAAGACGAAAATTACCTGGATTTTGAAGCAACCCTGATTAATATATTGAATTATCCTTGAATATAGTGTGCACTAAAGTTCCAACGTTAGCCATCGTAAGCAGTAATATTGTTAACCCGATTTAGGTATTATATTAATTCACCCTTGCATCAAAGCAGAATTCGTCATTGCGGCCGAAGTGTGCTGCTCCGACAATAGCAGCATATTCGCCCTGATGACCTACATTCATGGCATAATTTGGATAATTCGGTCCCCGAAGTTCTCCCATCGCACCACGGTCAGGTTCCATCGAAAGGGAATTTGAGGACCCGCACTGTTCCTGGAGGTCATATCCGAAGAATCCTAATCTGGACCAACCGTCTTTGTTGATGATCATCGAGAGATACCATCCGTTTAATCTGGCATTGGAATTGCCTGTACCCATTGAACAGGTGAATTGCAGGTGCTTGCCAGGGCGGTAAAGGTTGTAGGGGTTGAAAATGTGTATCCCAAAAAAATTGGACAAACATATCCTGGTGATGCGCACTGGGCATGTCTGCCCCATACACCGGTTTATTCCCAGGTTAATGTCCTTAAAACTGTTCAGAATATCGCTTCAATGGCATTGGATGGTCAGATTGGTGATACGGTGGCTTTACTTGGAGGGAGATTTGTATCCTGGGCAATTGCAATTAAACTTGATGGGGTTGTAGACAACATTATCATCAGTGATATTGATCCATGGGTTGAGCATGTAACAATAGACAACCCGCGATCTGAATTACAATCTGATAAAATTCCTGCAAATTCGAGCAATTCATATGCACATAAAATGCAGAAACGACAATTATATGCTCTACTATTCCAGGGCTTGTAAGGAAGATGTCATGGAAATGTGGTGATGCAATAACACTCATTTAATCTTTTTAAAACCATTGCAGGTCTATCCATGCCTTTGATGATAGTTTAAGAAAAACTCTATGTTTTTAAGATAAGCCTGATGGTTTTCCGAAAATATGAGAGTTCACGATAGCCGTATCAGGATTATTCATATATCACGTCTCTCCATGCTTTGTGATTAGAACAGGTCGTATCTGGTAAAGAAACAGACCATTTTCAGATGTATGTCTGCCTGATACTGCTACCGCATTATATATTTACCTTACCAGTCTAAAAATGTTACTAAAATAATAATTTTATTAATAATGCAAATTTTTTTGCAGCCCATTTTTACAAGAAAAAGGATGAATATATCCATTATCAAAAATAATTTAATTATTTCACTTGTAGGAATTTATAATTATGAACATTCATATGAAAAATTTTAATAATTATTAAGTCACTAAAAAAGATACATGCAGAACAATAGTATCATTACGAATAATGTCCTTCAATGGAATCTGACCCTGCCGGCACAAATACCACAGCCAGGTGTTGTAATCATCATTCCCGGCTGGGTTTATGGGCTTCTCCCTTTAGGTGGACCAGGATTAGAAAAGGATGTCTGGTTCAGGGAAAAAAAATTCATTGATGAGGTAACAAACTTTTTCTTTAATAATGGATTAGGTGTACTTTCTCTTTCTTTTTCAACAGATACTGATGACATCCCTTCCGATGCTATGATACATGCCACAACTCATATCCCGAATATATATATCACGATAAAAAACCTGATGAAAGAACACTCATGCAACCTTAATAAATCTGTAATATTCGGGCATGGTTTTGGAGTTTGCTTGATGTGTGAGCTGGTCTCATATGGCCTGAAGCCAGCCGGTTATATAATTGCAGGTGGTGTATATACAGATGTTGAATCGGTTCTCACCCAGAAATACTTCCCCTTTAAAGACCAGAATCTGCAGTCTGCCGGGATCGAAAAATACTCTCCCGTTGATCCCGATACCTCGCTGATCATGAAAAATCTTGGAAAACTCTTACAGGCGGTCAGAAAAGGCCGGGATAAGATAAAACTGAGAGACGCAGACCATTACCTTGAGCTAACAATCCCTAAAAGATTATTTTCCGATGATTCATCACCGTCAGCATTATTGTCTGCACTTGATGCTCCATCAGTAATTCTTCATGGATCCGGAGACCTGGACATATCTGTAATTAATGCCTTTTTTCTTGAGACCAAGTTAAAACAGAAGAATGATTCAGTAAGCAGGATTGTGATGCTTGACAGAGATCATTGGTTTAGGGAAATGCCAGACGCTATTGCAGATCGAATACGTGAACGTCTATCAGGAGAATGTATTAACCATCCGGTCGATCACCGGTTTTTGAAAAATTCCCTGATATTTATTGAAGATGTATTGAAAATCCGACGCCCAAAGAAGAAGATGCCAGATCCCATCACTTCATATAATTCCACCATGGCAGTACTTACAAATCAGGAAGTGGAAGAATAGTATGTGCACGGGTTTTTTCAATAATGTGATCTGGCATTAATTTCTTTCCAGGTTTTTTATGCGCAATTGCATCAGGATCTATAAAACCATGGGCATTTTGTGATTTATTCAATAGATTATATGATTATGAGAAGAAAAGTATTACAAGATATGAATTCATAATACTCATGATGCAAAAGGCTTCGTGTAATTTTTAATTTAATCATTTACACGGTATAATAAAAGGGAGCATAAATGGGAGTGATCTGAAATGAAGTTGTATAGGATTGCATTTTTTACATTAATATCATTGATTCTGCTTTCTGCAGCATGTATGTCTGAACCAGGTAAGGATTTGTCAACAAAAGCAGGAACATCAGATGCCAGTTCGAATCCACAAAAAACAGATGATGACAGGTATTATTACAATATCAGGATAGTCTCACCGGTCGACCTTGAGTCAATGAAGAATGAGTTAAGCAGTGATGAATCACTAATTACTAATGAAAACGGGATCATTATTGGTATTGTCTCTCCAAGAAAATTATTTATCCGCGGTGACCTGGTTGATTTACAGAAAGAGTCTGGTAAGAGAGGGAAGACATTTGATAAAACTGACGTGGCTGAACATCTCGTTGACATAGTTTTTGGAAATGATAATGCCAAGTTGAATCTCTTTAAATCAAATAAGGATTATCAGTTCTGGATGGATGCGTTCTATACCAATGATGACAAAAAATATCTCCTCGAGATCGCACAAATTCTTAATACTCTGTCAGATACAACGGAATTTGAAGATGAAGAACTTGCCTTGGGCTTCCTGAAGACCAATTATGCAAATGTTCCTTATAATTTCTATAATATCAAGATCATTCCCCAGAAGATGCTTGATGAATTTAAAGATAATCGTAAGAGCGATGAACGTCTTATAAAAGATGATGAAGGGAAACTGATAGGAATTGTGGGCAATGATCACCTTTACCTGGCAGATTCAATGTCATTTGAAGACCGGAAGTACTACATGCTTTATGGAATACTCTATAGCATGGGAATGCATGGTACCACCTATTCAGAAAAAGACAGCTTCTTCTACCAGGTAGGAGGGGTTAGAAATACCGGTCTGTCTGACCTTGATAAGGAAGCGATTAAGCTACTTTATGGTGGCAGGCTTAAGACCGGTATTGACATGGAAGAGATGAAAAAGACACTTGGTCTGAAGACATAACCTTTCCCTGATTTTCTTTTGGAACCAGTTAATCAGTTAAAAATTATTGATAACCGGATGACATTCAATTATACTGCCTGACTGGCAAGTTTCAGTGTTCCATTTTCCAGATTGAGGATCCTGTCTGACATGAAGGAGAGAACATCCTTGTCATGGGAGATTATGATATATGTCATTAAATCCCGTTTTTTGATATCTTTTAGCAGTCGAAGTATCTGGGCCTGGACAGATATATCAAGCCCGGAAGTTGGTTCGTCTAATATTATGAGTTCTGGTTTTACTAAGAGAATACGGGCAAGTGCAAGACGCTGGGCCTGACCACCTGAAATTTCATGGGGGTAGCGTGCAAGTATCTCCGTCTGAAGACCCACATCATGTAAAACCTCCTCCCATCCTCCTTTTGGCAGAGTAACACCAGGGAGCTGGAGCAGGCGGTTCATAGTTACTTCAAGTTTTCTGACCGGATTAAATGTACCTCCAGGATCCTGGAATAATACCTGGATTTTCTTTCGAATCTCATTTTTTATTCTCTGACTGGTTAATGTAAGATTCACCCCCTGAAACCATATCTCCCCACTATCAGGTTCTTCAAGACATGCAAGAATTCTTCCAAGGGTGGTCTTCCCACTTCCTGATGGTCCGCAAATACCAACAGTCTCTCCGGTATAAACAATAATGGAACAGTTATTGAGGATGGTGTGCTTCAATCCTGTAAGTCCGCTTCGATATTCTTTGTAAATGTTTTTACCTTCAATCAGTACTGATGACATCGAATCACTCTCCCTTTCAAGATCCCAGGTTGAGCTGGTTTAATGTGGCAGATATCTGATGCATATGGGCATCTTTGTGCGAACCTGCAACCCTTTGGAAGGTCTGTCAGTGGCGGTGCATATCCTGGAATGGGAATAAACCCGTTCTCTGGCAGGCTTTGAATGAGACCTTTTGTGTAGGGATGCAACGGGTCGGAAAGCACATCATCAGCCAGGCCTGATTCTACAATTTCACCTGCATACATTACCACAATATCCGTTGCAATGGTTCGTGCAAGTCTGATATCATGCGTTATAAGAAGAAGGGTACGGTCCTCATGAATTACTTCCATCAGGCTGTCCTGTACATCTGATATCCTGGCTGTATCAAGGCCCTTTGTAGGTTCATCGGCGATAACAAGCTCTGGCTTTAAGGACAGCACTATGGCTGTTACTGCTCTCTGGTTCATGCCACCTGAACATTGACAAGGATACAGGGAGGCAGCTTTTTCAGGATCAAAAAAGCCTGACTTCTTTAACATGGAGAGGATATGATTATGCTGTTTTTCCCAGGAAACAGTCTGATGTACAGTAACAGGTTCCTTTACCTGGCGGTATATCTTATAGATCGGGTTAAGGGCCCGGTCCGGACTTTGAAACATGATTCCAATATCTGATCCCCGGATCTTCTCCATATCAGAAATTTCTAACTGGTAGAGATCACATCCCCTGAACCTGATAGTGCCACAGACCAGGGAGTTTTTAGGGAGAATCCTGAGAATGGCATGAGCTATTACTGACTTTCCACATCCGGATTCTCCAATTATTGCCATACATGTCCCTTTTTTCACGGTAAAGGAACATTTTGAGACCGCTGGAATATCCTGGCCCGGAGTACAGAATGTGATTGAGAGATCTGTTATTTCAAGAAAAGGGCTTGTGGCTTTCATTCTGATACTATCTCCTGTTCATCTGTTTCATACATCATTCCAAGACGTGTTACAGCAAGCACTGATATGCAGATGCAAAGGGTGGGAGGGAGAAACCACCACCACATCTCGCGAATAAACCCTCCATGAGTAAATGCATCAGAGATCATTTTTCCCCAGCTCTCCATCATCGGATCAGAGAGTCCAAGGAAGGACAATGAGGCCTCGGAGATCATAGCACCTGCAATAGTAAGCATAAATTTGGGAAGTATTACCGGATATATAACCGGAATAATCTCCTGGATGATAATTGATCTGGAAGGAAACCCAAGGCAGCGTGCGGACATAATAAATCCGGCATTACTTATCTGCATGGTTTTGGCCCTGACCACACGTGCAGTAGTCTCCCATGATAAAAGCCCGAGGACCAGTATCAGGATCCATATCCCTGGACGTACATATGCAGCAATAAGGATAATTGCAGGAATTTTCGGAATTATCAGGGTAATATCGGTAATCCCCATGATCATGTCATCGACCCATCCACGTAGATAACCGCTTAATATGCCTGTAGCGGTCCCAATCAGAAGGGATAATCCTCCGGCAAAAAAACCGATAGTAAGGGATATCCTTGTTGCATAGACGAGCAAAGTAAGGATATCATACCCCATATCATCTGTGCCAAGGAGATGGGCATTATCAGGATCCATATAGGGTAAAAATCGTTTATTCTGGGCGTATGGCGCGATTTGCTCTGGAAATAGTGCAATAATGAGAAGTAATGTAAGAACAATAATACACAGCAGCGGAACATATCCATGTCTTCGAAAGTTCAGGTTTGATAACCCTGGGATCATGGATGGCTCCTTGTACGTGGATCAAGTGCAAGTGACAGAATATCTGCAATAAAATTTGCACATATCACGAATATTGCGATTACTAAAAAAGTTCCGGTCAGAACCGGATAATCCCTGTTCAGAATTGCATCATACATCAGGCTTCCCATGCCATTTAACGAGAAGACTATCTCAATAAAAAGGGCCCCGGAGAAGAGAAACCCAAAATCCAGGGCTATAAGTGCTATAAGAGGAATGATTGCATTTTTTCTTATGTGGCGAATTAATATCCGTCTCTCCGGTATTCCAAGTGATCTTGCAAATAATGGGTAGAGCTGGATTTTTTCAGACAGTACTGTCCCTCTCATAATAAGAACATTTCTTGCGGCGTAAAAGACGGAAAGGATGAGAACAGGCAATGTGAGATGGTGAATAATGCTCAGAATGTGAAAAGTGTCATAAAATCCTTTGAAAGGAAACCATCCAAGATGGTAGACAAAAATTACCATTGCAATGAGGCTTAAGAGGTACGGAGGAGTAGAGGAGATGATCAATGCAAGGGAGGATATCAGGCTGGACCACCATGTTTCATGTTCAAAACCTGCACGTGCTCCAAGATAAATCCCGGTACAGGTACCGATTATGATAGATATACCGATGTATAAAAGAGTCCAGCCTGCCCTGTCTGCCAGAATGTCAGACACCGCTCCATGCATATGGTATGAGTATCCAAGGTCAAGATGGAGAAGATGAATACTATACAAGACAAATTGTTCATGAAGAGGAGAATCAAGACCCAAAGCTGCCCTCAACGTTTCTTTTGTCTCATCGGTGAGATAGATATCCTCCCCTACCAGATTTGCGACCGGATCTCCTGGCATCATCCTTGGAAGAAGGAATACAAGAAGTACGATGATACCAAAAGAGCATGAGTATCGAATTAATTTTCTAAAAAGAAAGATTGATCCCTGAAGGAATGGTCTCATAAAAAACCTGGAAAATCAGGTTGCCGGTTTTACACCGGTAAATGTGAACTCATTCATGATACCATAAAGTGGATTAGAATACCAGCCGGTGATCTCCTTGTTATATGGAGTAATATCATTCTTCCAGTATAATGGAATGCCCGGGAGGTTTTCTGCATAATACTTCTGAACCTCTTTTGCATATCCTGTAAGGAGTGTCCTATCCGTTGTTCCAAGGATATTATCACACAATGTCAGGAATGCCTCATCATCTACTGTATGCAGTACGCCCTGGCCAGTTCTCCGGCTGTCAAAATACCCGGTTGCCCATCCGGCATGCATGAGCATTCCCCACGGTGTCGTTCTTGTGAGCGTAATATCATATTCAAGTTTATCCTTCAGTTCAAACCAGGTATTGTCCTCAACAGATCTGACTTCAACACCTATGCCAACTTTCTCCAGGTACTCTTTAACCAGTTCTGCTTCCCTGGCATAAGAGTTCCTGATTAGAAGGTTTAGAATAATGTCATCACCATCTTTTCCTTCAACGATGCCATTCTTGTCAGAGTCAATGTACCCGGCCTTCTCCAGCTTGTTTCTGGCAGTATCAGGATTATACTCCATAGGTGTACTTCTTACATAGCCATCCATTGCCGGAGGTACAAATCCTTTTTCCGGGATCTTTCCATGGCCAAGGGTGGATATGTCCACAAGCTCCTGGTAATTTATCGCATTACTTATAGCATCTCTGAATGCGATGTCTGACATCGGCTCTTTTTTAAGGTTAAATCCTAAGAATGTCATCCCGCTGGTTGGTTTTTCAAGCACCTCAAAATCGCCTGTTTTTTGAAGTGAAGCGATTGCTGCATAAGGATATGAGGCGGCGTACTTCCAGTATGTGTCCATAATTCCGCTCTCAAGTGCCTTTGCAGCTGCATCTTCGTTCTTAAACCAGCTTATCTCTACAGTATCATATGCAGGAGTTTTTCCTTTCCAGCCCGGATTTTGCCTGAAGATTACCTTGCCTGAATTCAGATCCACATTGTCAATGTAAAAAGGACCTGCTCCCACGTACGGGCCTGTACTGGTATACTCATTCGGGTTTTCAATAGATTCCCAGATATGTTTAGGCAGTATGCTGTAGGATGTAAATTCCAGGGCAATGTTAGTGTATGGTTTATTAAACCTGAAGGTCACTTTATCCCCGTCAACCTGGGTATCTGTTAAAGTCTCTCCAATCCAGCCTGCGTTTGGCACACTTGTCCCATACATCTGAATTGAGTACGCAACATCATCAGCAGTTACCGGAGTCCCGTCACTCCAAAACTGGTTTCCTTTTATGATAAAGGTCCATTCAGTATTGTCCTGTGAAACCTCATAACGATCAGCAAGAAGACCGATGAGTTCTCCTTTATCATTCATCTGCATAAGAGGAGGATTTGAGATATGGTTAAAGAGACCAAGGGTGTAGTCTCCGATGAAAGCAGGTGACTTGACTTCATTGGTTGTTGCAATACGTAAGGTTTTTTCTTCAGCCATCACTGGTAAACAGCAGCATGCAAGAATTGCCACGGTCAGTATCACCAGTGTCCATCTCTTCTTCGAAAAACTTTTCATAATAATCATCTTAATTGGTATTACAGATATATAAAAAATTCATATGAGGGTTTGAAACTGGTTATGTGAAACAGCCAGGGTCGTTTATTCATCAGTCGGATTTTTAAGTTCAAAGATAATGATGGGTATATCATTGATGAACAGGACGATATCTGTTCATGAGTCGCTAATCTCACAATGCTCAGGTTGTTCACATTAATATTTTTATTACGCCTTGTGACAAGAATATGTTATCCTGAAACGAACGGGAACAACCGTGGGGTATTAGGAGGAGACAAGCCATAAGTCAGTTCAGGAATTGCCTGGCAGTAAAGAATAGAGAACGAAGTTAATTTCTGGTGGATGAGATGAGACCGATAAACGATAAAAGACGTGCAATAGAAGAAGGAGGGCATCAGCTGGTCGTTGCCGGTCCAGGTTCCGGGAAGACCTGGCTGCTGATTGAAAAGATTAAGTATCTCCTGAATCAGGGGGTGCCAGGCCATGAGATCCTGGCACTTACTTTCTCTGAGAAGGCTGCCAGGGAGATGCAGGACAGGATTGACAAGGAGGGCGGAAGCCATGATCTTACCATCCGGACCTTTCATTCGTTCTGTTACCATTTCCTTGAAGAGGAGATTCTGGACTCAGGGGTAAGTTTTGCCAGGGGGATGATTTCTCCGGAACATCAGAAGGTCTGGGGTATCACCAACTTTGACGATTTCAATATCCAGGCTATTGAGGTCAGGAATAAAGGTCGAAGTGGTTGAAAAGATCATGACCGGGATTAGTTCATTCAGGGATGAACTTGTCACTCCGGAAGAATTGATCGCGTATATCGATAAAAGGATTTCTGAAGATATCAGTGATGAAGAGTTGGATTACTTAGAGAAATTGCGGGATCTTCATTCGGTATATTCAGCCTATCAACAGTATAAGCTGGATCACCGTTTCATCGATTTTGACGATATGATCCATCTGACGGTGGAAACGTTAAAAAAGAAACCTCTCGTAATTCGCCGATACCAGGACAGGTTCCCGTTCATCCTTATCGATGAGTTCCAGGATACTAACTTTGCCCAGTTTGAACTGATTCGCCTTATCGGGAAGGATAATGTCTTCGTTGTCGGTGATGATGACCAGACCATCTACCGGTTCCGGGGTGCTTATCTCACGAACTTTGAGGACTTTAAGCGGACTTATCCGGATACGAAACTCTACCATCTGACTGAGAATTACCGGAGTTCTGCAAATATCGTGAATCTTGCCCTGGATCTTATGAACAAGGTTCCGGATCGGGAAAGGAAGAATCTGTATACGAATAATCCTGAAGGAAAGAAGATTACAGAGGCGGTATGTGATGATGAATATGCAGAGGCAGAATTCATTCTAAAGACGATCACCTCCCTTCATGGGACGACTTATTCAAAGAATAAGGAGACTGACCCGGAGAAGAAGGTTCAAACCCTGGAATATAAGGATTTTGCAATTTTATGCAGGAAACGATATCATGGGATGAAGGTATTCGAAATTCTCCGGCAGCATAATATTCCATGTGAGTTCCGGGGAGATGTTGACTTCTTTACAAAACCTGTCATTCTTGATCTTATCGCCTGGCTTCGGATCATTAATAATCCACTTAATGCCGGGGCATCCCTTTTCCGGATCATGCGACTGTGCGGAATTTCAGAGGTTAGTTCTATTAAAGTTAATAACCATGCCAGGGATTATTCTGATGACGATACCCGAAATGACGGGGTGTATGAGGCTATGGCCCATGCAGAGGAGTTTCTCATGGGTGATGGTATCCTGGTGAAGGAGATTGTTCACCGGATTGAAGAGTTCACCGCTCTCAAGTCACGAATAGTCCTCACTGAACTTGTCCATGAGGTCATGACACAGGCATCCGGTCTTTACCGCCTTGCTATTGAAGATGAGAGAGGGGAGTCTCTTTCATACCTAAATAGATTCTTTGAGATAACGCGAGAGTATGCAGATGCTACTGATGAGCCTTCTTTGTCCAGCTTTCTTGATTACCTGAGTATCTTAACCGAGTTCCCGGTCTCGCTGGAAGAGATATCTAATAAGGATGCTGTTCA
>Ga0255342_1003105_pt1 | contig 19161 bp, 15 predicted proteins | sample wastewater_treat_3_FD_192416 | JGI IMG/M metagenome (GOLD analysis project Ga0255342, IMG submission 192416) | Wastewater microbial communities from Lulu Island WWTP, Vancouver, Canada - plant14 | ecosystem: Engineered > WWTP > Wastewater > Unclassified | place: Canada: Vancouver, British...
TCTCGATCGTCCACGCGAGCTGGATGGTGGCCGCCTTCGAGATCGCGGGCGTCGTGGGGATGGTCGCCGCAGGCTGGGCGACCGACCGCTTCTTCGGCGGACGCGGGCCGCGTACCTGCGCGGTGTGCATGACGATGACCGCGCTGTTCGTTTTTCTTTTCTGGTGGCTGCCCTCGCCGTCGATCTGGTTGGCGACAGCCCTGCTGATGGGCGCCGGCTTTTTCATCTACGGCCCTCAGGCACTGATCGGTATCTCGGCGGCGAACCTGGCGACCAAGCGCGCGGCGGCGACAGCCTCGGGCTTCACAGGCATCTTCGGTTATTTGAGCACGATTGTTTCGGGCTGGGGACTGGGCTGGATCGCACACCACCGTGGCTGGGACGCGGTCCTTATGACCATGCTGGGCGCGGCGGCCATCGGCTTGCTGATGTTCATCTGCATCTGGCGCGAGAAACCCCACGGATATGAAACGTGACACAGGAGAAAACGCTTCGCATGTCTTTTGATCTCAACAAAAAAAAGGTGTTTGTGTGTGACCTCGACGGCACGCTGTTTATGGGACCGCACCCGATCGAACCGGCGGTCCGCTTCGTGATCGACTCATGCAACAGCAAACGATTCGCCTTTTACTATCTGACCAACAACACTTCAAAGACGCCGGACGCCTACATCAAAAAGATCGGCGGTGCGGGCATACCGGTCACCGAAGAGCAGATCCTGACGCCGTTGATCACACTCGAGAACTACATCCGCGAACAGGCTTACCGCTCAGTGTATATGGTCGCCAGCGAAGCGGTGGTCGCCCATCTGCAAGGGCTGCTGCCGGATGTCACCTTCGAGTTCGCGCCCGAACGCAACGAGTTGATGGTACTGGCGTATGACGCGGAACTGACCTACGAAAAGCTACGCCGCCTGGCCGTCCTGTACAACGCCCGCCCCGAGATGGACTTCGTCGCTACGCACCCCGACACCTGTTGTCCGAGCGAGCACGGTCCGATTCCAGATGTCGGCGGTATGCTCAAGCTACTCAAAGCCACCAACGGCATGACGCCCAGACACATCTTCGGCAAGCCCTCACCCAGCCTGATGGACCCCGTGTTGAAACGCTTCGCACGCGAAGAGATCGCGGTGGTCGGCGACCGGCTTTATACCGACAAAGCGATGGCCGACCGTGCCGGCGTGGATTTTGTCTGCGTGCTCTCCGGCGAAACCACCCGCGAAAGCCTCGCCGCCTACGACGGCCCTCCCCCCGCCGTGGTGGTCGAGCAGTTTGGGGAATTGTTAGTTCATTAGCGTGTTGCACTACGCGCGGGGTTTAAAGTTCAATGCCCGACTCAGTATCTGAAAGAAATGCACGACAGCAAAGGGAGGCGGTATGAAAAATTTTCTTCGAATGGGCATTCGTTTTGTGTTTTTGAGTCTGCCTCTGTTCGGGTTCACGTTGTTTGGAAAAGAGCCGACGGACCTGCAACTCTTTCTACTGATCGGCCAGTCTAACATGACCGGGCGCGGTAAGGGCGAGGCCGCTGACCAAGTGCCGCATCCGCGCATCCTGATGCTCGACAAAACCAATGCCTGGGTGCCTCCTACAGACCTCGTACACTTCAACCGCGAGGCGTTGATAGCATTCGGACGACGCTATTTTGAAGCGTACGAGAGACTAAGAAAAACTGCCAAGTAACGCGGAATGTGTGCTATGTCTCATAACGGAAAAAAGATGCTGTGGTGGGGTCGGTCGGATCCTGAGTACTCGCGGAACGGCGTGTTGCGTCAACACCTGCGGGCACTCGGTTGGGAGATCGCGGATTTTTCTCCGGGGGTCTCATCTCTGGGCGACATTGAGGCCGCGCTGCGCCGTCTGCCTCGGCCTGATGTCGTGTGGGTGCCGTGTTTCCGTCAGCGTGACCTGTCGGCCGCACGCCGTTGGTGCGACCGTAAAGGTGGTGTGCCGTTGGTGTTTGATCCGCTGATCAGCGCGTATGACAAGCAGGTATGGGAACGTTTCAAGTTCAAGGAGAGCGACAGCGGTGCGAAGCGTTTGCTGGCGTGGGAGCGCGCGTGTTTCGCCAAGGCCGACCGAGTGCTTGCCGATACCGCGAGCCACGTCGTGTATTTTGCAGAGACGCTGGAGGTTCCGCGCGAGAAGCTCCACTTGGTTTACGTCGGCGCGGACGAGACACTTTTCCGGCCCGCGCCAGAGTGTGCGCCGAGTGTGCCGATCGACGTGCTTTTTTACGGTAGCTTCATTCCGCTGCACGGGGCGCATACGATCATCGAGGCCGCGCGCATTTACCAAGGGCCGCCTGTCCGCTGGTGTCTGCTGGGCGATGGCCCGGCGAAACCCAACTGCCAGAAGGTCGCAGAGGGGCTGTCAAACGTCTCCTTTGAGGATCGCATCCCGTACGCGCAACTGCCTGCGCGCATCCATCGCGCCGACATTCTGCTCGGTGTGTTCGGCGAAACACAGAAGGCCGGGCGCGTGATTCCCAACAAGGTGTTTCAAGCACTGGCATCGGGGCGGCCTGTGGTGACGCGTGTGTCGGAGGCATACCCGGTGGCGGCGCGGCAGAGCGAGGCGATGGCCTGGGTGCCGCCCGGTGACGCATACGCCCTAGCCGATGCGGTGGCGGCGTGGGCATCGGAACCGACACGGCTCGCCGCGCGTAACCAGGCTGCGCATGGTCTCTACGAGAGCTGCTTCGCGACAACGGTGGTCCGTGAGCAACTTGCGGCGGCGCTGGATGGGCTAGTCTAAAAAGAGCAATTGAACTTTCGACGCTTTGGTTTCAGGTTTCATGCATTACTCGGTTTTTTCTCACACGAAGGCACCAACACAAAGATTTTTGGAGGGCGAGTGTCCCCGCGAGCCGCACGGCTTAGTCTTCCATACACTGGTCGATTGAATAAGCGACGAGTGTGAAACGACTAAGTGGAATGACTAAGGGCTAGGACTAAGTCTGGTGCGGCGCTCTCGTCCAGTGATCCGGCATACACGATGCGGCGTACCTTCAGGGTCGATGTCCGTTCCAGTGGGGTGTGGTACACAATCAGTTTGCGCGGCGTTTTGTAGTCCGCCAGCAGAGAGCGGCAGTGTTCCAACACGGTTTCGCGCAGGAGTGCTTCCGTATCGGGCTCTGATAGCGGCTCGCCTTTGTTGTGCGCGGTGACGGCGTCGGTGTCGGGGACCAGGATCGCACCGATCCGCTCGCCGCTCTCGTCGCCGATACGGTAACCGAGCACTACGACATCGCGCACAAGCGGACAGCGCTCAATGATCTGCTCGATCTCTTCGGGGTAGATGTTCTTCCCCTCACGATTGACGATCATCGCCTTCTTGCGACCGCAGATGGTTACGTTCCCGCGGTCGTCAATACGGACCAAGTCGCCGGTACAGAAGTAGCCTTCGTCGTCGAACACTTCGGTAGTTGCCTCGAGATTCTTGTAATAGCCCTGCATGACATTCGGGCCCCTGACGCACAGCTCGCCCGCGCCGGTCGCGTCGACATCCGCCAGCTTGAACTGCATGTTGTCCAGAACGGGGCCAACCGTTCCCGGCACGAAGGCATCCAGCCAAGGGTAGGCCACGCCCGGCGAACATTCCGTGAGCCCATATCCCTCCAGCACCGGGATACCGATATCTATAAAACCTTGCAGCACTGACAGAGCAGTTGGCGCGCCGCCGATCCCAAGAAGACGCAGGCGACCGCCGAACGACTCGATGACTTTCTTGCTGACGACGCGCTTGAGCCCGATGCCCAACAGGCCGCGCGCGACCAAGTTTTTCCGGAGTCTTTCGGCGATGCGCGCATACAACTTCTCAGCCATCAGGGGAACTGCCAGCAGAACCGTCGGCTGCAAAACCGTCATGTCTTCGGCGATTGTCCGGATTGAGCGCACGAAGCTACAGCACCCTTTGACGCCCAGAGGCAACATGAAATTCGCCGTGAAAGAGAAAGAGTGGAAGAGGGGCAGGACATTCAAAAAATTGTCTGTCGGATAAAAACTCACGCGTTCGAGCGTACCGGCCACATTGGATGTGAAGTTGCCGTGCGTGAGCATGGCACCTTTGGGTTTGCCGGTCGTGCCGGAGGTGTAGATAATCGACGCGATGGTCTCAGGCGTCGGGATGTGCTGCTGCAGCCAAGTCTGCGCGGCCTGGATGGATGACGGGGGCATGGTCGCCATGAGTGCGTCATAGGACCGCTCCTCCAGTTTGTCGGAGGTCGTTCCGTCCTCATCGTGTCCGCCGACCCAGACACACGCGCGCAGGTTGGGCAGTTCAGCGGCTGCCTGCAGAAGGACGCCCCGCGTCTTGATACCTGCAAAGACCGCAACCGACTCGGAGTCCGCGAGGATGTGGACCACTTCTTGTTCGCGCAGTTTGGGGTCCAGCGGCACTGCCGTCACGCCTGCGCAGGCGAGCGCCAGATAAATCTCCTGCCACTCAGGGCAGTTGTCCAGCATCAGCGCCACATGATCCCGTCCCGGTTCGATCCGCAGATCCTGAAGGATCGCCGCTGTCCGCGCGACACGCTCCTGAAGGACATCATACCGCCGTGCCACCCACTTCCCGTCCTTAAAAAATCGTTGCGCGGGCGCGCCAGGGGTTTGCTTGACAGCGGCATCTAAAAGTGTCCGAATCGTCATTCACCTCTCCAACCTTTACAGAAGAACCGCAGTATACTGGGTACTCCAGCCTCGGGCAACTGTTGGTTATGATCGCTCTTTCCTGCGCAGCAGACGGTGGAGTGTCAGGGCATAAAACCCCAGTAATGCGATAAAGGTCAGGATCGTCAGCTTCTGGCAGGTCGGTACATACGGCGCGAACGGTAGCAGTTTGAAGCGGTGCGCCAACAGAAAAGCCTCCAAAACCGCCACCTGGGTACAGCACCAGATCAGCCAGCTCCAGCGGACCGTAGCGCTGATGCGTGGACGGGGCTGGCGGACGGTCAGCAAAATCAGCGCTGGCACGCCACCTCCCGCTGCGGCGAAACAGCCGACGTTGTGATAGAACCCGTTCACATTTTCGGGAATGAAGGCGATGGTCAGCAGACCGGCTGCGGTGAGCGCACAACCCCAGAGCAAGCCGGCTTTTTTGCGCGCGCCCTTAACGAAACAGGCCAGCGCGGGAGAGAAGCGGAAAACCGCCCAGGCGCTGAGCGCCATACCGGCGGTGAACAGATAGTGGCAGGCCGGATAGTCGGTACCGTTGAGGCGCGTACGCCCGAGTGCACTCAACATGCGCATACAGGGGTTGTATCTCACCTTACCAGGATAGAGCGCCGCCGCGCCCAGAAAGAGCAGCAATATGACGACACCGCCCCAAAAAATAACATGCGGCGTTGCGCGAAGCTGGCGTAGACGGGCGGAGGGGCGCGGTGCGCGCCCGCAACGCAGGATTGCCACTGCAATCAGCACCAGACTGGCGAGATAGGTGACGCCCACCATCTTTGACAGATACGGCACATGCAAGATCCGTCCGAACACAATCATCGCGTCAGAGAAAAACAACATGCCCAGACCGTAGTTCCAAGCTCGGGAAAGCCGGTGGGTGCCGCATGCGATTGAGACGCTGAAAATCGAGAACAATGCATACACGCTCAGCGCCCAAGCCAAGCGGTGCGACGCCAATGCCGGTATCACACGCGCTGCGAAGAGCACGCCAAAGCTGAACGCCAAGCCAAACGCGAGGCGCGGATTCCACGTTGCATGCTGTCGCAGAAAGGCGATCCAGCAGAGGTGCGCCAACGCAAACCCCGCCACGCCGTACAAAAAACCATCAGAGTGGAGCGGTGCCCCGCGCACCGCCAAAAAATAATCGCCGATCATCGTGGCCGCCAACCCGCACCACGCCAGCCAGTACGAATGGCACGGACGGCCACCCCGTATGATCGCGACAGCCGTCACCAACAGCAGCGACGGCGTGAAACTCAATGGCCAAAGATTCGCCAAAACGATTCCTCCAGATTGACGTGTCGCACATCGTACCATACCCGGCGGCACCTCTCAAATGTCGGAGTGTGTTCAAAAACGACAACGCAGGCTGGCATCTGCAACGGAAATATGGCATAAACAACGGAGACAAGTGTGAAAGGATACTTATGAGTCTTTCGTTCTCAAAACTTTTCTTGGCCGGACTGATCGTCGCGGGCGCGGCACACGGCGGCGGATTTGCCACATCTGCTCAGTTGGAGCATTTCTTGGGTGAACCACTCTGCGAGCCGGCTCAGACGCTTTGGCAGGGACGCGGCGGCTGGGGCGGCATTGTGGCCGCCCGTGACGGTACGCTGGTTGTCTTTCAATCGCCCGGCGGCGGCACCTGCCGACGCAGCCGGGATGGCGGCCGCACATGGGATGCGGAGATCCTGCTTGCGCCGGACGCGAAGGGCGGCAACGCGCTGGTGGACGAGACCAACGGCGATCTCCTCTATGTCAATCCCTGCGAGGGTTGGTTGTTCCGCAGCCGCGACAACGGGGCCACATGGGCGCGTGAAACGTGCGAACTCCGGCCCGACGGCTTTGGTCTGAAGCCGGGGCTGGAAGGGGTCGGTGCCATGCAGGCCGGTATCACGCTCGCATTCGGTGCGCGTAAAGGGCGTCTGCTCACGCCTGCCCGTATCATGGGGCCCAAAAACTCGAACGATGTGCCGTGGCGTCCCTACCACTACAGTACCGCGCTTTTCAGCGATGACGGTGGCAAGGTGTGGCAGACCAGCAAACCGTTCCCGGTGATGGGAACCGGCGAGGCCGCGCTGGCCGAGCTGTCCGACGGACGCATCCTCTACAATTCGCGCGAGCACATGAGTCCGGGCAACCGCTTCTTCGCCTGGAGCCATGACGGCGGTGAGTTGTGGATCAACGCATCGCGCAGTCCCGACCTGCCCGACGGCGTGAGGGGCTCCTCATACGGTTGCATGGGCGGTATGTTGCGCCTGCCGATCGCCGGACGCGACATTCTCATCTACAGCAACCTCGATACCGATGCGGGGGAGATGCCGCGCCAGGTCGGTGCCTCCACCAGCAAAGGACGCGAGAAGGTGAGCGTGTGGGCGAGTTTTGACGGCGGTGCCTCATGGCCGGTGAAGCGTTTGGTGTTTGACGGCCCGAGCGCCTATTCCAATCTGGGAGTCGGGCGCACCGGAACACCGAGCCAGGGCCGGATATTTCTGGTCTTCGAAGCCGGTGCCAAACAATGCTACGAATCAGTACGGGTCGTCGCGTTTAATCTGAGCTGGCTGCAGGAGGCGAAGTAAGTAACGCCCGCTCATTCGACAATGGCGACCGGTGTGCCGTCCGGCAGCAGCACGCACAGTTCTTCGATGTCCGCGTTCCTGAAACGCACGCGCCCGGCATCGGAGATGCGGCCAAGCGATGACACGTCCCATGTGCCGTGCAGCCCGAGCAGTCGGACGGGCGGAGTCTCGCCGGTGGCAGAGAGTGTGATCCAGCGTGTGCCCAGAATATTTTGCGGGTGGCCGAACGGCACCTCGCCGCCGTCCGGCAGGCGGTAGGCGGGCTCCTGCACCTTGTTGCGCACAACATACGTGCCGACCGGAATGTCGGCAGTAGGTCCCAGACCGACCACATATCGTTTACAGAACTGGCCGTTGAGCACGAGGACAGCGGTGGCCGCCTGTCTGAAGACCGTCAATTCAAAAGCCGGCTTATCGAGCACCCAGATCTCGCGGCCAATACGCAGACGGTCGGGCCGGTCGATGCCATTGGCCTGCAGCAGATACGCCTGCGTGGTACCGTAACGTCTGGCCAGTTTGCTGATCAGGTCGCCGGACGCGACCCGGTGGCGCGCTTTTTCTGGCATGGCGCGGTCTTTGAAAAACAGCGTCGTGTTGATCTCGCCGATTCTCCGTTCGACAAAGGTGCGCACGTCCTCCACGTCACGGCGGGCGAGCAATTGGTGCAGAACCTGACGCGCGGCGATCAGCTCATCCGCAGTCTCGTGGCGGGCCACCTGTTCAAGCAGACGCTGCACCTCGGCCGATTGCGCTGCGGCCGTGGGCGCTGCCTTGCGTTCCGCATCCAGCCAGCGCTCGGCGGCGATCGTCGCCGTGCTGCGATCTTCCGTCGCGTCGGTCGTTGTTTTCTCGCGCTGGCCGAAGTTCAGGAAGTGCCGCCAGAACGAGGGGCGTTCACGCTGGGTCTCAACCTCAGGCACGCTGTAGCGGGTCTGTCCCGGCGCCTCCGCTTCGTCGGTCGCCGCCTTTGCGCTCGAACGTCCGGTGCAACTGCGCACCGCCAGCAGGGGCACGCCGACCGCCAGAACCAAGACCGCCGGCAGCCACAGCTTCCGCAGCGACGAACTCTCTTGACCGTCGTGCTCAATGCCGTATATGCCGCGTTGTCGTCGAAAAGACATGTGGTCCGTTCCGCAGGGCGCCGCTCGGGCTACTGGCGTTGCTGTAGTTTTTCCAGCATCTCGCGCGTGGCTTGCTCAATACCGACAAACAACGCGCGGCAAACGATGCTATGCCCGATGTTCAAGGTGTTAAGGTGCGGGATCGCCAGAATGGGATCGACATTTTCAAGGGTCAAGCCATGACCGGCGTTGACCACCAGACCGAGCGCGTGAGCGCGTTGCGCCGCGTCGGTGAGGCGCGCCAGTTCCTTCTTGCGCTCTGTGCCCGTATGCTCGGCATACGCGCCGGTGTGCAGTTCGATCATCGGTGCGCCGATGGCGGCGGCGGTCTCGACCTGCTGCGCGTCGGGATCGATGAAGAGGCTCACCGCGATGCCCGCCTCGCACAAGGTAGTTACCACCGGGGCCAGCTCATCGCGCTGCCCGACAACATCCAATCCGCCCTCGGTGGTCAGTTCTTGCCGCCGCTCCGGCACCAGGCAGACCTCCTCGGGCTTGACCTCAAGCGCGATCCTCACAATGTCGGGGTGGTTGGCCATCTCCAGATTCATGCGCGTGGTGAGCGTCTCGCGCAATGCGTAGACATCCGCATCCTGAATGTGGCGGCGGTCTTCGCGCAGATGGATGGTGATGCCGTGCGCACCCGCCTTTTCACAGAGCGCCGCCGCCTCCAGCAAGTTCGGATAGTCGGTACACCGCGTCTGTCGCAGCGTGGCCACATGGTCGATGTTGACACCTAGACGAATCATGACGAGAATCTCCCCTTTTTATCGTTGAGAATAGCATAGTTTGTCCGCAGTGAAAATAAAAGCGCATATTGACGAGCTTCTCAAAACCTGTTATTTTTGGGTTATCTGTTCGGGTGTTCAGTCACTGAACGGTACATGGTTGATAGACGCGAGAAAAGGAGATTCCACATGATTCGCACAACTCGGCCCCCGATCCGTATCGGCATCGCTGGCTTGGGACGGGCTGGACTCGAGATGCACTGCCCCGAGCTGGCGCAGATTCCGGAACTGTTCAAAATCATCGCTGTGAGCGATCCGGTCAAAGAGCGCCGCGACCTGGCTTTGGAGCGCCTGCCCGATGTACGCACCTACCGCCGCTATGAAGACTTGCTGGCGGATCCCGATGTCGAATTGGTCGATATCGCCACGCGTTCCGACGAGCACGCCGCGCATGCGTTGCAGGCATTGAAAACCCGCAAGTGGGTCCATATCGAACAGCCCTTCTGTTGCGACTATGATCAGGCCATGATCCTGCGCGCGGCGGCGATCAAAGCCGGCAACCGTCTGCTGGTGCGCCACAACTACCGTTACGAACCGGCCTTCGTGCAGGTGAAAGAGGTCATTCGTTCCGGCGTGCTGGGGCCGATCTATGACATCAAGATCCGCCGCGGCACCTATGAGCGGCGCGACGACTGGCAGACGGTCAAGCGTTGCGGCGGTGGTGTGGCGCTCACCTGGGGGCCGGCGTTCCTTGATCAAGCGCTGGACCTGCTGAACGCGCCGCCGATCAAGGTGTGGTCGGACTTTAAACGCGTGGCGGCGGTCGGTGACGCCGAGGATTTCATGCGCGTGATCCTGCGTAACATGGCCGGCTTGACCGTTGATCTGGAAATCTCGGGCGGGCGCATCAATGAGATTCCGCAGTTTATCGTGACCGGAACCAAGGGCGAGTTCACGCTCTATCAGGGTGCGGCCGAAGGCACGATACGCCATCTGGACCGTAAGCAAAAGTTACCGCGTCGGCGCTCCAGCGTGCGGACTCCGCCGCTGGGTAGTTTCGGTACGCCCGAGACGCTGAACTGGATCGAAACCAAGGTTCCGGTGGCGCCCAAGGACGATAACGGCATGGCGCTGATCTGGGAATATGTTTTCAACACGATCCGCGAGAACAAGACCTTCCCGATCCCGCTTGATCACACGATTGAGACCATGCGCATTCTGACGTTGATCAAAAAAGAGAGCGCGTTTGCCTGAATCCGCGCGCGGCGCGGAGGCAGGCTGTGAGACTGTAAGGCTGTGAGGCTGTGAGACTGTGAGGCTTTTGGCATGGCTACGCGGGGGACGCGCAGAACCCTTACAGCCTCAACACCTCAACACCTTACAGCCTCAACACCTCACAGCCTATTCGCGGGCTTCGCCTGCGGCTGCCGCGCACTCGATCGCGCGCGTGTCCGTCACGATCCAGTCCATCGCGATGTCATGCGCGTCCAGGGGTAGTGGCTCGTCCTGTACCTGCCAGTCATAGCAGACCCCGATCTTTAATGTCGCGCTCGGGGCGCGGTTGAGGAGGTCGTCATAGTGACCGGCACCGTAGCCGAGGCGTCCGCCATGCGTATCGAACACCAACCCCGGTACGATAAACGCCTGCACGTCCCACGGCATCACGGGAACGCGAACCTCCGGCTCGCGGACACCGTGATGGCCGGAGATCAGGCGCATCGCGGGATCGATCGCGTACAGCCGATACCCGTTTTCAGAGGTGCTCCAGGCCGGTACGCACACCTCGCGTCCGGCCTCCCAGATCTCGCGCGCGAGATAGCGCGTCGGGATTTCGTTGCGTGTGCTGAGATAGATGCAGATGCGCCATGTGCGCATCAGCAGATTGACCGGCGGGCCGACCACCCGCTTACAGATAGCGCGCCCGGCCTCGCGTCGCGTCTCTTGACTCACGGTACGACGCTTTTCGCGCATCGCGTCGCGGATCGACTGCTTGGTTTTTTTCTCGTCGCTCAAAACAGCCCCTTGACCTTACCGGTGGCGGTGTCAATATCGATGCGGCGGAAGGCCGCGTTGGAGGCCGTTCCCGGCATGAGTTTGATATCGCCCGTGACCGGCACCACCAGCCCCGCGCCCTGATAGATCAGCAGGTCGCGCACCGGCAGTGTCCAACCGCGCGGACGTCCCGTCAGGGTGGGATCGTGCGAAAGGCTGTATTGTGTCTTGGCCATGCACACCGGCAGGCGCGCGATGGCGGGATCAGCCTCGAACGCGGCAAGTTTGGCCTTGGCTTCGTCGGAGTAGGACACGCCGTCGCCGCCGTAGACCTCTTCGGCGATCGCCGCGATACGGTCTGACAACGGCTCGTCGAGATCCGAGAGGAAATCGAAGTGATTGGGATCTTCGCACGCTTCCACCACGGCCTCGGCCAGTTCGAGCGCACCCTCGCCGCCGCGCAGCCAGTGGTCGGAGACCGCGAAGCGCGCCCCGGCGGCTTCGGACACGCGCCGCACCAGCGCATGCTCGGCCGGCGTATCGGTGTGGAAACTGTTCAGGCAGACCACCGGACGGATGCCGGAACGCTTGACAATGCCGATGTGCGCCAGCAGGTTGTCGCACCCCTTCTCCAGCAGTTCCAGATTCTCGCCGGTGTAGACCGGATCAAGCGGCCGCCCGGCCAGCACCGCAGGGCCGCCGCCATGCAGCTTGAGCGCGCGCACGGTGGCCACGATCACCACCGCGTCAGGTTTAAGCCCGGAGCAGCGGCACTTGATGTTCCAGAACTTCTCGTAACCGATGTCGGAAGCAAAGCCGCTCTCGGTGACCAGATAGTCGCAAAGCTTGGAGGCCAGGCGGTCGGCGATGACGGAACTCTGGCCGATGGCGATGTTCGCGAAAGGCCCGGCGTGTACCAGCATCGGCTGGCCTTCGAGCGTCTGCATCAACGTGGGATGGACCGCGCGCGTCATCCAGGCGGCCATCGCGCCGTCCACCTCGAGATCGGCAGCGGTGATCGGCTTTCCGGCTTTCGAGTAGGCCACAATGATGCGGCCGAGGCGCGCACGCAGATCGGCGAGATCTGCGGCCATCGCCAGAATCGCCATGACCTCTGAGGCCACGGTAATGGAGAAGCCGGACTCCATCTGAAAACCATCCATGCGGCCGCCACGGCCGATCTCAATATTGCGCAACGCCTGAGCGCAGAAATCCATGACCCAACGCATCTGCACGCGGTCGGGGTCGATGTCGAGCCGCGTGAGGCGACTCTGCGCGAGGCGCGCGTCATCGTAATTGCGCTCATGCTGCATACGCGCAGTCAGCGCGACCATCGCCAGATTGTTGGCGTTGGTGATCGCGTCGATGTCGCCGGTGAGGCCGAGCGAGAGCGGCGTGAGCGGCACGACCTGTGCGAGACCACCGCCGGCGGCCGATCCCTTGATGTTGAAGGTCGGGCCGCCGCTGGGCTGACGCACCGTACCAAGCGCGCACCGACCGAGCCGACCCAAGCCCTGCACCAAGCCGAGCGTGGTGGTCGTCTTGCCTTCACCCAGCGGTGTCGGCGTAATCGCGGTGACATCGATATACTTGGCGCGGCGCGGCGGATCGCCTAAACGCGCGTGTACGGCGTTCGCGTCGATTTTGGCGAGCAGGCGTCCATACGGGATGATCTCATCCGGCAGCAAGCCCATCTCGGCGGCCAGGTCAGCGACCGGGCGTAGGTTCTGTTCAGCGGCTTCGGCGATTTCCCAATCGGCGAGTTGTGTGGGATCTAGTTTCATGGTGCAAGTGTATCAGCAGGGCGCTCTTTAAGCCACTGGATTTTGTCCTCTTCGTCGCGGCGGATCACTTCCACGTAGTATTTCTTGCCGCGTACGAAGAGCCCATGCACCGCGTCCGCGCCTTCGGATTCGGCCACGGCCTGGACGATATCGATCATCGGCCGCGTGATGGTGAGGCCGGGCAGGAAGACCGGAATACCGGGCGGGTAGGGCACGAGCAACTGGCTGCTGATGCGGCCCTCGGTTTGATCCAGTTCGATTAGTTCACCGTCGCACAGGGCGGCATCGCGCGGCAGCACGGTGGCCTGGCCGTTTACGGCGTCGGCCACGCTGCTGTCGAAGGCGTCGCGCTCGGGACGTCCGATCGCCTCTTTCATCCGCATGATGGCACGGTAAAGGTATTCGAAATGATCTTCGACCGTGCCGATGGTGACCAGAAACAGCAAGGTGACCGGCGTTGACTTCTCCCACTGGATCTTGGCGTCGAGCAGCAGGTCCTTAAAGCGGCGGCACGCCTCAGGGTTCTTGAAGGAGAGTATGATCTTGAGCGGGTCGTGCAGATAGCCTTCGCGCTCATAGGCGGGGGCGTCCCCCGCGCCGACAATCTCACGCAGGCCCGCAAAGCAGACTTCTTCGGGTAGACCACACTCGCGCGCAACACGCGCCTTGAAGGTCTTGACCCAACGCAGGCGCTCTTCAATCAGCTTGAGCCCCTCCAACCGCATTTGAACGCCAGCGCAGTCGAGGGTGGCCATCATGGGATAGTGGGGCGATGTGGAGTGCCAGTAACGCAACACCTCGTGTAGGTTGTGGATGAACTTGTCGTAGGAGCCGCGGCCGTTGACGGCGAAGCGCGTGAGCAGCCAGCGCCACTCGGCAGACTCACTCTCGAAAAGTTGCTTGAACCGCAGCGAGACGTGGATCATCGAGGACTGACTGAAGGCCGCCAGCGTCTTGTGGGTGGAGTGTACGGCGAAATGGGCACTGGAGGTCTCGTGGATAGCGTTGTAACGCACGCGACGTCCGTTTGCGGTCAACGCCGTGTAGTAGGGGTGAAAACTCAGATAGGACGCCCACGCCTCATCCGCGTAAAAGAGGATGCCGTGGCGCTCGCAGAGCCGCGCGACCTCCCAGACCGGATAGAGGATCCCTTCGTAGGTACAGGTGGTGAGCACCAGCATGCGCGGCTTGGCATGTTCGGGATAGTGCGCGGTAAGGGCACGTCGCAGATCCTCCATGGCGATCGGCGCCCAGACGCCAAGATGGGCGTTGAAGCGTGCCGGCAGATAGTTGGGGATGGCACCGGCCATCACAACCGCATGATGAACCGACTTGTGGCAGTTGCGATCCAGCAGCACGGTCTCGCCGGGCCGCAGCAGCGTCATCAGCATCGCCTTGTTGGAGGTGGTCGAGCCGTTGGTGATATAGTAGCTCTTGGCCGAGCCGAAGATCTCCGAAGTGAGACGTTGGGCATCGGCCAGCGGCGTGCGCGATCCCGGCGTAGAGAGGTCGCCCAGACTGTGAACCGAAACGCTGAGGTCGGCGCGGAAAGTCATCGGGCCGTACTCGTGGCGGAACCCCTGCAGGAAAAGCGAACGGCTGAAGGCGTGGCCGGCGTTATGGCCGGGCGTGTGCCAAGAGGAGCCGGCCTCGTCCATCACATAGTGACGCAGGGCGTGCCAGAAGCGCGGCTCCCACAAGGCGCGGAACAGGTGATGCACGCGGGACTGGTACGCTTGGATATTGTCAAACACCTCACGCGACTTGAGCACCCAACGGCGCGACGGCACGCGGACCCGTTCCGCGCCCGGTGTCGTCAGCACAATCTTGGGAATCGGCGGAAAATAGGTGTAGAGCCACCGAGTGAGCGGTAGACCTTCGAGGTGCAGGGCATGCAGCGGCAGACGTCGCTCCGGCTGTACCGGGTCAGCGAAGGCGTCGTCCAGCATGAAGAGGATGCAGGTCTTCCCGTCATCCGTCAGCATGCCCTCCACCGTCTCGTCCGAGAACAGCCCGCGTTGAAGCTCTTCAGGCGAGGCGACCGGCACGATCCTCAGCGGCGGCCAGTCGATCGGCTCGTCCGACGGGAAGGTCTCGTCACAGAAACGGCGGAAGATGTCCGACAGGCCGTGAGTCAGCGCCTGAAGACGCTCGTGCTCCAGAGGTGAACTCTGAAGGTAAAAAACAGTTAGCTCATTCATCAGACGCGGGATCGCCCGTTTACTCTAACGGCATGGGGTTGCAGAGATTCTCCTCTTTGTCAGCCACCCGACCGCAGTTGAAGCAGATGTGTTTCGGTTCTTTAGTCACTTGCTTGATCATTTCAAATTGCGATTGGCTGGCCAGCACACAAAGATGGCCCTCATGTTTTCCAATACAAACGCGGTTCTTCTCACTCATAATTCGCTATCTCTCCTCTCTTGAATGAAGTCCGTGCCACTCTATCACAGGTCTCGCCCTGCGGACAATGAGTTTCCGTTTTCATCCGCAGATTACAAATCAGAAGTACCTGCCCTTGTCGCTGTTGCAACCAATACAGGGCACTGGAAAAAGAACATTATTATTTCCAAGTCCGGTGCGGCGGTCGATCTGCGCCCGTTGAAGAACGCAGAACGTCGAACACCGGACGCAGAAGTGTGAACCAGCTTATTACTTCTTGCCTATTACCTCTTCCCTCCGCTTGGGCAGGAGGGCAATGAGGACAGCGCCGGTGAGGGCGAGGACGATCAGGACGGAGAAGCCGAGTGCATAGCTCTTTGTGGCTTCGTTGTACAACGCGCCGACCAGCATCGGGAAGGCTGATTCGGCCACGCCGTCTGCCACCAGGATGATCCCCATGACACGGCCTAATGCGCGTACGCCGAAGAGGTCACCGGCCATCAGCGGGATGATCATGTAGTCGCCGCCCAAGCCGATGCCGAAGATCAGCGCGAAGAGGTAGATGCGTCCCGGGAAGGCCGGCATGAGCAACAGCGGGATGGCGCACGCCACGAGCATGTAAATCAGTATCATCACGCGCTTGCGGCTGAAACGGTCGGCCAGCCAGCCCATCAGCACGCGGCCGACAAGGCTCGACAGCAGGACGAGGGAGAGGATGCGCGCCGCGCCCTCTTGGGTAAAGGCTTGGTCGCGCAGATAGAGCTTCAGGTGCTGCATCACGCCGCCGACCGCGCCGATCGAGCACATGCTGCCGAATGCCAGCAGATAAAAAGCAGGTGAACGCAGGATCGCGCCGATCTCTCCCTTGGGGGCGGCCGGTTGCGGCGCGGTGTCGGCCGGTTGCGGCGCGGCATCGGGGCTCTTAAGGATGAGCGGCAGGGGAAGCGCCAGCAGAACGATCAGTCCGCCCAGCGCAAGCAGCGCATTGTGCCAGCCCATGACGTCTTGCAGGCGCGCGGCCAGCAACGGCACCAGCGCGCCGCCCGCACCGATACCGAGGTAGGCGATGCCCATGGCTTTGCCACGGTTTTTGTCAAAGCGCCGCGCGATCAGCACTTGGCAGGGCAACGGCCCGCCGCAGACGTACGCCAGCGCATTGAGGATATAGAAGAGGTAGAAGAGCGGCAGGGTGTCGGCCCTGCTCAGCCCTGCCAGCGCGAGACCGCCCATCAACGCGCCTGCCGCCATCATGCGCTGCGGCCCGAAGCGGTCGACCATCCATCCGGCGATAAAGCCGAACAGCGGGCCGACCAGCAGTTTGCCCAGCGCGTTACCGCTGGTCACGATGGCGCGTGACCAGCCGTATTCCCGGACCATGAAGTCATAGAAAAACGGTAGCCCGTACAGGGCGAACCCCACGAGTGCGAAGAGCGCCAGAAAAGCTGCTACTACAGTAAGTGCCTTCGAAGAGCGCCAGTTGGCGGTCGTGCGCGAGGGTGTGTTTGTCGTCATGGCTTCAAGGTCCGGGGGCTAAATGGTTAACAGTGGGAGCACTTGCAAAACCCTCGGATCACGGGCAAGATGCCCGTGCCACATCTGCAGGCCAAGAGTTTTGCAAGGAGCTCATCGAATTACTTGACCAGCACGGTCAGACGGCGGACCTCGTATTGGCCGCCGTTACCCATGAAGGTGTAGTCAGGATGCTCACCGGCGGTGTTGTTGCCGATACCGATATCGCAAGCTGCGCCGCCGTTGAAGTTGTTGTACGCGAAGAGCGTCATCCTGTTCTTCCAACTGTGGACCTGCATGCAGCCGTAGCTGCCGTCGGCGGCGGGTTTGTCGTCGAAGTCATACTTGGAGCCGTTCGCGCCGGGCAGGTTCAGGCCGTTCGGATTGCCGTAATTCACCGGCCAGAACTCGATGTTGCCGCCGTCCGAGTTGTCCAGCGTGGGGATGCCCTCGATGTTGGAGCGCACCGTCAGGTTGGCGACCTTGGTCTGGTGGTGGATGCCGCTGCGGGCGTGCGGGATGCCCAGTTTCTTGGCGTCTTTCGTGAAGGCGTCCATGACCGTGCAGACGTAGCGGATGCTCTCGGCTTGCTGAAGCTGGAGCACGTACGCCACGCGCGTGAAGGCGCCTGCGGTGCCGCTGGCGTCGACGGAGTACTTAGGCGGCGTCGCACCGAAGTTGCCGTTGAGCGGCAGGTCGATTTCGTAGACTTTGCGGAAGCCCTGAAGCTCGGACAGGGCCAGTGCGCCGTCCAGCTTGGGTTTGTTGCCGCAGCGGAACGCGCCGGCGGGCAGGCCCAGGCCGTTGACGAGGTTGGGCTCGGCGAGCTGGTCCCAGGCGAAGCGCATCGCCATCGGCGCGGTGATACCGGAGGCGGAGAGCACAACGCTGTTGCCTTCGATCACGGCGTCGGCCTTGCGATAGAGTCCGTCCTGGCCGCAGAGTTCGAACCAGGTCGGCGGCTTGCCGTCACGCGTCTTCAGCCCGTCGGCATGGTCAAACGTAACGCGCATCTTCGCGCCTTCGATGGCGAAGGATTTGTAGACCGGTCCTTCCCAACGGATATCCTTCATGCCGTAGGTGCGGTTGAGCGCCTGGTTGGCCATGCGCAGACCCACATCCTGCTTATTGCGCGGATGGATGTCCTTGATGTTACCGATGTCGTTGATCACGGTATAGCCGGTGTTGGGAATCGCCGCAGGCACGGCGGCCTGCGCCTCCCAGATGCCGGGCAGGTGCGTGGCACGGGATGCGCCGTAGTTGTAGGGCGCGAGTTGCACCAAGTAATAGGGGAAGTCGCCTTGGCCCCACACCTTGCGCCAGCCGTTGACGAGCGCCTTGGTCTTCTCCAGATAGAGCATGCCCTCGCCGTTGTTGGAGCAGCCCTGATACCAGATTGCGCCTTTGATGGCGAAAGGCACGAGGCCCGCCATCATGCCGTTGTAAAGCACCGTAGGCTCTTGGTGTCTACCCTGGGCGTTCGAGAACACCAGATGCTGCGGGAATCCGGGCGCTTCGCTGAGCGCCTGTCCGGCCGCGCTCTTGGTCTTGGCGTCGGCGATCCACGTCTGCATGGCGGAGATATAATCGTTGAGCACTTTTGTGTGCAACTCGGTACCGGGAATGGCGGTATCGACCCGCGCCTTGATGGAAGCCAACGCAGGCAGTCCATCAAACCCGCACGGCGGCGTCCACGGCTCGATGCGCGTGCCGCCCCACGAGGAGTTGATGAGACCCACCGGCACCTTGAGCACCTGATGCAGGCGGCGTCCGAAGAAGTAGGCCACGGCCGACTCATCGCTGATGCCTTCGGGCGTCGTCACTTCCCATGTGGCCTGAATGTTCTTTTCCGGCAGAGGCTTGAAAGCCTTGGGTGCCTTGAAGTGACGGATCATCGGGAAGTTCGCGGCAGCGCGCTCTTGTTCGGCGTTGTCCACATTCGCCATGCGCCACTCCATGTTCGACTGTCCGGAACAGAACCAGACCTCGCCCACGACCACGTTGTTGAAGGTGACCGTGTTTGCACCGGAAACGGTGAAGGTCGCGGGATCGGACGAGGCTTGCAGCGCCCTCAACGTCACGCGCCACGCGCCGTCCTTGCCGGCCTCGGTTTTCTGCGTCTGTCCCGCGAACGAAACCGTCACCTGCTCGCCCGGCGCGGCCCAGCCCCAGACTGGCACCGGTTGCCCGCGCTGCAAAACCATGTTGTGGTTAAAGATATTCGGCAAACTGACATCCGCCGAGACCATCCCGGCGAACAGTGCGGTACCAGCCGCTAAAACGAACCCCATTCGTTGCATCTTAACTCCTCTGTTGTGTCCTGCCCGGCCACGAGCCGGGCGTTTGTGTCAGACCGACGCGGGCTTTGCCCGCAACCCCTTTCGGTCTCACGTA
>Ga0255342_1003110_pt1 | contig 19140 bp, 13 predicted proteins | sample wastewater_treat_3_FD_192416 | JGI IMG/M metagenome (GOLD analysis project Ga0255342, IMG submission 192416) | Wastewater microbial communities from Lulu Island WWTP, Vancouver, Canada - plant14 | ecosystem: Engineered > WWTP > Wastewater > Unclassified | place: Canada: Vancouver, British...
TGGCCTGAGCCGCCCAGTAGGTGTAACGGTTGCGCGCCGCCGACTCTCCCGCGAATGCAGACAGCACGTTTTTCTCAGTCTTCGTACCTTTAATTGAAGCCATGGTGTGATACCTCCTTTTTGAAAGTCCATACGGTAGCAAAAACGGGGCACCCCGACAAGGCGAAGCGCAGAATGAATTCCGAACGATTTCCGATTTTGCGTGATGGTTTGTCAGGATGCCTCAGTTTTGATTTAATGGGCGTTCAATTTTTTCAAGACGCATTAGAAACGCAAAGGTCGCGCCCCTCGAGGGCGTGAAGAGTGTCACATGGATAAGCATTACGATCCGAAGTCTGTCGAGAACAAATGGTACGTATGGTGGGAGCAGAACGGACTGTTTCATGACGAGGCCGCACGGGGCGGCACGCCCTACAGCGTCGTCATCCCGCCGCCGAATGTGACCGGCATCCTGCACATGGGCCACGCGCTCAATAATACGATCCAGGACGTGCTGGTGCGCTGGCGCCGCATACAGGGGCGCAACACGGTCTGGATGCCGGGCACCGACCACGCAGGTATCGCCACGCAGAATGTGGTGGAGAAGGCACTGCGCAAGGAAGGTCTCTCGCGGCGCGATCTCGGACGCGAGGCGTTTCTGGCGCGCGTGTGGGAGTGGCGCAAGGAGTACGGCGGCACGATTGTGCGCCAGCTCCGTCAGCTCGGGGCAAGCTGCGACTGGTCGCGCGAACGCTTCACCATGGATGAGGGGCTGAGCGCGGCGGTGGCCGAGGTGTTCTGTCGGCTCTACGACGAGGGCCTTATCTATCGCGGCAACTATATCGTCAACTGGTGCCCGCGCTGCCATACCGCGCTGTCGGATGAGGAGAGCGAGCATCAGGACACCCAGGGTCATCTCTGGCACATCCGCTACCCGATCCCGGGCGGCGGCGAGGTGGTGGTCGCGACCACACGTCCCGAGACCATGCTGGGCGACACCGCCGTGGCCGTCAATCCGGCGGACGAGCGCTATCAAGACCTGATCGGCAAGAGCGTGACGCTGCCGCTCATGAACCGCGAGATACCGGTTGTTGCGGACGACTATGTGGACCGCGCTTTCGGTACGGGCGTCGTGAAGATCACGCCCGCGCACGACCCGAATGACTTTCAGGTAGCGCTGCGCCACAATCTGCCGATGCTGAACGTCATGAACGGCGACGGCACGATGAACGAAGAGGCCGGACCGTACGCCGGTATGGATCGTTTCGCCTGCCGCAAGCAGGTGATCGCCGACCTCGAAGCGCAGGGGTTGCTGGTCAAGACCGATCCGCATCAACACGCGGTCGGCCACTGCTACCGCTGCGACACGGTGGTCGAGCCGCGTCTCTCCAAGCAGTGGTTCGTGCGTATGAAGCCGCTTGCCGAGCCGGCCATCGAGGCCGTGCGTACCGGCAAGATCGTCTTCGTGCCGCAACGCTGGGAGAAAACTTATTTCGAGTGGATGGAGAACATCCGCGATTGGTGCATCTCGCGCCAGATTTGGTGGGGTCACCGCATCCCGGTTTACACCTGTACGCCGTGCGGACATGAGTGGGCGGCCAAGACTGCGCCGAACACCTGTCCGAAATGCGGCACCGCAGCGGACCAGATCACGCAGGATGAGGATGTGCTCGACACCTGGTTCTCCTCGTGGCTCTGGCCCTTCAGCACTTTCGGCTGGCCCGCAGACCACCCCGACCTGAAGTTCTACTATCCGACCACCGACCTGACCACCGCGCCGGACATCCTCTTCTTCTGGGTCGCGCGCATGATCATGGCCGGTTGCAAGTTCATGGGCGACGTGCCCTTCCGCACGGTCTATCTGCACGGCACGGTGCGCGATGACAAAGGGCGCAAGATGAGCAAGAGCCTGGGCAACTCCATCGACCCGCTCGACATCATCGAGACCTACAGCGCCGACTCGCTACGCTTCAGCCTGATGCTGATCACTTCCACCGGCATGGACGTCTACGTCAACATGGAAAAATTCGAGATCGGGCGCAACTTCGCGACCAAGATTTGGAACGCCGCGCGTTTCATGCGGATGCACATGGAGAAGCTGCCCGACACAGACTGGCGCGCGCTGGCCAACGGCGAGTTGACGCTCGATCCGGCGCTGCTACGCGACGATGATCGTCACATGCTCGCCACCTGCGAGAGCGCCGTGCGCAATGTGACCGGACATCTGGAGGCGTTCCGCCTGCAAGACGGCGCGCTCGCGATTTACGATGTCGTCTGGAGCCAGTTCTGCGACTGGTATCTCGAATACGCCAAGCAGGACCTGAACGGCGCAGACGAGGCGCGTCGCCGCCAAGTGCTGGCCGTGATGACCGATGTCTTCGCCAAGGCGCTCAAGCTGCTGCATCCTTACATGCCGTTCATCACCGAAGAGCTATGGCATCAGATGGGTTACGCCACTGAGTCCGAAAGCATCATGCGCGCGCCGTGGCCCGTACCCTACACCGACGCACAGCGTGAGGCGTGGGGATTGAGCGACGAGGTCACCGCCTACGTCAATGCCCGGCGCGAACTGGTCACCGCCGGTCGCGCACTACGCGCCGACTACAACGTCGCGCCCTCTAAGTTTCTCCACTACATCATTCAGGCGACGGACGATGAAACGGCCGACCGTCTGAAGGCCGACGCCGAAACGCTCAAACAGCAGTTGCGCTCGGACAATCTGGAGGTTGTCGCGGGCGGCGGCGAGAAAGCCATGCCCGGTACGCTCTGCAAGCTCGGCACCGTTTATCTGCCGCTCGAAGGGCTGGTCGATATCGAAGCCGAAAGCGCGCGCGTGAAGGCCGAACTGGACAAAGCGCGCGGATTCCTCAAAGGTGTCGAAGCCAAGCTCGGCAACGAGGGGTTCGTGGCCAAGGCGCCCGCGGCCGTGGTCGAGCAGCAACGCGCCAAGCAGAAAGAGCTGACCGAAACGGTCGCACGGCTGGAGAAGCTGCTCGCGACATTCCTCAAACAGTGATACTATCCTATTCCTAAAGGAGACTCTGACCATGCAACTTACCCTGAAGAATATTGGTATTGTTGGTGATGCGACGGTCAAGCTAAATGGGCTTACGGTGGTCACCGGTGCCAATAACTCCGGGAAAACCACTGTGGGACGGGCGGTGTACTCACTTGTCTCTGCGGTTGAAAATTTGCAACGGAATGCTGTGCTTGACAAGTTGGCATATGTTCAATCTGTAATAGCTAGTTTATTAGATCCGATCTTTTTCCGATCTTTTCTGATGGAGCAGGATGCTGTAACTGGTGATGCGCGGATGGTGTCAATAGAAGACATCATTGGGTTCATTGATCAAGTTTGCAAGAAGGTTGTGGCTACGGAAAAGAGTTTCTTTGAGCAGAATTTAAAGTCTTTGGGTATCTCAGCCTCTCCCAGCAAGGTTGAAAAGATATTTCAAGATTTTCTGAAGCGACAGCCAGCCATTGTCGACGACCTGAAATCATTGCGGAATGCAATGCTAAAAGACTCTGATTGTCGCGAATATGCCAGTAAACGGATAGAAAAGAAGTTTAGCACAGAGTTCTATGGCCAGATTTCCCCGCTTTCAGCACCTCCTGTGGATGGTAATTCGGTCTGCATTTTAACAGGAGGAGGTATAGATGTTTTCAATGTTTCGTTAGGCAAAAATACTGGCAAAGTGGAGTATAAATCATCGGAGAATCCATTGGGGAATGCGTTCTTTCTTGATGATGGATCTGTGGTGGATGAATTGTCCGAGAAAAAGGAACAATATACTCGACATAGTCGTGTTTGGGGATACCCTCGCTACTCTCGGATGATGACGAACAACAAGGAATTTCTGGGATCCTTTTCAGTCGAAGGGCACAGGGATGATCTCATTAGGGGGTTGCTTGCGACACAAGATACTATTACCGGAGAGTTGGCTGTTGCGCGAGACACAGAAGTTATCATGGGGAAAATCAGGGAAGCGGTGGCTTTCGGGGTTGAGTGGCGGGACGGCCGGTTCGTGTCGTCTGATTTTAAAATTGATTTACACAATCTTGCGCAGGGCTCTAAAGCGTTTCTGGTCATTAAACTGCTTCTCGAAAATGGACAGTTGCGCAAGGACTCCCTTCTCGTCTTGGATGAGCCCGAAACGAGGTTGCACCCCGAGTGGCAGAGTTTGTTCGCAGAAGTCGTTGTCCTCCTGATCAAACATCTTGGATGTACCGTGCTGTTAACTACGCATAGCCCTGATTTTGTCATTGCACTAGATGTTGCTGTACGAGAGCATGGTATCAATGAAAAGGCGACCTTCTACATATCGAATAAACTCGAAAGCGGATTGGTTACCTTTGACGAGGTCGATGACGATGTTGATGGCGGCAAGACCATGAACGATGTCTACCTTCACCTGTCTAAGAAGTTTTTGGAGTTGGAGCCTAAGCGACTGAGTCTGACTCTTGTTGAACAGGAGGAAGAGGTGTCTGGAGAATGAATGCCGAGCTTAAGAAAATTGAAGTTTGGTTGCGGCAACGGGGGGAAACACCTAGATCGTACCGCGACCTGTCGAAAAACGTGAAAGGTGATTCACTTGTGCCTGAGGACCTAACGACGGAGGCATATAATTACGATGCTGTCGTCGGGTCTTTCTATGCGAATAAAACATTGCACAGATGCTGTTCCTGTGATGCCCTGTTGTTAAAGGAACATCTCTATCTAATCGAATTCAAAAGTTCAGGTGACGATGTAAGTATCTTCGGACTTGATTTGAGCAAACTTTCACAGACACAATTAAAGAAGATCGGTAATGTTCTGTATAAAGTTGAATCGAAACTTTCCGAGTCTTTGTACATGTTGAAGAACTGGATACTGCCTGCAGTGACTGGGTTGGTCGACGAATGCCGGTTTGAAAAACATGCCATTGTCGTGTTTAATGCCGATGAAAATGCGGCATCGGCAAATGCCGCCTCGCGCGCAAGTGCATCTGGCCAGAAGTGTGAGCCTGCTAAAAAGCTTTACCCACGTTTTCAGGAGAAAACCGCTGACGGCAAACCCGTCTTCTATCATACGGTGTCTGTCTGGCCAGAGAATTTGTTTTCGGCGAAAATAAGAGCGGTGCCGTGAGTGACTGCCCCGTAAAATAATGACGGCCAACCTCTCGTCCTTTCTCGCCCTTTCTGCCCTTTCTGGCTTGTCATAGGAATCGGTATCGGGGATACTGTCGGCGTTGGCAGTGAGCAACGAGCAGTCGGGAAATTCTCATAAGGAGGCCGTAATCATGTTCAAAATAAAATGTGTCGTTGCGTTTTTGGTTATCTCCGCTTCAGCGTTCTGCGGCGTGGCCCGCGCGGGCCTGCTCGGCTATTGGCCGCTGGATGAAACATCCGGCACGGTCGCGACCAATCTGGCATCCGGTGGTACGAACGGAATACTGGTGGGTACCGGCATCTCTTGGATGAACGACCCTGTGCGCGGCCAGGTGCTGAGCTTCGGCTCGGCGGGCATCACAAATTATGTCGATGCGGGCATCCTGCCGCCGATCGGCAACGCTACCGACTTCACTTGGAGCTTTTGGGCGTATCATCAGGATGCGGCGAACAACGATGTGATCCTAGGCAACCGCTATAACTCTGACTCTCAAGCCGGAAGCCAGTGGATCAAGTTCACGCCCACCAAATTCGAGTGCAACATCGGCCCCTCGCCCCACTTGGATTACGCGGACCTCCCCAAGGATCAATGGATCCATCATGCCGTCGTTAAACGGGCCGTAGACCGCTCACTCACCTACTATCGTAATGGTGTGGCCGTCATAACGACCAATGTCACCTTCACCAGCACGGCGACCGGGCGCCCCTTCTACATGGGCGGCGACAAGTTTGCCGAGTGGTGGATGGGACGGCTCGATGATGTGGCCATCTGGGACAGCGCCCTGCCTGCGGAGTCAATCGCAGGATTGGCGGATGGCACGCTTACACCGCTCACCGCACCGCTCTACAAGGTTGGCGTGTTCGATCTAGCCGACGCCGTCGGTGGCGGTGACGGCACTCTGCCCGGCCTGGGCGGCGCAGGCAATCTGGGCGTCACCATGGGGGTTTACAAAACCTTCCCGAACAATCGATTTGTTGATGGCGTCTTCGCGCCGAACACGAACGATGTCGCCTGTGTTATCGACGGCGCGGGCCGCACATACGACTTCAATGACCAGAACAGCACCGGCGGCGCGGGGTTACCGTGGTGTAACGGGCTGAATATGGATACCGACCCCTCGGTGGCGGGCGGACTGCTGCCGGATTTCAACGGCGACCCCGATAACCATTCGCTGCTCTCCGGACACGCCAGCAAGGGAATCACCTTTGACCTGGAGGCGGTCCGTGCGGCAACCGGCCTGTATATCGAATCGTTCACCGCCACGATCGGCGATTCGCGGCCCAAGGCTGGCGGTTCCATCAGCTACTTTGTCTTTGTTGACGGTGTGTTGGTGACCAACCGCTTCAATGTTCGTGACAGCGAGGATTTCATAACCGTCACCGAAGTGTCATCAGGACGCTATCTGTCGATCGCCATCACCGACGCCAACGATGGAACTATCTGCGACCACGGCTATCTTGGTGATCCGTTCCTGCACTTGACGTTGCCGCCGCCACCTTCCCCGGTACATCCGAAAGGCACTGAGATCTTTATCCGTTAACCCCCCTGTTATCTCCATTTCACTATGAGCACCTACCAGGAATTCCAGCACGCATTGCGCACGACAGGCCGTTACGAAACAGCAGCAGCCGCTCGCCCAGCAGAAACGTTACGCATCTCACCATTCAACTCGTTCCGCTATGCGTTCACGATTATCGGCATTGCCGTGCGCTGTGCCGTCCTGCACCTGTTCCGACGCTTTGATTACGATGCGTGGGGACATACCTGCATGTCTGCGGTGTCCTTCGCAGAAAAGTTGGGCGGCGTGATGACCTTTGAGGGATTTGAGCAGCGCACCGCCTATGACGGACCGGTCGTTTATGTTTCCAACCACATGAGCACGCTTGAGACCTTTGTCTTCCCCTCGACATTGCTCACCTTCGGCAAGATCGCGATCATCCTCAAAAAAAGCCTGGCCGAAATCCCGCTGGTCGGTAAGGCCGCCCTGCACATCGGCTGCATTCCGATAACGCGCAAAAACGCACGCGAAGACCTGAAGACCGTGCTGGAGGTCGGCGCTCAGCGGCTGGCTGAAGGTCACTCGGTCCTGCTCTTCCCGCAGGGTACGCGTCAGGCGGTCTTTGACGGCAAGAAGTTCAACTCGCTGGGCTCTAAGCTGGCTGAACGCGCTGGCGTGCCAGTCGTGCCACTGGCGGTCAAGACCGATTTCCTCAAGACCGGCAAATGGATCAAAGATTTCGGTGAGGTCGATCCCAACAGGCCGATCCGGTTCGCCTGCGGCCCCGTGCTGCCGGCCACCCTCGGCGCACGCGCCACACATGATCAAAGCATCGCGTTCATCGCGTCCAAATTGGAAGAGTGGGGGATGGATGCAGTGCGTTAGTTCATTAGTGCATGAGTTCATTAGTGCGTTACGGCTCGACAATCGCGATAAAAAACAAGTTGTTTCCTCACACGAAGGCACAAAGGGTACTAAGGTTTTTTGGGGGCAGTGCACTCCCAGACAAACTAATGCACTAATGCACTAATCAACTATCTTAACCGGCGCTCCGTCCGGCAACAGCACGCACAGTTCTTCGATGTCCGCGTTCCTGAAACGCACACGTCCAGCATCAGAGATACGGCCAAGCGATGACACGTCCCATGTGCCGTGCAGCCCGAGCAGTCGGGCAGGCGGGGTCGCGCCGGTTGCCGAAAGTGTGATCCAGCGTGTGCCCAGAATATTTTGCGGATGGCCAAACGGCACCTCGCCACCGTCCGGCAGACGGTAGGCGGGCTCCTGCACTTTGTTGCGCACAGCGTATGTGCCGGTCGGTATGTCGGCAGCAGGTCCCAGCCCCACCACATATCGTTTGCAGAACTGGCCGTTGAGCACGAGGACAGCCGTAGCCGCCTGCTTAAAAACCGTCAATTCAAAAGCCGGTTTATCGAGCACCCAGATCTCGCGGCCGACGCGCAAACGGTCGGGCCGATCGATGCCATTGGCCTGCAGCAGATACGCCTGCGTAGTGCCGTAGCGCCTAGCCAGCTTGCTGATCAGGTCGCCGGACGCGACCCGGTGACGCGCTTTTTCGGGCATGGCGCGGTCTTTGAAAAACAGCGCTATGTTGATCTCGCCGATTCTCCGCTCGACAAAAATACGCACGTCTTCCGCGTCGCGGCGGGCGAGCAGTTGGTGCAGAACCTGACGCGCGGCGACCAGTTCATCCGCTGCCTCGTGACGGGCCACCTGCTCAAGCAGACGCTGCACTTCAGCCGATTGCGCTGCGGCGGTAGGTGCCGCCTTGCGTTCCGCATCCAGCCAGCGCTCGGCTGCGGTCGTTACCGCACCACTGTCTTTTGCTGCATCGGACGCTGCTTTCTCGCGCTGGCCGAAGTTCAGGAAGTGCCGCCAAAACGAAGGGCGTTCGCGCTGGGCCTCAACCTCAGGCACGCTGTAGCGGGTCTGTCCCGGCGCCTCCGTTTCGTCATCCGCCACCTTCGCGCTCGAACGTCCCGCACAACTGCGCACCGCCAGCAGGGGCACGCCGATCGCTAGAACCAAGACCGCCGGCAACCACAGCTTCCGCAACGGCGAACTCTCTTGTCCGTCGTTCTCGATGCCGTATATGCCGCGCTGTCGTCGAAAAGACATGTGGACCGTTCCGCAGGGCCGCCATTCGGGCTATTGGCGCCGCTGCAATTTATCCAGCATCTCGCGCGTGGCCTGTTCAATGCCGACAAACAACGCGCGGCAAACGATGCTGTGCCCGATGTTCAAGGTATTAAGGTACGGGATCGTCAGGATGGGATCAACATTTTCGAGGGTCAAGCCATGACCGGCGTTGACCACCAGACCAAGTGTGTGGGCGCGTTGCGCCGCGTCTGTGAGGCGCGCCAATTCTTTCTTGCGTTCCGAGCCAGTATGATCGGCGTACGCGCCAGTATGCAACTCAATCGTCGGCGCGCCGATAGCGGCGGCAGCCTCGACCTGTTGCGCGTCGGGGTCAATAAAGAGACTCACCGCGATGCCCGCCTCGCACAACGCCGCCACCACCGGAGTCAGCGCATCGCGCTGCCCAACGACATCCAGTCCGCCTTCGGTGGTCAGTTCCTGCCGCCGCTCCGGCACCAGACAAACCTCCTCGGGCTTAACCTCAAGCGCGATATTCACGATGTCAGGGTGATTGGCCATCTCCAGATTCATGCGTGTAGAGAGCGTCTCGCGCAGCGCGTAGACATCCGCATCCTGAATGTGACGGCGGTCTTCACGCAGATGGATGGTAATGCCGTGCGCACCCGCCTTTTCACAGAGCGCCGCCGCCTCCAGCAGGCTCGGGTAATCGGTACGTCGCGCCTGCCGCAGCGTAGCCACATGATCAATGTTGACACCTAGACGAATCATGACGTGAATCTCCTCTTTTTACTGTCCAGTGTAGCATAGTTTGTTCGTAGTGAAAACAAAAGCGCATATTGACGAGTTTCTCAGAACCTGTTATTTTCAGGTTATCTGTTCGGGTGTTCGGTTCACTGAACGGCACATTGTTGACAGACGCGAAAAAAGGAGATTTACATGATTCGCACAACTCGGCCCCCGATCCGGATCGGTATCGCTGGCCTAGGACGGGCTGGACTCGAGATGCACTGCCCTGAGCTGACGCAGATTCCGGAACTGTTCAAGATCATCGCTGTGTGCGATCCGGTCAAAGAGCGCCGCGACTTGGCGTTGGAGCGCTTACCCGACGTGCGCACCTACCGCCGCTATGAAGACTTGCTGGCAGACCCCGATGTCGAATTGGTCGATATCGCCACACGCTCCGACGAGCACGCCGCGCATGCTTTGCAAGCATTGAAAACCCGCAAGTGGGTTCATATCGAACAGCCCTTCTGTTGCGATTACGATCAGGCCATGATCCTACGCGCGGCAGCGATCAAGGCTGGCAACCGCTTGTTGGTACGCCACAACTACCGTTACGAGCCGGCCTTCGTGCAGGTGAAAGAGGTCATCCGCTCCGGCGTGCTGGGGCCGATCTACGACATCAAGATCCGCCGCGGCACCTATGAGCGGCGCGACGACTGGCAGACGGTCAAGCGTTGCGGTGGCGGCACGGCGCTTACCTGGGGACCGGCGTTCCTCGATCAAGCACTGGACCTGCTACGCACGCCGCCGATCAAGGTGTGGTCGGACTTCAAGCGCGTGGCGGCGGTCGGTGATGCCGAGGATTTCATGCGCGTGATCCTGCGCAACATGGCTGGCCTGACCGTCGATCTGGAGATCTCGGGCGGGCGCATCAATGAGATACCGCAGTTCATCGTGACCGGCACCAAGGGTGAATTCACGCTCTACCCAGGTGCGACCGAAGGCACGATACGTCATCTGGACCGCAAACAAAAGCTGTCGCGCCGACGCTCCAGCGTACGGACTCCGCCGCTGGGTAGCTTCGGTACGCCCGAGACGCTGAGCTGGGTCGAAACCAAAGTTCCGGTGGCGCCCAAGGATGACAACGGTATGGCGCTGATCTGGGAGCATGTTTTCAACACGATCCGCGAGAACAAGCCCTTCCCGATCCCGCTGGACCACACGATCGAGACCATGCGCATTCTGACGCTGATCAAAAAAGAGAGCGCGTTCGCCTAGCCTCCGCGCGCGGCGCGGAGGCAGGCTGTGAGACTGTAAGGCTGTGAGGCTTTTGGCATGGCTACGCGGGGGGGGGCACTCAGAAACCTTACAGCCTCAACACCTCACAGCCTATTCGCGGGCTTCGCCTGCGGCCGCCGCGCACTTGATCGCGCGCGTGTCCGTCACGATCCAGTCCATTGCGATATCATGCGCATCCAGGGGCAGCGGTTCGTCCTGCACCTGCCAGTCGTAGCAGACCCCGATCTTCAGCGTCGCGCCCGGAGCGCGGCTGAGGAGGTCATCGTAATGGCCGGCCCCGTAACCGAGGCGTCCACCATGCGTGTCGAATACCAAACCCGGCACGATGAACGCCTGCACATCCCACGGCATCACGGGAATGCGGACCTCTGGTTCGCGGACGCCGTGATGGCCGGAGATCAGACGCATCGCGGGATCAATCGCGTACAGACGGTACCCGTTTTCAGAGGCGCTCCAAGCCGGTACGCACACTTCGCGTCCGGCCGCCCATATCTCGCGCGCGATGTAGCGCGTCGGGACTTCGTTGCGCGTACTGAGATAGATGCAGATGCGCCATGTGCGCATCAGCAAATTGACCGGCGGTCCGACCACCCGATCGCAGATGGCGCGTCCGGCCTCGCGCCGCGCCTCTTGACTCACGGCACGACGCTTCTCGCGCATCGCGTCGCGGATCATCTGCTTAACTTTTTTGAGATCCGTCGCCTCTGACACCTTTGTGTCCGTCTCTTTTTCGTTGCTCAAAACAGCCCCTTGACCTTACCGGTGGCGGTATCAATATCGATGCGGCGGAAGGCTGCGTTAGAGGCCGTGCCCGGCATGAGTTTGATATCGCCCGTGACCGGCACCACCAGCCCCGCGCCCTGATAGATCAGCAGGTCACGCACCGGCAGTGTCCAACCGCGCGGACGCCCCGTCAGGGTGGGATCGTGCGAAAGGCTGTACTGCGTTTTGGCCATGCACACCGGCAGACGCGCAATGGCGGGATCAGCCTCGAACGCGGCGAGCTTGGCCTGCGCTTCGTCAGAGTAGGACACGCCATCGCCACCGTAAACCTCCTCGGTGATTGCCGCGATACGGTCTGACAGCGGCTCATCAAGGTCTGAGAGGAAATCGAAGTGGCTGGGATCTTCGCACGCCTCTACCACAGCCTCGGCCAGTTCGAGCGCACCCTCGCCACCGCGCAACCAGTGATCCGAGACCGCAAAACGCGCCCCGGCGGCCTCGGCCACGCGCCGCACCAGCGCATGCTCGGCCGGCGTATCGGTGTGGAAGCTGTTGAGACAGACCACTGGACGGATGCCGGAACGCTTGACAATGCCGATGTGCGCCAGCAGGTTGTCGCACCCCTTCTCCAGCAGCTCCAATTCCTCGCCGGTGTAAACCGGATCAAGCGGACGCCCGGCCTGCACCGCAGGACCGCCACCATGCAGCTTGAGTGCGCGCACGGTGGCCACAATCACCACCGCGTCAGGTTTAAGCCCAGAGCAGCGGCATTTGATGTTCCAGAATTTCTCGTAGCCGATGTCGGAAGCAAAGCCGCTCTCGGTGACCAGATAGTCGCAGAGCTTGGAGGCCAGACGGTCGGCGATGACGGAACTCTGGCCGATGGCGATGTTCGCGAAAGGACCGGCGTGCACCAACATCGGCTGGCCTTCGAGCGTCTGCATCAGCGTGGGATTGATCGCGCGCGTCATCCAGGCAGCCATCGCGCCGTCCACCTCGAGGTCGGCGGCGGTGACCGGCTTTCCGGCTTTCGAGTAGGCCACGATGATGCGGCCGAGGCGCGCACGCAGATCAGCGAGGTCCGCAGCCATCGCCAGAATCGCCATGACCTCAGAGGCCACGGTGATGGAGAAGCCGGACGCCATCTGAAAACCGTCCATGCGGCCGCCGCGACCGATCTCAATGTTGCGCAACGCTTGAGCACAGAAGTCCATGGCCCAACGCATCTGCACGCGGTCGGGATCGATGTCGAGCCGGGTGAGCCCGCTCTGCGCGAGGCGTGCATCATCGTAATTGCGCTCGTGCTGCATGCGTGCGGTCAGCGCGACCATTGCCAGATTGTTAGCGTTGGTAATCGCGTCAATATCGCCAGTGAGACCGAGCGAGAGCGGCGTGAGCGGCACGACCTGCGCGAGACCGCCGCCGGCCGCCGAGCCTTTGATGTTGAAGGTCGGGCCGCCGCTGGGCTGGCGCACCGTGCCGAGCGCGCGCCGGCCAAGTCGGCCCAGGCCTTGCACCAAGCCGAGCGTGGTGGTCGTCTTGCCCTCACCCAGCGGCGTCGGCGTGATCGCGGTGACATCGATATACTTGGCGCGGCACGGCGGATCGCCCAGGCGCGCATGTACGGCGTTCGCGTCGATTTTGGCGAGCAGGCGTCCATACGGGATGATCTCATCCGGCAGCAAGCCCATCTCGGCGGCCAGATCAGCGACCGGGCGCAGGTTCTGTTCAGCGGCTTCGGCGATTTCCCAATCGGCGAGTTGTGTTGGATCGTAATTGACTCTCGTGTTGGTCATAGTTTAGTCATCCTCCCTTTCAAAGAGGTCTGGTTGTCGATCAGGCATACGCAACCAGTTGGGAAGATTGTCGAGTGTCACCATCGACAGCTCCCGCGGCTCGATTTTTTTTAGCCCTCCGCCGTATTGCCGTCCTGCAGCCTCAACGTGTCCGGGGGGAATCGCGTTCAAGCAGGCGAGAAGTTCTGTTTCGCGATCCGGTCGCCCTCTCAGCAGATCAGCCAGAAAAGGCTTCGGATAAAGACAAATGAATCCGTTTGTAACAATGCCCTTGGATCGATTGAGGAAAAACCTGACCGACTGCCCTGTTGTTGGTCTTGCGCGTCCCATATAGGAAATCAAATACCTGGGCGGGTCACGCTTTTCCTGCTGATACCAAAGCTTCCGCATTTTGCATAGGCCGCCGGAAGGAACCCCGGCACGTTCCCCCTCCTGCAAATACTGGTATGCGCGGGGGAATCGGCGTTTCACCTCGTCAGGCGGAACGTCGAGCGACAAGAGGTAGCGGCGCTTCTCGATTTTGGGTTCGCCCTCGCCGTCGGCGTCGATAATCGTATCACGTAAAAAACGAGGTCCAGGTAACAACGGCGTTAAGGCTTCCCGTTCAATTCCGGTCTGCAAAACACGTTGCTCATCAAGGACAAAGAAACCGTTATTTCCTGTCGCAATGCCACGCGTCGCCCGGAATAAATCACCGACTGTCACTCCGCAAGATGCCCCCGTTTCGGTCGGCTCTTTGAAAATCCACTTTGAGGTCGGCGACAGTTCGGCACACCGCCTCTTCCGACCAAAGCCAGAAGCACCGTATCGCCCCTCTGTCACTTCGACTTCGGCATCCGGAGGAGGGGGAGCCTTCCGGTAGGTGACGATGCAAGACGACACCAATGCGTCATCGAACTGCACATCCTCCGGCGCAAATGTATGGATGCGCAACAGTGTAACGTGTTTTAAAAGATATTCGCGCAACGCCTTGCCGTAATTCGTATACAAAAACTCCCCGGGAATCAACCATGAGGCAACCGCTCCCGAGCGCAAAAGCCGATCGGCTAGCAGAATGAAATAAACATACAGGCCCGACAGTCCGCTGACTTGAATCCCTAGTTCGCGTAGCACCCTGTTTTGCAGTTCTAGTTTATCTTCAAACGCCAGATGATGATGGCGCACATAAGGGGGATTGGCAACCAAGATATCGGCAAATGACTGAAGACACTCGTTTTTCGAGACGACGAAAAAATCCCCCTCGATGACTTGCACATTCGGTGATGCAAACACAGATTTACAAATATCCGCGTAATCAGGATCAAATTCAATGCCTGTAAACGAGAAGGCAGGCGCATGCGGAATGGTCAGCAACGCAGACAAAAACACGCCGCTTCCGCATGCAGGTTCCAAGACATGCATTGCCCCGGCTTCCGGCTTCCAAGCCCGATCGCGCAAGACCTGCCCCACCATCATGTGCGCCAATTCAAAAGGCGTTGAATATTGTCCGTTCGCATTTCTTTCAGGAAGCGATTTTGACGCATCGACCTCTTTCTGGCGTTCAAAACGCTCTGCCTCTTGGCTGGCATCGGCAGCAGTCACGCGGTATGCGAGCGCGGTTTCTCGTGAAGCTTCGGCATCGGTTTCATCCCGCGTCAGATTTAACCCTAAAAAATCGTGGATTCTATGCTCCCACACCCAATCAATCCCTTCTGCAGCCTCGTAACCTAAGTATCCCGCATCAAAATAACCGCACAGGAACAGGATAAAATGAGTCTGTTTACCGAAAGCCTTCTTGATCTGACCGTACTTGATCGCTTCTTCTTTTCTCCGCTTATTTGTGTTTGTGAAGTCGCCGGCAGATTTAGCCTCGACAAAAATCGGAGGCTCTTCTTCGCCGCGCGCATGGCGCGAAATAATACAATCCACGGGGATTTTGACTCGTCGCTTTCCGTGGGGCACTTCAACGCTCTTCCTAAAAGAATAGGTTCCCCTAGGCATAGAAAATAAATCTTTAACGTTGGACGCTACAATCTCCTCATAACCTAAATGATTCAAAAACACTGCCAGAGCACGAAGCTGGCGTGTCTCTTGTGCATTACGGATAATCGGGTCGGCAGCGGAACCGCACAAGCGATCCGTAACAATAGATATCCCCGTTTTGTATTCGTCTTTTGTTGGTGACCTGTCTTCGGTCATCCAGGGAAAAATGTCAACGTCCAACAATTCATAGAAAACATCCAGCAGCCTAGTCAGCCGAATCTCCCGTTCGGCGTCCGTCATCTTAGCGGGCAGACGCGGGGACTTTCCTCTGCCCCCTTCCATGGCAACGATCAGGCTTTTTTCTAGGTACGCCAAGCCCGCCAATCTGTCCTGCGCGATTGGAGGCGCTGCACACATCCGCAAAACGGAAAGGATCTCTGGATGCCCGGCCATTACATCTGTCGTCAACCCCCGCAAACATTTTGTGACGGCAAACGCGCGCTCGACCTCGGCCCTTTTAACCTTCCTCTGCTCGCGGTACGCAAGCGGAGCGAAACGCAGAAACCAGTCGTTGTAGTAGTCGATGGATTCCAGAGTATCGTTTTTCCAGTTTTGCGTTTTGTCCGCATTCAACATGTCGTCATAATACCAACAGGGCGCTCTTTAAGCCACTGGACTTTGTCCTCTTCGTCGCGGCGGATCACTTCCACGTAGTATTTCTTACTGCGCACGAAGAGCCCGTGTACCGCGTCCGCGCCCTCGGATTCGGCCACAGCCTGGACGATATCGATCATCGGCCGCGTGATGGTGAGGCCGGGCAGGAAGACCGGAATACCGGGCGGGTAGGGCACGAGCAACTGGCTGCTGATGCGGCCCTCGGTCTGATCCAGTTCGATCAACTCGCCGTCGCACAGGGCGGCATCGCGCGGCAGCACGGTGGCCTGACCGTTCACGGCGTCGGCCACGCTGCTGTCGAAGGCATCGCGCTCGGGACGGCCGATCGCCTCTTTCATCCGCATGATGGCGCGGTAGAGGTATTCGAAATGGTCTTCGACCGTGCCGATAGTGACCAGAAACAGCAAGGTGACCGGCGTTGACTTCTCCCACTGGATCTTGGCGTCAAGCAGCAGGCTCTTGAAGCGACGACACGCCTCGGGGTTCTTGAAGGAGAGTATGACCTTGAGCGGGTCGTGCAGATAGCTTTCGTGCTCATAGGCGGGGGCATCGTCCGCGCCGACGACCTCGCGTAGGCCCACGAAGCAAGCTTCTTCGGGCAAGCCGCACTCGCGCGCGACACGCGCCTTGAAGGTCTTGACCCAGCGCAGGCGCTCTTCAATCAGTTTGAGTCCCTCCAGCCGCATCTGCACACCAGCGCAATCGAGGGTGGCCATCATGGGATAATGGGGCGAGGTGGAGTGCCAGTAGCGCAACACCTCGTGCAGGTTATGGATGAACTTCTCGTAAGAGCCGCGGCCATTGACGGCAAAGCGCGTGAGCAGCCAGCGCCACTCGGCAGACTCACTCTCGAAAAGCTGCTTGAACCGCAGCGAGACGTGGATCATTGAGGACTGGCTGAAGGCGGCCAACGTCTTGTGAGTGGAGTGTACGGCAAAATGGGCGCTGGAAGTCTCGTGAATAGCGTTATAGCGCACGCGGCGTCCGTTTGCGGTCAACGCCGTATAGTAGGGACGGAAGCTGAGATAAGATGCCCATGCCTCATCCGCGTAAAAAAGGATGCCGTGGCGCTCGCAGAGCCGCGCGACCTCCCAGACCGGATAGAGGATCCCTTCGTAGGTACAGGTGGTGAGCACCAGCATGCGCGGCTTGGCATGTTCGGGGTAATGTGCGGTGATGGCGCGCCGCAGATCCTCCATGGCGATCGGCGCCCAGACACCGAGATGGGCATTGAAGCGCGCCGGCAGATAGTTGGGAATGGCGCCCGCCATCACGACGGCATGATGGACCGACTTGTGGCAGTTACGATCGAGCAGCACCGTTTCGCCGGGCCGCAGCAACGTCATCAACATCGCTTTGTTAGAGGTGGTCGAGCCGTTGGTGATGTAGTAACTCTGGGCCGAGCCGAAGATTTCCGAGGTGAGGCGTTGGGCATCGGCCAGCGGCGTGCGCGACCCCGGCGTCGAGAGGTCGCCTAGGCTGTGGACCGAAACACTGAGGTCGGCGCGGAAGGTCATCGCCCCGTACTCGTGGCGGAACCCCTGCAAGAAAAGCGAGCGGCTAAAGGCGTGACCGGCGTTGTGGCCGGGCGTGTGCCAAGAGGAGCCCGCCTCGTCCATCACATAGTGGCGCAAGGCGTGCCAGAAGCGCGGCTCCCACAAGGCGCGGAACAGATGGCGCACGCGGGATTGGTGGGCCTGGATATTGCCGAACACCTCGCGCGGCTTGAGCACCCAGCGGCGCGACGGCACGCGGACCCGCTCTGCGCCCGGCGTCGTCAGCACGATCTTGGGAATCGGCGGAAAATAGGTGTAGAGCCACTGCGTGAGCGGCAGACCCTCGAGGTGCAGAGCATGCAGCGGCAGGTGCCGCTCCGGATGCGCCGGATCGGCAAAGGCGTCATCCAGCATGAAGAGGATGCAGGACTTCCCGTCATCCGTCAGCATGCCCTCCACCGTCTCATCCGAAAACAGCCCGCGTTGAAGCTCTTCAGGCGAGGCGACCGGCACAATCCTCAGCGGTGGCCAGTCGATCGGCTCGTCCGACGGGAAGGTCTCGTCACAGAAACGGCGGAAGATGTCCGACAGGCCGTGGGTCAGCGCCTGAAGACGCTCGTGTTCCAGAGGTGAACTCTGAAGGTAAAAAACTGTTAGCTCATTCATCTGACACGGGATCGTCCATTTAATCTAACGGCATGGGGTTGCAAAGGTTCTCCTCTTTGTCGGACACCCGGCCGCAATTGAAGCAGATATGTTTCGGTTCTTTGGTCAATTGCTTGATCAATTCAAATTGCGACTGGCTGGCCAGCACACAAAGATGGCCCTCGTGCTTTCCGATACAAACGCGGTTCTTCTCACTCATAATTCGTTGCCTCTCTTCTCTTAATCAAAGTTCCCCATTACTCTACCATAAGCCCCGCTTTCTGGACAATGGGTTTCAGGTTTCATGCGGCTTCAATTTTCATCGGTACCGCTATCGTTCTTGGTGGACTTTGTAGACGTCGCGGCCGTTGCGGACGATTCACACACGCGCCACTCGCCTCGCATGCCCCTTTTCGCCAACCGGTTGCAATATGTCTTGGAATTCGCGAGATCGAAAAGCTGCCGAGATGTAGAAAACGCTCCACTCTAGGGAGCGTTTTTGGTATTGTGGCCTCCGTTTTTTCAACACAGAGCAAGGAGTGAGTCATGGCCGAGAAAAAGTCGGGGAATACACAACTGGATGCAGTCCTCAATCAGATTCGTAAAGAGTTTGGGGAATCGGCCATCATGCGCATGGGGGATGCCGAAGCCTCCAAGGACATCCCGGTCATCCCCACCGGTGCGTTTTCGTTGGATCTCGCTCTCGGCGTCGGCGGGCTGCCGCGCGGCCGCGTAGTCGAGGTTTACGGGCAGGAATCTTCCGGCAAGACGACACTCGCGCTCCATGTCATTGCAAATGCCCAGAAGGCTGGTGGCCTGGCGGCCTTTGTCGATGCTGAGCATGCAATGGATCCCAACTACGCGCGCCGCATCGGCGTGGATCTGGACAATCTGCTGGTCTCGCAGCCGAACTCGGGTGAAGAGGCGCTCACCATTACCGAGCAGCTCGTCAAGAGCGGCGCGCTGGATGTGGTCGTGATCGACTCCGTCGCGGCGCTCACCCCGCAGGCTGAGATCGACGGCAACATGGGCGATGCCCACATGGGCTTGCAGGCGCGCCTGATGTCGCAGGCGATG
>Ga0255342_1003113_pt1 | contig 19124 bp, 25 predicted proteins | sample wastewater_treat_3_FD_192416 | JGI IMG/M metagenome (GOLD analysis project Ga0255342, IMG submission 192416) | Wastewater microbial communities from Lulu Island WWTP, Vancouver, Canada - plant14 | ecosystem: Engineered > WWTP > Wastewater > Unclassified | place: Canada: Vancouver, British...
ATAGAGAAATTGATTTATATATGAAACAGGAAGTCGAGCAATTTTTCCGTTCCGATTGGTACTCATGCCTTACTACAGTTGATCCGGAGATACTTATCCGCAAACTTAACGAGGAGGTTATATCATGACAGCAAAAGAATATCTCGGTCAGGCTTATCGCCTTGACCAACGCATCAATAGTAAACTTGAGCAAGTGGCTTCACTAAGCGACCTCGCAACCAAAGTAACAACTACAATCTCAGATGTTCCAAAGAATCCAAACCATTCAACATCAACCATGGCAGATGTAATTGTAAAAATAGTTGATCTGCAGGCAGAAATAAATCATGACATCGACTGTCTTGTTGACTTGAAACGTGAAATTGTAAAAGTTATAAAGACAGTAGACAATATAGAATATCAAACACTTTTAGAGCTGCGATACCTATGCTTTAAAACTTGGGAGCAGATAGCTGTAGATATGGGATATAACGTGCGTCATGTATATCGTGTTCACGATTTAGCTGTTTCAACAATTAAAATTACTAAAAGAAGTCAGTAAATGTCACTGTTTGTCACTATGTCAAGTGTGATATTATTAGAATAGAAAAATAGACTTAAAAAGCCATTGCAGAGAAACAAATCTGCGGTGGCTTTTGTTATGTCTGGAAAGAGGTGTTCTATGCCTAAGAAACCTAAACGCCCCTGTTTCTACCCTGGCTGTCCTGAACTAACGGATAATATGTACTGTGAAAGACATAAGAGTATAGTAAATAAAAACTACAATAAGTATGAGCGTGACCCGGCTTCCAAATAATGCACATTAGTTCACTTGAATACATCTTTATATGTGATATAATGGCATTAATGAAAGTGTGTCAACTATCAATATAAAAAATTATAGAAGGTGGTAATTAATGTCTGAATGGCAAGCATTATATTTTACTAAAGACCCTTTAATAATTACAAATTTTATTAAAGTATATGTTGGTGATGAAGATATTACATCAAGAATAGATAAGTTACAAGTAACAAAAGTTGATGATGAATATTTTGTGTCAGCATATAAAGAAAACAATTTGGTGGAAATAATTCCTGAAGGAGTTAAAGTTAAGAACATCATGTTAGATAAAGGATATATAGGCTTTTCAGGCGGAATAACATATAAAATTGAAATTTAATTAAATCTATCTGTTTCATAATAAAATGGTTTACCCCAAGGAACAATTCTTTGGGGTTTTTCTATGCCCAAAAGGAGGTGACTTAATGCCATATAAACCAAGACGTCCCTGTGCTTACCCCGGATGTAGTCGGCTTGCTACAAGTGAGCAATACTGTGCCGAACATAAGAAGTTAGTGAATAAACATTATAACCAATATGAACGTGACCCTGATTCCAACAAACGATACGGTCGGGCTTGGAAACGAATAAGAGATAGGTACATTAAAGCCCACCCTCTATGTGAGGAGTGCGAAAAAGAAGGAATGCTTACCCCTGCAGAAGAAGTACACCATATACTCCCCCTCTCAAAAGGTGGTAGCAACAACCAAGATAACTTAATGTCTCTTTGTAAGTCCTGTCACTCATCTATAACTGCAAGAGATGGTGACCGATGGGGGTAATCAAATCTCTGAAACTTTTTAAAATGGACAGCGGCGTGGGGTCGCGCGTGAAAAAACGCAGTTTCAAACGTAGGAATAGGGCAAGCCATTGCAAAGCGAGGTGAACATATGGCAAAAGACGGTACTAACCGAGGTGGTGCTCGTATAGGCGCAGGAGCAAAAAAGAAGCCGCTATCCGAGAAAATAGCTGAAGGAAATCCCGGAGGCAGAAAATTAACAGTAATAGAATTCAAGGATACAGCAGACCTCAAAGGAATTGAAATGCCTGAACCAAATAAAATGTTAGAAGCAATACAAAAAGACGGAAAAGCTCTGGTTGCAGGCGAAATTTACAGAAACACATGGAAGTGGTTAAACGTACGCGGATGTGCTGGTTTAGTATCACCGCAACTCTTAGAACGCTATGCTATGAGTGTAGCTCGTTGGATTCAATGTGAGGAGGCTGTTACAGAGTATGGATTTTTAGCAAAACATCCTACCACAGGTAATGCTATTCAAAGTCCTTATGTTGCTATGGGACAAAATTACATGAGTCAGACAAACCGTTTGTGGATGGAGATTTTCCAGATTGTCAAAGAAAACTGCACCGGTGAATACAGTGGTGCAAACCCGCAAGATGATGTAATGGAGCGTCTTCTTTCAGCAAGGCGAGGAAAATAAAATAGATAGGAGAAAATATGATTACTTATAAAACAGCAGAAAGTGTTTGTATGGGACACCCTGATAAACTCTGTGACCTGATTGCTGATAACATCCTGGATGCTTGTCTTCGTAAAGATAAAGCTTCCCGTGTAGCATGTGAGGTTATGGCTACAAAAGGCAGAATCATCGTAGCGGGCGAAATCACCTGCAGCGAAAAAGTTAACATTAGAGAAATTGTAAGAAATGTATTAAAAAAAGTAGGATACAATTCTTTGAAGTTTTTGATTTATGTATATGTACATAATCAAAGCTCAGATATCGCAGCAGGTGTAAATACAGCACTCGAAGTAAGAAACGGTATCCTCGACCCTTACAGTTCTATTGGTGCCGGTGATCAAGGAACAGTTTATGGGTATGCAACTAATGAAACCCGCGAGAATCTTCCCCTTCCCCTTGTGCTTTCCCATCGTATCGTAAAACGAATTGATGACTGCCGTAAAGGAAAACTCATCAAGGGTATCCTACCTGATGGTAAAGCACAAGTTTCTGTAGAATATGAAAATGGAAAACCCAAGCGCGTTAAAACCATTGTTGTCTCAATTCAACATGACGAGAATAAAACTCAGGAAGAATTGAAATCAGATATCCTAAATAATGTACTTTGGCAGTGCTTTGAAGATTTTCCATTTGATGATGATACTGAAATATTAATCAATCCATCCGGCAGATTTGTGGAAGGTGGTCCTGCTGCCGACACAGGGTTAACAGGCAGAAAAATAATGGTTGACACCTATGGCGGTCTTGCCTCCCACGGCGGCGGTGCTCTTTGCGGCAAAGACCCGACCAAGGTTGATAGAAGCGGTGCTTACATGGCTCGCTACATTGCAAAAAACATTGTATGGAGCGGTCTTGCAGACAGATGTGAGGTCGCTCTTTCTTATGCCATAGGAAAGGCAAATCCTGTGGCAGTTGATGTGGCTTCTTTTGGCACTGGTAAACTTACTGATGAACAGCTTAGCAATATTGTTCAAGAAGTATTTAACTTAAGACCTGCAGCTATTATAGAAAAGCTTCGTCTTAGAAATGTAAGTTATTCTGATACAGCGACTTATGGTCACTTCAATAACTACCTATTCTCTTGGGAGGATATTAATAAATATAGTGAATTAAAAAAGGCGGCAGAAAAATATGAAGTTAGAAAAGATTAAAATTGATAAACTCATCCCCGCTGAATATAACCCAAGGATAGATTTAAAGCCAGGAGATAAAGAATATGAGAAATTAAAACGTTCTATATCAGAATTTGGCTATGTAGAACCTGTTATCTGGAATAAAAGAACCGGCAATGTTGTAGGTGGTCACCAAAGATTAAAAGTTTTAATTGATATTGGGCTGACTGAAGTTGATTGTGTGGTTATTGATTTAGATGAAACACGAGAGAAAGCTTTAAGTATTGCTCTAAATAGAATTCAAGGTGAATGGGATGAAGATAAGCTCTCTAATCTAATGGCTGAATTTAATGCAACTACCTTTGATGTATCTCTTACAGGTTTTGATGATCAGGAAATCAGTGAACTGTTAGGGCTAAAAGAAGAAGTGGTAGAAGATGATTTTGATGAAGAAGCACCAACTGAATCAATAACTAAACTCGGGGATATTTGGTTTTTGGGAGAGCACCGCTTACTTTGTGGTGACTGTACTGACTCAGTTGCTGTGGATAGTTTGATGGATGGAGAAAAAGCTAACTGTGTCATTACCTCTCCACCCTATGCTATGCAAAGAAAAAAAGATTATGGCGGCGTTCCTCCCGATGATTACCCTGCTTGGTTTCTAAAAGTAACTCAAAACATTTATAGGATACTTGATGACAGTGGTTCCTTGTTTGTAAATATCAAAGAGCATGTTGAAAATGGACAGCGCTCCCTATATGTATTTAAAACTATAATTGCTATGGTGGAATCAGGCTGGAGATATGTAGACCAGCTTATTTGGAATAAGACAGGGCTTCCCGGAGGCTGGCCTAATCGTTTAAGAAATGATTTTGAGCCTGTACATTTCTTTACTAAAAAAGAAGAAATTGACTGGATGGTACAGTTTGTTGAAGCTGATGAAGATAAGCTTAAAACGATAGCTCTTGATTTAGTAGATATGCATGAAGATATTTTCCATTTTACTCGCTCTGAAAAGATTAAATTTAAGCCAAGGAATGTAGGAAAAGTATCAGCTCAAATTCGAGTTTCAAGTAAAAGAAATAAATCAAAAGGCAGGTCTGGTAACATCAGTGTAAGCGGAAAGTTTAAGAAAGGGATTGCAAGGGCTGGCAATGTTTTGCAGATTACCGGTAACCAGGAATCATTAAAACATTCAGCAATATTTCCTGTTAAACTTCCCGCTTTCTTTATTAAACTAACAACAGATACAAAAGATATCATATATGAACCATTTGCTGGTTCAGGTACTACCATTATGGCAGCAGAACAGTTAGGCAGAATTTGCTATGCAATGGAACTCTCCCCTGCATACTGCGACTTAATTGTTAAACGCTGGGAAAGCTTCACAGGAAAAACTGCTTTTAAAAAAAAGTAATTTTATCATAATTTACCTAAATTTTATCCAGATTTATCTTGACAAGATATATTCAAAAATGTTATGATTATTTCAAGATAAAATCAAGGAGGTTTATGATGAATTATGAAAAAATAATACTCGAGATGTTAAGCCGCATTAAAGACTTAGAAGAAAAAGTAGATATGCTACAGGATTACATGAATGCACAGGAAAATAATGAAGATGATGAAAATGAAGAACTAGACAGTGAAAATTTAACACAAAAAAAGAAAGAAAGCGGTAGAAAGCTTTCACGTCAAGAAATTATGCGTATTCTAAAAGAACAGTATAACTTCAACGTACGCAAAGGAAATCGTAGCGAAGGCAGTGGTATCGTAGCTACACGTAATGGAAAATCATATAACATTAAAGTTTCATACAGTCGTTCCTATTTTGATTATGTAAACGAGGAGGTCATCTGTTCTGGATGGCATACTCTATTTGAGAAAGAAATAAACAATCCCGATTTTACGTTTTTCATTTTTGTCGTTGCTGATGCAGAGCAGAAATTTCACTACTTCATTTTCAGGCGCGAAGACATCATTAAAAAATTTGATTATAAGGTTTTTGACGCAAATAATAAGTGGCACTTCTATTTCCGTGTAATGAAAGACGGTAAACCTCTTGAATCAAGAGAAATTGAAAAAGATATGAGTGCCTATTATAACAACTGGGATATTTTTAAAAATTAAAATATTTTATAACCTAAAGACACGCTTCTTTAAGAGAGGCGTGTTTTATTTTGGAGGCATTGCATGAACATAGAAAAAATACATACTGGAAAGTTAAACGCAGCAAAATATAATCCACGAAAAGATTTAAAACCTGGAGATATTGAATATGAAAAGCTGAAGCAATCCATTCAAACCTTTGGCTATGTTGAGCCTGTTTTATGGAATAAAAGAACAGGAAATATTATTGGAGGTCATCAAAGATTTAAAGTTTTAGTTGAACTAGGATACACAGAAATTGACTGCGTAGTAGTAGATATGGATTTAACTGATGAAAAAGCATTAAATATTGCTCTTAATAAGGTTAGCGGTGATTGGGATAAAGATAAACTTATACTTTTAATTACAGACTTACAAGGCTCTGACTTTGATGTATCTCTTACAGGTTTTGACTCTATTGAACTTAATGCACTGTTTAAAGATTCTCTCAAGGAAGACATTAAGGAAGATGATTTTGATGTAGATGCTGAACTTAAAAAGCCTGAACTATCAAAACAAGGTGATGTCTGGCAGCTTGGTCCGCACAGGCTCGTATGCGGTGATTCTACAAAGGCTGACACATTTACCGCTCTCATGGATGGTAAACTTGCAAACCTTGTAGTGACAGACCCTCCATACAATGTCAATTATGAAGGTACAGCCGGAAAAATAAAAAATGATAATATGAATAACGAAGCATTCTATAACTTTCTACTTGCGGCATTTAAGAACACCGAAGCGGCGATGACGAAGGATGCTTCAATTTATGTGTTTCATGCAGATACAGAAGGTTTGAATTTTAGAAAGGCATTCTCAGAAGCAGGTTTTTATCTTTCCGGTACTTGTATTTGGAAGAAGCAGTCACTTGTACTTGGGCGTTCCCCTTACCAGTGGCAGCATGAACCGGTGCTCTTTGGTTGGAAAAAGAGTGGCAAGCATAAATGGTATGCAGACAGAAAGCAGACTACAATTTGGGAATTTGAAAAGCCGAAAAAGAATGCAGACCATCCAACTATGAAGCCTGTAGCATTAGTTGCTTACCCTATTTTGAATTCAAGTTTATCTAACTGTATCGTTCTTGATCCTTTCGGTGGTTCGGGAAGTACACTAATTGCCTGTGAGCAGACTAATCGAATCTGCTACACAGTTGAACTGGATGAAAAATACTGCGACGTTATAATTAACAGATATATTGAGCAGGTTGGAACAAATGAAGAAGTTTTTCTAATACGAAATGGTAAAAAAATAAAGCACTGTAGTATTGAAAAAACGTAAAATATGAGGCGCCAGTTTCGCTTTTGTGGGCTTTTAATTAAGCTTTCGACTAAACCTTCGACAGATATAAGGGGGAAAGGCAATGAATTCAACAGACTTAGTTAAAAGCATTTCCTTCAGCCAAACAGAAATCATCAACTGGATATTACATCTTCATGCACCGGAACACATGATAGACTGCGACCCTACCTATTCTAAAGGGTTATTTTATAAGAACACAGGAATTGAAGAGCCTGCATATAAGTTTGATTTAGAGCCGCAGTCTGACGATGTTGTTAAATGTGATTGCAGAAGTCTTCCTGTGGATGATGAATCATTTAACTGTATAATGTTCGACCCTCCTTTTCTTGCAACAAAGGGAAAATCTCTTAATGTAGATACAGGTAATGTGATAAATAAAAGGTTTACTGTGTATCCATCAGAAAAGGAACTTCATTTGATGTATGCGGAGTCTCTTAATGAGTTTTACAGAGTTTTAAAGCCGGGTGGAATACTTATATTCAAATGTCAAGACAAGGTAAGCAGCGGAAAACAGTACATGAGCCATTGCTTCATAATGAATGAAGCTGTAAAAATAGGATTCTATCCAAAGGACTTATTTATCTTACTTTCCAAAAACAGAATTGTTGCCGACTGGCAAATTAAAAACCAAAAGCATGCAAGGAAGTACCACTGCTACTTTTGGGTGTTTGAGAAAAGCATCAAATCACTACCTACAATATACGTCAACCATTGAAATTTCAATAAAAAATAAGTGTATTTTTAAAAATATAACTTGCTATTTATACCTTTTAGAGTGATATATGTACATAACAAAAGAAACACACTAAAAGGAAAGGGGAAAAGAAAATGGCAAGCACAGATTTTTTAAAAGGCAGATTTGGAATCGAAATAGAAATGACAGGCATTACAAGAGCGAAGGCAGCAAGAACAGTTGCAGACCACTTGAGAGGAACAGTTGAAAGATGCTACGGAAGCTACGATACACATAAGGTTACAGCAACAGACGGCAGGGTTTGGAAAATAGTTTCAGATTCAAGCATATTTACACAGAAAAAGGTAAATGGCGAGAAGATTCCTGCAGACAAAACTTACAGCGTAGAACTGGTAAGCCCAATACTCACCTACGAAGAAGATATTAAAACACTGCAAGAGATAGTTAGAAAACTAAGAAAAGCAGGAGCTTTTTCGGAAAGCCAAAACAGAACCGGCATACATATACACCTTGACGGAGCAGACCACACACCAAGGTCATTAAGAAACTTTGTAAACATAGTCTACTCAAGAAACGACCTGCTTTACGATAGCCTTCAGGTGGAAGAAACAAGAAAGAGCTACTGCAAGAAGATGGATGAGGATTTAGTAGATAGGATGAACAGGAAAAAACCTAAAACATTCAACCAGATAGAAAACATTTGGTACGAAGGATACGGTCCTGTTAGAAGGCAGCATTACCACCAAAGCAGATACCATTTTCTAAACCTTCACAGTTTCTTCAGCGGAGTTGGAACAGTTGAACTCAGGGGTTTCAACGGAACACTTCACGCAGGCGAAATTAGAGCATACATAGTTCTTGCCTTGGCGATGAACCATCAGGCACTAACCCAAAAGTGTGCAAGCTCAAAGAAGCCACAGACAGACAATCCAAAATTTGCAATGAGGACATGGCTTAACAGAATAGGACTTATAGGTGATGACTACAAGAACTGCAGAGAGCACCTTTGCAAACACCTTGAAGGTTCAGCGGCATGGAGATTTCCAAGAGCCGCATAGGTAAACCAAGTCGGCACCACCATCCACCGAGCGGGCAACCGCTCTTTAGGTGGTAGGAGGGCAAATAAAACTTGACTTATTGAGGATTTAGAGTGATGTATGTACGTAACAAAACCACAGGAGGTGAGAAAATGCAAATTAACTACAATATTACAGGAAAAGAAAGAAAATCATTAGTAAATGCAATCAGCGAAGAACTCAATGCTTCTTCAAAATATTTAGGTGCACCTACTTTTGCTTACGAGGTGGCTGGCTACAACATCGACAAGAACGGAGTACTTATGGGAAACGACAACTACGAGCTGGTTGAGGACTTACAGGGACTATACGATTTTAAGGCTGTTACAGAAGTATATGACAGTCCGATACCAGAATCAGAACCTGTTCCTGAGGGGCTTATAATTCCATATGAAGCCGCTCTTGGCGGCAGAGTGAGCCCTTACCGAGATTTTGAGGAGCCACCAGCTTATAATGCACAAGAAGAAGTTGATGAAGCATCAGGTATTGACAACTTGGAACTTAGCATTCCTATGGATGGACATTCAGGAATAACACTAAAGAATATTGTGAATATGATTTCAAGCAAGCAGCATTTAATCAAGAAATCTTTAGGTGTTGAAGAGAATCTAATGGATGAAACATTTGCTGAAGATTTGAGCACAAAAACTACAGTTACTTTGGATGACTTCAAAACAGCTATTGAAGAACTTGGGACAGAAAAATGTAATGGCATAACTTTTGATTTTGAGAAAAACATCTACACCTACAACATCCCATTAAACAAGTTGGATTACGTGAAAATATCAGCCTTTGCAGTACTTGCGACCCGCATCAATGAAAATGCCAAGGAACAAAAACGTACTTCTTACAAAGTGGCACAAGACGATAATCCAAAGTTTGCACTCAGGACCTGGCTTATAAGGCTCGGGATGAAAGGTAACGGCTACAAAGACGTCAGAAGGGTTCTTTTAGAGAACCTTGAAGGAAATGGTGCCTTCAGAAAACCGCCAATTGAAAGAAGGATGTGATACCAATGAAAATTTACGCAGCATATGGCAGCAACTTGAATCTTGACCAGATGTTTAAGAGGTGCCCAAAGGCAACACCAATTGATGTCGGAGTATTGAAAAACTACAGACTGACTTTCAGAGGTAGCGGCAGAGGTGTTGCAAACATAGAGAAACATAAAGGTGGAAGGGTTCCGGTTCTTTTATGGAATATAACTGAAGATTGTGAAATCGCACTGGACATATATGAAGGTTATCCAAGGCTTTATGATAAATGTGAAGTAGAAGTTAGTAAAATTAATGGAGAAACAGTGAAGGCTTTTGTATATGTCATGGATGAAAAGTATGCAGATATGCCTGCACAGCCTACCAAATATTATCAAGATATCATATGGCAGGGCTACATAGACAACAACTTTCCAATTGAAACTTTAAGGACGGCATTGTCGGAAAACCTGCTGGAGATTGAAAAGAAAATGCATGAAAGGTATAGGTAGTACTATGGATAAGTTTTTTATTAAGGAAAACTGCGACAGGTGTGGCAAGAGTTTAAATAACGGAAGAATAATGTCAATGTACAACACTCAGTGTATTTGCCTTGAATGTAAAAAGAAAGAAATGTATAGAGCAGATTACAAGGAAGCAGCAGACGCAGAACTTGAAGAAGTAAAGAAAGGCAATTACAACTATAAGGGTATCGAAGAAGAAAAATAAAACTGAAAATAATCATGAGAGAAGCTTTCAAATGAAGGCTTCTTTTCATGTTCAAATATATTAAGGAGGTGACGGACATTCGAAAACTTAAAAAATATGTACCGACAAAATTTAAAGCAGCAGATTCAGTCTACGATAAATCCGCTGCTGATTTTGCGGTAGCGTTTATACAGTCACTTTCCCACACTAAAGGTACATGGGCGGGTAAGCCTTTTGACCTTATTGATTGGCAGGAACAAATTGTTAGGGATATATTTGGTATACTGAAGCCGAATGGCTATCGTCAGTTTAATACTGCTTATGTAGAAATACCAAAAAAAATGGGTAAAAGCGAACTAGCAGCGGCTGTTGCCCTGCTCTTAACTTGCGGTGATAATGAGGAACGCGCAGAGGTTTATGGCTGTGCAGCAGATAGAAACCAGGCATCAATCGTTTTTAATGTAGCAGCAGATATGGTCCGAATGTGCCCTGCTTTAGCAAAACGAGTGAAAATTCTTGATTCCACAAAGCGACTTATTTATCAGCCAACAGGCAGTATTTATCAAGTGCTATCAGCCGATGTAAGCAATAAGCATGGTTTTAATACTCATGGTGTTGTATTTGATGAACTTCATACACAACCAAATCGAAAACTCTATGATGTTATGACCAAAGGAAGCGGTGATGCAAGGATGCAACCGCTGTATTTTCTTATCACTACTGCAGGAGATAATCAGAACAGTATCTGTTGGGAAGTACATCAGAAGGCATTTGATATAATAAATGGCAGAAAGCATGACCCTACCTTCTACCCTGTTATTTATGGAGCTGCTTTAGAAGATGACTGGAGTGATCCAAAAGTTTGGAAGAAGGCAAATCCGTCACTTGGAATCACAGTCACTATAGATAAAGTTAAGGCAGCCTTTGAATCAGCACGGCAAAACCCTTCTGAAGAAAACAGCTTCAGGCAGCTTAGGCTCAATCAATGGGTTAAACAGGCAGTTCGCTGGATGCCTATGGATAAATGGGATGCTTGTGCATTTATTGTTGACCCTAAAGAATTAAAAGGCAGAGTTTGTTATGGTGGACTTGACCTCTCCTCTTCTACTGATATTACAGCTTTCGTGCTGGTCTTTCCCCCATTGGATGAGGATGATAAATATAGTATTCTCCCCTACTTCTGGATACCAGAAGACAATATTGATTTAAGGGTAAGGCGTGACCATGTTAATTATGATTTATGGAAAAAACAAGGGTTTCTAAAAACTACAGATGGCAATGTGGTTCATTATGGTTTTATTGAAACCTTTATTGAAGAGCTTGGTATGAAATATAATATTCATGAGATTGCTTTTGACCGCTGGGGTGCTGTACAAATGACCCAGAATCTTGAGAATCTTGGATTTACTGTTGTACCATTTGGTCAAGGGTTTAAGGATATGAGCCCACCTACAAAAGAATTGATGAAACTTACATTGGAACAGAAAATTGCTCATGGCGGGCATCCAGTGCTAAGGTGGATGATGGATAACATCTTCATCCGTACTGACCCTGCTGGCAACATAAAGCCAGATAAGGAAAAAAGTACTGAAAAGATAGACGGTGCCGTTGCTACGATTATGGCACTTGATAGGGCAATAAGAAATGGAAGTAACATCGGTGGGAGTGTTTATGATGAAAGAGGAATTATAATATTGTAAAATTTAGTAATTAGTATATAATTATAGGTATAAAGCTTAATAAGTTTAGGAGAGTGTATCCTTGAAAAGTAATAAAGTATTAGTAAGAGAAGATTGGACTATTCGTGTTGATGCTGAATCTTGGGCTGAAATGCTGTTATTTTTAAACGATAATGGTTGGAAACCGGATAGCCTTTTAAGTTCGTTTCTTGGTATTAGAGAAGTAAATGATCTTGAAGCGAAGAAAATATATGTTGCTGGTCAAAAAATACTTGATCAGGCAATAAAAGATCCTTTATCAGTATATCCAGTTTCATTTGATATGGTTAAGTTTGCAGAGATTGTATACTTTTGCGAGGAAGGATCTTTTTATATTTCAACAGAATAGATAATTATAACAATTGTATATAAGTAGTTAATAATGCAACTATAAATTATAATTAAAGGAGGATTTATTGTGAAAGAATATCAAGATTTAATAGGTAAGGTCGTTATTGCAGTAGCTATCATTATTTCAGGATTTTTGATTACTAATGCTTTAAGTATTGGTTTTGGTCAATTACACGATGTTATGTTCTTGAAATTGTAAATTAGTAACAAAACATGGATGGAGAATATACTAATCTACATCTTTTAATACCGCTACGACACATAATTTATATTATGCGTCTCAATTTATAATAAAATAACTAGTAAAAATACAAAGCATCTCACAAGAGGTGCTTTTTTCATACCCATTTTTAAGGAGAGTGATGTCTGTGGGAATACTACAGGGAATTTTCAAGGCTCGTGACAAGCCTAAAGATAGCTTAAGTGGCAGCCGCTACAGCTTCTTCTTTGGAGGAACTACTGCCGGGAAACCTGTCAATGAACATACAGCCATGCAGATAACAGCAGTGTATTCTTGTGTGAGAATATTAGCTGAAACTGTTGCTGGTCTCCCGCTTCATGTGTACAAATACAATGACAGCGGCGGTAAAGAAAAATATTTACAACATCCGTTATATAAACTGCTGCATGATGAGCCAAACCCAGAGATGACTTCATTCAGTTTTCGTGAAACACTGATGACTCATCTTTTATTATGGGGAAATGCCTATGCACAGATTATACGAAATGCTCGTGGTGAGATTATTGCTCTCTACCCTCTTATGCCAAACAAAATGACAGTCGACCGAGACAAGAATGGTCGGCTCTTTTATTTGTACCAAAGAAACACTGAAGATGCACCTACCTTGGGAAAAGACAACATGGTTTATCTTGATCCATCTGACGTATTGCACATCCCAGGCTTAGGGTTTGATGGATTGGTAGGTTATTCCCCCATTGCTATGGCAAAAAATGCTGTAGGTCTGTCGATGGCTACGGAAGAATACGGAGCGAAGTTCTTTGCTAATGGAGCAACACCGGGTGGTGTATTAGAACACCCAGGCACTATTAAAGACCCGCAGAAGATAAAAGAAAGTTGGAACATGGCATATCAAGGTTCAGCAAATTCTCATCGGGTGGCTGTGTTAGAAGAAGGAATGAAATATCAACAAATCGGTGTACCTCCCGAACAGGCGCAATTTTTGGAGACACGTAAGTTTCAGATTAATGAAATCGCCCGTATTTTTAGAATACCGCCTCACATGTTAGCTGACCTTGAAAAATCTTCTTTTTCAAATATTGAACAACAGTCGTTGGAATTTGTGAAATACACGCTTGACCCTTGGGTAGTTCGCTGGGAACAAACTATGTGCCGTTCTCTATTAAGAGAAAGTGAAAAACCTACAGTATTTATTAAATTTAATGTTGATGGTCTGCTTCGCGGTGATTATGCCAGCCGTATGAACGGTTATGCAACAGCAAGACAAAATGGGTGGATGAGTACCAATGACATACGTGAACTGGAGAATCTCGACAAAATACCTGCGGAACTTGGAGGTGATCTCTACCTAATAAATGGAGCTATGACAAAATTACAGGACGCTGGTGCGTTCGCAAAAACTACAGAAAGAGAGGAAACCAAATGAAGAAATTCTGGAACTGGGTCAAGGATGAAAATTCTGATACCCGAACGCTCTACCTCGATGGCGTAATTGCCGAGGAGTCATGGTTTGATGACGATGTCACCCCACATGCATTTAAAGCAGACTTAAATGCCGGTGAAGGTGACATTGTTATATGGCTTAATTCACCTGGTGGCGATTGTATTGCAGCCAGCCAGATTTACACCATGCTCATGGACTACAAAGGCAAAGTAACTATAAAAATTGACGGTATTGCAGCTTCTGCGGCTTCAGTAATCGCTATGGCAGGAACGACTGTATTTATGGCACCTACTGCACTGATGATGGTTCATAACCCTTTGACAGTAGCCATCGGTGATAGTGAAGAAATGCAAAAAGCCATCTCAATGCTATCAGAGGTAAAAGAAAGCATCATCAATGCTTATGAGATAAAGACCGGCTTATCAAGGACCAAGCTTTCACATCTTATGGATGCAGAAACTTGGCTTAATGCAAACAAGGCAATTGAACTTGGCTTTGCAGATGACATTTTGGAGGATGAGAAAAAACGTGTCCAACAAGATGATTTCACATACGCATTTAGCCGCAGGACTGTCACAAATTCACTGCTTAACAAAATGTGTCCTAAAGATACCAAAAAAAGTACAACCGCTGACTCACTGGAAAAGCGGTTAAACAACATCATTCATTAATAGGAGGAAAAAATTATGAATAAAATTTTAGAACTGCGTGAGAAACGCGCAAAAGCATGGGACGCTGCTAAAGCGTTCTTAGATACAAAACGTGGAACAGACGGACTTATCTCCACTGAAGATGAAGCAACATACGATAAAATGGAAGCTGATGTAATTGCTCTTGGCAAGGAAATCGACCGCTTGGAAAAACAGGCCATATTGGATGCTGAACTTAATGCTCCTATGGCAAATCCACTGACAGGTAAACCTGCAAATCCCAAATTGGAAAATAAAACTGGAAGAGCCTCTGACGAATACAAAAAAGCATTCTGGAATGCCATGCGTACTCGTGCCGGTGAAGGTCTCGACCCTACCGTAAGAAATGCTCTTCAAGTTGGTACAGATACTGAAGGTGGATACTTAGTACCTGATGAGTTTGAGAGAACTCTTATAGAAGCACTTGAAGAAGAAAATATCTTCCGTACATTGGCTAATGTCATCACAACTTCTTCAGGTGACCGCAAGATACCTGTTGTGGCATCAAAAGGAACTGCGTCATGGATTGATGAGGAAGGTGCAATTCCTGAAGCAGATGATAGCTTCGGTCAAGTGTCCATTGGAGCCTATAAGCTTGGAACTTTAATCAAGGTTTCTGAAGAATTATTAAACGATAGTGTGTTTAATTTAGAAGCCTATATATCTAAAGAGTTTGCAAGACGTATTGGTAACAAGGAAGAAGAAGCTTTCTTCTCTGGTGATGGCTCTGGTAAACCTACAGGAATATTTGCAACAACAGGAGGCGCCCAGCTTGGTGTAACAACAGCAGGTGCTACTGCTATTACTCTTGATGAAGTGCTTGATTTGTTTTATTCCTTAAAAGCACCTTATCGTAATAAGTCTGTATTCGTTATGAACGATGCAACTGTTAAAGCAATTCGTAAACTAAAAGATGGTCAAGGCCAGTACCTATGGCAGCCTTCAATCCAGGCTGGAACACCTGATACAATCTTAAACCGTCCATTGCACACTTCTTCCTACGTGCCTGCTATTGCAGCAGGAGCAAAGACCATAGCATTTGGTGATTTCAGCTATTACTGGGTAGCCGACCGACAAGGACGTGTGTTTAAAAGATTAAATGAGCTTTACGCTGTAACAGGTCAAGTAGGTTTTGTAGCTACACAACGTGTGGATGGAAAACTGATTCTGCCTGAAGCTATTAAAGTACTTCAACAGAAAGCTTAAAGGAGGTCTCTTATGAGTTATTCAACTAAGAACTATACTGAACAAGGTGGAGAAAAAACTGTCATTTGCGGTACTCTTGAAATTAAGAAAGGAGCCTCAGTAAAGGGGCTTCCTGCAGCTAAAAATCAAGCTGCAAGCACTGCAACTACTGTAGCAGGTTTAAAGGATAACTTTAATGAACTTCTTCTTAAGCTGAAAGATTCAGAATATATGGTACCTGATGACTGGAATGTTTCTGTTGCAAAAATTTCAACACCCTCTGGTGAAGAGCTTATTGCAAATCAAAGCAAGGTTACAGATATATCCATTATAGATGACATTATTACTGTGTCTGTAGACGTTGATGAACTTGTAGCATTCCCCAGTTCCAATCCGGCACAAGGTACACATAAGTGGATTGGCATGAATATTACAACAGGGCTACCTGATATTACAGCAGTAAAATACAATGGTTATCAACTTACAGCTGCTGATGCTTTAGAAGCTGCTGCTTTCGGTGGTTCTGCCGGTGATATATTGATGTGGCTTAAGTGTGATGAAATAGTAGATACACCTAAAATCTTCACTTTGTGGTCCTCCGGCTATGGAGAAAATACTTATATGGTTATTATAGAAAACTGATGAAAGGCGGTGGTTATTATTACACTATTGGAAAAAGTCAAAGCTAACCTTATTCTTGAACACAGCGCGGATGATGAACTTCTTCAGATGTACATTGCCACCGCAACAAAGTATGCAGAAAGCTACCAACATCTTACTGAGAACTTCTATACTAATAACCAGATGCCTCCAACTACAGAGCAGGCAATTATCATGCTCTCCTCCCACTTCTATGAATCAAGGGATGGCAGCACCGGAGGTTTTTTCTCAGATAATGTGCAAGCTGGACAACAGGTCTGGAATACAGTTAACCTGCTTTTAAGGCTTGACAGGGATTGGAAGGTGTAACTTATGAGTTTTGGAAAAATGAACACTTTCATTGATATTATCGATAAAATAACCATAAAAGACACAGACGGATTTTCAACGGAATCGGACAATGTTCTTGCATCAGTAAGAGCATACCGAGAAGGTCGGCATGGAAATGAGAAATGGGCTAACAGAGCAACATTCTCTGAAGCCACCGACCTCTTTTGTTTCCGTTTTATTCCTGACATTATAGTGACAACTTCTATGGTCCTTGTATGTGATGGTGATCGATTTGAGATTACATCAGTTGAAAATGTAAAAGGTCGTGGAATGTACCTTGAGGTACTTGCCAAGGAGGTGAAGCCAAGTGGCTAAAGCAACTATGAAATTGCCTGAGGACTTTCTGCTGAAAATATCTAAGCTTGGTGAAAAGACTGATGAAATAATACCGCGTGTGCTTGAAGCTGGTGGTCAGATTGTAGAAGAAAAAGTAAAATCTAATCTTCAATCTATTATCGGTCGAGATACGCTGGAAGAAAGCCGCTCTACCGGAGAGCTTATTAAAGCTTTAGGTGTCTCTCCCGCTCTAATGGATAAGGACGGTAATTTCAATGTGAAGGTAGGCTTTTCTGAGCCTCGTTTGGATGGTAAAAGTAACGCTATGATTGCTGGTGTACTTGAATACGGTAAAAGCGGTCAGCCACCTAAACCATTCTTAAAACCTGCTAAATCAGCTTCAAGAAAAGCGTGTATCGAAACCATGAAACAGAAATTAGAGAAAGAGGTGGAAAGTATATGAACTTGTTGGAAGAACTTAACACTCTACTTCTACCCCTGCTCCCTATTGAGACTGGTTTGTTTTCAGACGTTCCTCCTGACTTATATCTTGTTATTACTCCCCTAACTGAACTCTTTGAAGCTCATGGAGATAATGAACCTGGATATGAGATACAGGAAGCAAGGCTATCCTTATTTGCAAAAGGAAATTATATAAAAATAAAAAATGAAATTGTCCGTGCTCTTTTAGGTGCGGATTTTACAATAACTGACCGCCGGTATATAAGTTATGAAGATGATACCGGATATCACCATTATGCCATTGATGTGGCAAAACCATATGAATTTAAGTTAGAAACGGAGGAATAAATTATGGCAACAATAGGGTTAGATAATTTATATTATTCAAAAATAACAGAAGATATAGATGGCACAGAAACCTATGCAGCACCGGTGAAGCTTGCAAAGGCTATTAATGCTGACATTTCCATTGAGCTTGCAGAAGCGATTCTTTATGCAGATGATGGAGCTGCAGTGGTTGTAAAGGAATTTAAAAATGGAACTTTGTCGCTTGGAATAGACGATTTAGGTTCAACAGCCGCAGGTGATTTGACAGGCGCAAAGATAGACGACAATAAAGTGCTTATATCAACAAGCGAGGATGGTGGAACACCTGTAGCAATAGGATTTAGGGCAAAGAAGGCCAACGGGAAATACAGATACTTCTGGCTATATAAAGTAAAGTTTGGAATACCAGCAACAAATCTTCAAACAAAAGGCGACAGCATAACATTCCAGACTCCTACAATAGAAGGAACTGTAATGAGGAGAAACAAAGCTGATGTAAATGGCAACCATCCATGGAAATCAGAAGTAAATGAGGACGATACAGGAGTTGTAGCAGCAACAATAAGCGGCTGGTTTGCTGAGGTTTATGAGCCTGTTTTTGAAGAAGAGGTTGTAATAACCATTACAGTCCAGCCCCAAGATGATACGGTTTCAGAAGGTGTTGGCGCAGAACTCTCGGTAACTGCAACAGCTTCAAGTGGAACACTCTCCTATCAGTGGTATTCCAATGATGCAAGCAGCAATGAAAATGGCACCTTGATTGATGGAGCTACTTCATCAACCTATACAACACCCACTACAGAAACAACAGGAATTTATTATTACTATTGTGTATTATCAGTAGGAAGTGAATCAGTAGCTACCAATGTTGCTACTATAACAGTAAGTGAATAAGGAGTATACAGCATGGATGATGAAAGAAGTAGCAATATTAATATTGGTGGGATTGAATATAATTTAATTTTAACTACAAGAGCGACAAAAGAGATTGCAAAAAGGTATGGCGGTCTTGAAAATCTTGGTGAAAAGCTTATGAAATCAGAGAACTTTGAAATGGCTCTGGATGAGATTGTATGGCTTATTACTCTTCTTGCAAATCAAAGTTTGTTGATTCATAACTTGCAAAACAAGGATGATAAGAAGGAACTTCTTAAGGAGGACGAAGTTGAACTTT
>Ga0255342_1003128_pt1 | contig 19034 bp, 16 predicted proteins | sample wastewater_treat_3_FD_192416 | JGI IMG/M metagenome (GOLD analysis project Ga0255342, IMG submission 192416) | Wastewater microbial communities from Lulu Island WWTP, Vancouver, Canada - plant14 | ecosystem: Engineered > WWTP > Wastewater > Unclassified | place: Canada: Vancouver, British...
TGCATTCATATAGCGACGGAGCATATCGCGGTAGTAAGAACCAAGTCCGGCATTGTGGTCCTGTTGCTGATATGAAAGCACAATAGGTATCTGTACTATGGAATCATACTGTGCAGAAGAGAGATAGTTATATTTTTCCATCTGCCTGAGTACGTGGTTGCGGCGTTTTAAAGAATTCTCCGGATTAATGGCAGGGTTGTATCTGGTAGGTTTGTTCACCATTCCGATCAGACAGGCACTCTCCTCGACTGTAAGGTCACTCACATCTTTGTCAAAGAATGTGAGGGCCGCCGATTTGATGCCATAAGCATTGCTGCCGAAGAAGATAGCATTGAGATACATCGTCACAATCTCATTCTTTGTGTAGTTGCGCTCTAGCTTTACCGCAGTAATCCACTCTTTTATCTTTATAGTAACAAGTTTGACAAATTTACCGCCTGGGATGCGACTGGAGACTTCCTGGCGGGGATAGAGGGTCTTTGCAAGCTGCTGAGTAATGGTGCTGCCTCCGCCCTGACTTTGGTCTCCCATAATCAATGTTTTTACCACAACGCGGACAAGTCCCCTGAAGTCTATGCCCGAATGGCGGCGGAAACGCGCATCTTCGGTAGAGATGGCAGCATCGACCAAATGAGGCGGCAATTCTTCAAAGGCAACATATGAACGATTTTCTACGTGATAGGTATTTATGACCTTGCCATCTTCGGAAATTAGTTCCGTTGCAAGGTTGCTCTTGGGGTCTTCGAGCTCCTCAAACGAGGGAATATGTGCAAAAAAGGCCACGCCGGCGACCAGAAGTATGAAAAGTGCGATAGGTGTCAGCACAATCCACCAAAACCACTTCAAAAACCTCTTCCTATTGACCGATTTCTTATTATTTGTCATAAACAAAAATGATTGGACGGTGCAAAAATAGCAATTAAAATTTGGATAATTGGTTTCTTTATCCCTTACTTTGCATTTCAGTTTGAAAAGAATAAGGAATATGGGAGAGAATCTGGTAATTGTTGAGTCGCCTGCCAAGGCAAAGACCATTGAAAAATTTTTGGGAAAAGGTTTTACGGTAAAGTCCAGCTTCGGACATATACGGGATCTAAAGAAAAAAGATCTTGGAATTGACATTGAAAATGGTTTTGAACCCCAGTACGAAGTACCCAAGGATAAGAAGAAAGTGGTCTCAGACCTGACTGCCGCCGCAAAAAAAGCTGATACGGTGTGGCTAGCATCAGATGAAGACCGCGAAGGGGAGGCTATTGCCTGGCATCTGCAGCAGACATTGAGGATTCCGGCAGAAAAAAGTCGACGTATCGTCTTTCATGAGATTACGAAGAATGCCATACTGAATGCCATAGATAATCCCCGTGACATCGATTCCAACCTCGTTATGGCTCAGCAAGCCCGCAGGGTATTGGATCGTTTGGTGGGATTTGAACTCTCGCCTATCCTCTGGAAAAAGATCCAACCCAAACTTTCCGCCGGACGCGTCCAGTCGGTAGCACTGAGGTTGATTGTGGATAGAGAGAGAGAAATTTCTTCATTTGAGGCCCAGCCTTACTTCAGAGTAGAGGGTATATTCATCCCTGAAGGATCCGATACACGCATTAAAGGCGTTCTTGACAAAAGATTCTCTACTATTGAGGAGGCCAAGGCATTCCTCGAACGGTGCAAAGGATGCTCTTTTGATATTTCCTCGATAGAGAAAAAGGAGATAACACGTACTCCGGCTGCACCTTTCACCACATCGGCGCTCCAGCAGGAGGCATCCAGAAAACTGGGATTCTCGGTAAGCCAGACGATGGTCATTGCACAACGACTTTACGAGAGCGGACTCATCACCTATATGCGTACCGACTCAACCAACCTTTCCTCTATGGCGCTTGGTACTGCAAAAGAGACCATTACCTCGATGTATGGTGCGGAATACTCTCAACCTCGCAACTATAAAACAAAAAGTAAAGGGGCCCAGGAAGCACACGAGGCTATTCGTCCCACCTATATTTCCAATATCTCGATTGAAGGCAACACCAACGAAAAGAGACTCTATGCGCTGATCTGGAAGAGGACAATTGCCTCTCAAATGGCTGACGCCCGTCTGGAGAAGACCGACATTACCATCTCCGGAGAGGGTATCAGTGAAAAGTTCATTGTACAGGGCGAACAAATCATATTTGATGGATTCCTAAAGGTATACATCGAAGGACGCGACGATGAGGATGAGAATGAAAAGGCCACTCTGCTGCCCCATCTCACCATCGGACAGAGGATGACTGACGAGAGCATAACTGCTACTGAAAAATTTACCAAGCAACCACAGCGCTATAGCGAAGCAAGTCTGGTTAGAAAACTTGAGGAACTCGGTATAGGTCGTCCTTCAACATATGCACCAACTATCTCCACTATCCTCCAGAGAGGTTATGTCATCAAGGCTGACAAACCGGGCACCTCCAGGGATTACCGAGAGATAACCCTCAGTAATGGTATCATATCTTCTACAATTAAGAAGGAAGTTGTCGGTCGCGAAAAAAACAGACTCTGTCCTGAAAACATCGGAATGGTAGTGACTGACTTCCTTTCAGAAAATTTCCCTGATATTCTCGACTATGGTTTTACAGCTAAGGTGGAGGCCGATTTTGACAATATCGCTAAAGGTCTTCTGGTTTGGAATGAAGTCATCAGCGACTTTTACGAACCTTTCCACGAAAAGGTCACCAATGCACTTGAGGAGAGGACCTATACCAATATGGAAAAACATCTCGGTATCGACCCCGCCACCGGAAAACCGGTCACGGCACGCATGGGACGCTTCGGTCCGCTGGTACAGAGAGGCAGCAATGAGGACCCTAATAAACAATTTGTAAGCCTAAAAAGGGGGCAGTTGATAGAGGAAATCACTCTCGAGGATGCACTCCAACTCCTTAAACTCCCTCGCACTATTGGTGAACATAAAGGAAAAGTTGTTACGACAGCCATTGGTCGTTACGGACCCTACATAAAAATAGGCTCGACAAAAGAAGACTCCACATTTATCTCTCTGCCCAAGGAACTTGACCCCTATACAGTAACTATGGATGATGCTGTAAAACTGATTGCAGAACATACACGAAAGGAGAGTCAAAAACAGATAGCTGAATTTCCGGAGCACAAGATACAGATACTGAACGGTCGTTACGGACCCTACATAAAACAGGGAAAAAACAACTACAGAATTCCTCGTGGTACCGATCCGTCCACTCTAGATATTACTGATTGTCTGGCAATTATAGAGAAAGAGAATGCGAAAAAATCAAAATAGGTTACAATTTGTAACCAACATATGATTTTTTTTATATATTTGCGTCCAAAAGCACGATTATGACTACTTACCAAATTGATCATATAGATCAGAAAATTCTCTCATTTCTGGTCAAAAATGCGAGAATGCCTTTTCTTGAGATAGCACGCGAGTGCGGAGTATCCGGGGCAGCCATACACCAGAGAGTTAAAAAAATGGAAAGCATGGGAATCATCACCGGTTCCACTCTATTAGTCAAACCTAAGGCTCTTGGACTTAATGTATGCGCCTTTGTTGGCGTTTCCCTCTCCCAGGCCAACAGTTATCCGCAGGTCGTTGAGGCTCTAAAGGAGATGTCGGAAGTTGTAGAATGTCATTTCATAACAGGTAACCACGCACTTTTACTCAAAATATACTGCTTTGACCATGACCATTTGATGGAGATTCTGGTCAACACTATCCAGAATATTCCCAGCGTTATGAAGACTGAAACCTGGGTATCTCTTGATCAGGCGATCGAACGTCAGGTATGGGTAAAGGATTATCCTAACGCTTCTCCCGGAAAATAGCCTGTGCTACTGCCAGATCTTCAGGAGTAGTAATCTTTATATTGCTACTCAGGCCCTCACAGAGTGATACTTTGTGCCCCAGATATTCTACTACCGAGGCATCGTCGGTAAAAAGGGGGTTATAGGGTTGAGAATAGGCTTCCTTAAGCAATTCCGAATGGAACATCTGAGGAGTCTGCACCAGACGATAATGGGAGCGATCTACCGCTGTAGATGTTCCTTCAGGTCCAATTTCGCGTAGCGACTCCACAGGCGGGATTACAGGCACCAGTGCTTCGCACTCCTCCATTTTCTCGAAGATTGACCTTAGAAAATCCGATGTAACAAAGGGACGGACTCCATCATGAACTGCCACAATTACTCCATCCGGAACATACTTGAGAGCATTCTGCACGGAATGAAATCTTGTAATGCCGCCGGACGGCATGATATAGCGCCCTAAAAAACCGGTACGGTTACAATACTCCTTCCAGTACTCCTTCTCTCCGGAAGGCAACACCACGATGATATTGATGTCATCAAAACTCTCCATAAAGCGTTCAATGGTGTGTCTGAGAATTGGTTTCCCCTCAATCTCAATGAATTGTTTGGGGATATCGTATCCCATTCTCGACCCCAGTCCACCGGCGAGTATTATTGCATAATAGCGTCTATTCATTTCCTTTAAAAATTATACTACAAAAATAGCCGAAAATCCCGTTATTATTACTAAATTTGCTTGATATTTTCAACTTAATCTATTTGCCTGTAAATGCATACCGAAAATTGTACCAGAAAGATTAGAAGAGCGCTGATTTCAGTATACAGCAAAGATGGTATAGAGGAGATAGCCCGTGAACTCGTTGCCTGTGGCGTGGAACTGGTCTCTACAGGGGGGACATTTACATTTCTGAAAGAGGCAGGACTGAATGTTACAGCAGTTGAAGAGATTACCTCCTATCCTTCCATCCTCGGAGGCAGGGTAAAAACGCTTCACCCCAAAATCTTCGGAGGAATTCTCTATCGCAGGGAACATCTTCAGGATTTAGGAGAAATTGAGCAGTATGACATACCTCCTTTTGACCTGGTAATCGTAGATCTCTATCCCTTTGAGAAATATGTGCAAATGGGTGCAACTCCTGAAGAGATTATTGAAAAAATAGATATTGGAGGTATTTCACTTATAAGAGCGGCCGCCAAGAATTACCGTGACGTAATCATCGCCTCCTGCAAAGAGGCCTACGGTCCGCTGCTTCATTTACTCAAGACTAAGCATGGTGAGAGCGATATTGAAGATCGCAGGTCATTTGCCAGACAGGCATTCCATACCTCATCTTATTACGATACCCAGATCTTCAACTGGTTCAATAGGGACAACGCTCATTCGATGCCCCTGCGTTATGGCGAAAACCCTCACCAGCAGGCAAAATTTACCGGTTCGAGAGAATCTCTGCCGAAACAGTTACACGGTAAGGAGATTTCCTACAACAATCTGCTCGACATCGAGGCCGCAGTAGAGCTCATGTATGACTTTTCCGACCCTACGGTAGCCATCATAAAGCACAATAACGCCTGTGGATGCGCTACACGCGACACCATCCTCGAGGCCTGGAAAGATGCCCTTGCAGGTGATCCCATATCGGCTTTCGGCGGTATCATCATTGCCAACGGACTTATTGATGAGGAATGCGCACAGGAGATCAACAAGATATTTTTCGAAGTGATTATAGCTCCGGAGTTCTCTTCCGAGGCACTTGAAATATTAAAGTCTAAGAAAAACAGAATTATCCTCCTTGATAACGGAATAAGGCCCTCGGCTAAAAAGTTCCGTTCGCTGTTAGGCGGCATTCTCGTCCAGGATAGGGACGAAAAGGTAGAAAGTCCCGAAGAGCTCAGAACTGTAACCTCTCTCGCTCCTACGGCAGAACAGGTGGAGGATTTGCTTTTTGCCAATAAATTGGTCAAACATTCAAAGTCCAACGCTATAGTGCTCGCCAAAGACTCCATGCTCCTGGCCAGTGGCATCGGACAAACTTCCAGAGTAGATGCACTCAAACAGGCTATCGCCAAGGCTAGATCTTTTGGATTTGACCTCAACGGCGCGGTAATGGCTTCTGATGCCTTTTTCCCTTTCCCTGACTGTGTTGAAATAGCACGAGAGGCTGGTATCGTCGCTGTAATACATCCGGGAGGCTCTATCAGGGATCAGGATAGTATTGACTGGTGTAACGCCAACGGAATGGCTATGGTCACCACAGGATTCAGACATTTCAAACATTGATAACGATATAGTTTTACAAGATATATGGTATTTTCATTTTTAACACAGGAACTCGCTATTGACCTTGGCACTGCCAACACTGTCATATTTATGAATGACAAAAAAATCATCGACGAACCCTCAATTGTCGCTGTCGATAATCTTACGGGAAAAGTCCTCGCCGTTGGCACTAAGGCCAAACAGATGCAGGGGAAGGAGAGCAAGGGCGTGAGGACTATCAGACCGCTTAAGGAGGGAGTGATTGCAGATTTCGACAGTTCGGAGCAGATGATAAGGGAGTTTATCAAGATGATCAATACCCGCCGGTCTTTCTTTTCGCCGAGTCTCAAGATGGTGGTCTGCATTCCTTCCGGCAGCACTCCTGTTGAGATACGTGCAGTTAGAGATGCTGCAGAACATTCAGGCGGACGTGACGTATATCTTATATTCGAACCAATGGCAGCCGCTCTTGGAGTGGGTATTGATGTTACAGCCCCTTCGGGAAATATGATTGTAGATATCGGAGGCGGTACCACAGAGATTGCTGTTATTTCATTGGGAGGCATCGTTGCCGACTCCAGCATTAAGGTAGCAGGCGACCAATTTACATATGAAATCCAGCAATATATGCGCCAGCAGCACAATATAAAAATTGGAGAGAAGACTGCAGAAGAGATTAAAATCAACATCGGAGCAGCCATTTCCGATCTTGACGAACCTATCGAACCCTATAAGGTTAGCGGTCCAAACCTGATGACAGTGCTCCCCATCGAGACTACGGTAACTCCGCAGGAGATTGCTCATTGTCTTGACAAATCACTGGTAAGAATCGAATCGGCGATAATGTCAGTACTCGAGCAGACTCCACCGGAGCTCTACAGTGATATCGTACACAAGGGTATCTATCTCACTGGTGGCGGAGCCTTACTCAGAGGTCTGGATAAACGCCTGTTTAAGAAAATTAATATTCCTTTCCACGTGGCTGAGGACCCCCTCAGAGCTGTGGCCAGAGGAACTTGCATTGCACTTAAGAACTGTACATCGTTCAACTTCCTGATGCGATGAGGAGAAACTCCCGCCTCATAAAGATATTCCTGTCTATTGCGTTGTTTCTGCTTCTGGAAGGCATTTCAGTCATACTGATTACCAACAACAGCATAATTCAAAAATACAGGATTATGGCGGTTACCAGATCGGTACAATCCTTCTTCTGGAAACAAGGGGAAAGTGTACGTTATTTTCTCAACTATAAAAACGAAAACCAGTTGCTTGAAGCTGAGAACAGGCTTCTAAAGGAGCGTATATCTATCCTTATGAAATATCTTGATGATGTTAGCACAGAAGAGGTTATCGCCGGCACCTCGGGCAAGGGGGACTATACATTTATACCGGCTACCATCGTCAAGAATTCCATCAACAAGCAACACAACTACATTATACTGAACGTAGGATCAAACAACGGTGTAGAAGAGGGAATGGGGGTTATTACTTCTTGGGGTATAGTTGGTATAGTCGAGGCGGTTTCGCCACGTATCAGCTATGTTTCCTCATTTCTCAACACCTCCCAAAGTGTTAGTGCCAAGATTGTTTCCAATAATGTTTTCGGTCCGATGGTCTGGACCGGAGTTGGCAACAAAGCGGTAGTACGGGAAATTCCCATTCATACGGAAGTATATCTCGGAGATACCATTTCCACCAGCGGTTATTCCGCTATATTTCCTCCGGATATCCCGATTGGTATAGTTACATCTATCGATGAGATTAATGGAGTAGCATTGGAACTTGGTGTGGAAATGTTCCAGAATTTCAGGGCGCTACGTCTGGTAGACGTTGTAATAAATAATTACGGAAAAGAGATAAAGATGATCGAGGATGAGAGGGAATAACAACATATCGCTTTGGGGGTTGATTGCCGTGATGATGATCATCCAGATTATCATCTGTGATTACATCTATACCGGCCCCTATATTCATCTCACGCTCTTGCCATTGATCATCCTCTCAATTCCTTCTGAGACCAGCTATCCCAAACTTGCGCTGATAGCATTTGCAATCGGCCTCATAATTGATTTGGTATCAGACGGAATACTAGGTCTCAACTCTGCAGCGGCCGTAATGACAGCCACCTTTGTGAAACCGATAAGTTATACAACTATAAATCGTGACAGGAGTGACAAACTTGAACGACTGACCCTCAACGATGTCGGATTTTTCAGATATTTTAGGTATTCGTCATATCTGACACTGGTATTTCTTGTCACATATATTTTATTTGACTGTGCAGGCTTCAGACCGGTATCATTTATATTGGTGCGTATAGCCCTAAGTTATGTTGCAAATATTATAATAATTCTCTTTGTCAGTGTTACACTGCTCAATAAGCGTTACTGATGGCAATCTCTCGGCAAAGAAAAAATGTGCTTTTATTCTCCATCATCATCGTCTTTACGGTGATTGTGGTAAGGCTCTTCTATATCCAAATCATAAGTAAATATTACCGCATCAACGCCGAGAATAATGCTCTTAAATATGAAACACTCTACCCCGCCAGAGGACTAATTCTGGATCGCAACGGAGAGATTCTTGTCTCAAACAAAATTACCTATGATATTATGGTGACACCTGTCGAGGTAACACCTTTCGACACACTGGAATTTTGCTCGATATTCGGCATAGATACCTCATTTGTAAAATCCAAATTTCGTGAATATCGCAAATATCGTAGCAGGATAGGCTTTCAAACACTTCCTTTTATCAAACAGGTTTCCGGTGAACATTACAATATCTTTATCGAAAAACAGTACAAGTTTCACGGATTTTCCGGCACTCCCAGAACTATACGTACCTACCCATACAACGCCGGAGGCAATCTCTACGGATATATCTCCGAAGTGGATGCCTCCTATATCAAGAACAACCCAGGCTACAAACAAGGCGACTATGCAGGAAGGACCGGCATGGAGATGGCCTACGAGGAACAACTCAGAGGAGAAAAGGGTTACAACATCTACCTCCGCGATGCACACAACCGTATTAAAGAGCGTTACGAAGAGGGAGAATATGACAAAGTTGCTGTGGCGGGAAAAGATGTTACAAGCACTATCGATGCCATACTCCAGGCATACGGCGAGGAACTGATGCAAAACAAAGTGGGCTCTCTAGTGGCGATAGAACCCTCAACCGGAGAAATCCTCACGATGGTTTCCAGTCCCGGTCTTGAGACCTCAAAACTGGCAGAAATCAATAAATATTACCAAGAAATAGTTACTGACCCCTACAAGCCTATGTTTAATCGTGCGGTTATGTCACCGCAGCCTCCGGGGTCCGTTTTCAAACTTGTCAACGGCCTGATAGGTCTCCAGGAAGGAGTAATCACTCCTTCCTCCGCCTATTCTTGCCATGGCGCTTATACAGTCGGCAACCTTAGAGTGGGATGCCACGGACACCCCTCTCCCCTTGACTTCAGGCACTCGATAATGATGTCTTGCAACACATATTACTGCTATGTGTTCCGGGCAATCCTCGACAACTCGAAATATGAAAGCATTCGCGATTCCTTTACAAAATGGAAAGAATATGTGGAAAGTTTCGGATTTGGGGTAAAACTGAATACCGACATCCCTTCCGAGCAGGCCGGTACTATGCCCACTGCCGAATGGTACGACAGACTACATGGTAAAAACCGTTGGAGATCCCTCTCTATTATCTCCCTGGCTATCGGACAGGGCGAGATTGGCTCAACTCCACTGCATCTGGCCAACCTGGCGGCAATAATTGCCAACCGCGGTTGGTATTACACTCCACATCTACAGAAAGATATGCCTGATAACCCCATCGACTCCCGCTTCACAGAGCGTCACTATACGATGGTGGATACCACCTGGTTTGAGTATGCAGCGGAAGGTATGTATCTTGCAGTTAACGGTGGCCCTGGGGCCACCGGACGACTTGCCAGTGTACCAGGACTGGATATTTGCGGAAAAACCGGTACGGCTCAGAATCCACACGGTAATGACCACTCAGTATTCATCTGCTTTGCCCCGAAAGATGATCCAAAGATTGCAGTGGCAGCATATATCGAGAATGCCGGTTTCGGAAGTACCTGGGCTTGTCCCATCTCAGCCCTCCTTGTGGAGAAATACCTCAACGGTGAAATATCCGAAGGGAGAAAATGGCTTGAAACCAATATGATGAATGGATACCTGCTCGACAGGGTAAATGTTAGGAGGAGATAAGTGGTGGGAAGATCAATTTATAGAAAACTCGACTGGACAATAATCACCTGCTATATCGTGCTGGTGCTTTTTGGGTGGATAAATATCTATTCGTCACTCTATCAAGAGGGTGCTTCCATATTCGACTTCTCGATGGAATACGGCAAGCAGATCATCTGGATCGGAAGTTCGGTAGTACTGGCACTCCTGATACTCTTTGCCCTGCCTCCCAAGATTTACATTGGCTTTGCCTGGTGGCTCTACGCATTAATGGCAGTGCTTCTGGTGGCGGTTATATTTATAGGAGCTAACGTCAAGGGCTCTCACAGTTGGCTGCAGATAGGCAGCATGAGAGTGCAACCGGCAGAGTTTTCCAAAATCACAACCTCTCTGGCACTGGCCCATCTGATGAGCAGCAAATTTGACTTCAATTTTAAAAATAAGTCGGATGCTCTCAAGGCATTCCTGGTTCTCTTATTGCCGATGATAACCATAATTCTGGAAAGAGAGACCGGAACAGCGCTGGTCTATCTGGGATACTTGCTGATGTTTTACCGTGAGGGAATGTCGGGATGGATTCTGATTTTGGGATTATCGGTAATTGGCATATTTATAATGACCCTCATCTTTTCACCATATATTTCTATTTTGATAGTGGTGGGACTGGTAACTGTTCTCGCTTCGCTTGTTGCACGCAAAAAGTGGGTGATGGCTGTAATTGTGCCGATAGTAGTGCTGCTGGGGTTTATTCCCTCACTCATCAGTGGTACAGCAAGTGCAGAGAAACCCACTACTGAGATCGTTTCTGTAGAAATCGATGCCGAGGATTCCGTGGAAGAATCGACTTCAATTACGGATTTTGAGAAAGTTTCCGCAAAAAATGAGAGTCCAAGGACAGTTGCCCTAAAGATATTTTTCAGCAAGTTCCCTGTGGAAATATGGCTGGTTTTCCTTCTGGCACCCTTCATACTCGGATTCCTTATACATTCACTGATAAAGCGGCAAACGATATTGCGCAACGCGATGCTAAGCATGATTTTGGGCATTTGTTTGGTGTTTTCGGTAGATTTTGTCTTTGACAAGGTTCTAAAAGATTACCAGAGAGGACGTATAGAGGTGCTTTTAGGTATGAAGGAAGATCCTATGGGGGACGGTTACAATGTCCACCAATCGATGATTGCCATTGGATCGGGAGGATTCTTCGGTAAAGGTTTCCTGCGAGGTACGCAGACTCGCTTTGATTTTGTTCCGGAACAGACTACGGATTTCATTTTTTGTACCATAGGAGAGGAATGGGGATTTGCAGGATCTCTGGCGGTTCTGGCGGTATTTCTGGTATTACTGATACGGCTTATAAATTCCGCTGAAAAACAACGGGACCGTTTTATTCGCATATACGGCTATTGTGTGGCCTCCATTCTGCTGATGCATATTCTCATCAATGTAGGGATGACAATAGGCCTGATGCCCGTAATTGGCATTCCATTGCCTTTTGTAAGTTATGGGGGCAGCAGTCTTTGGGGATTCACTATTTTGCTCTTCATTTATGTGCGTCTGGATCTAGAAAGATGGAGGTAATAGCCAATTGGAAAAGAAATAATAACTAACTACCTTTGTTGAATTGACAACTATTTTAAAAATATAAAACATGCCACTCAAATTCGTTGACAGACATAATGGTCCGAGAGATTTCCAGGAAAAACAGATGTTGGAAACACTCGGAGTATCATCGCTTGATGAACTGATAAAACAGACCGTTCCCGAAGACATTCTTCTAAAAGAGCCTCTGGCTCTGGATCCCGCTCTCTCCGAGCATGAATACACAGCACGTTTAAAAGCGACCGCTGCCCTAAACAAACCTTTCCGCTCAATGATAGGAATGGGCTATTACGGCACGGCTGCACCTGCTGTTATCATACGTAACATTTTAGAGAATCCCTCCTGGTATACATCTTACACTCCTTATCAGGCGGAGATTTCACAAGGCCGTCTTGAGGCCCTGATCAATTTTCAGACAATGATCTCCTCCCTGACAGGATTCGGTCTCTCCAACTGCTCAATGCTGGACGACGCCACAGCGGCAGCTGAAGCTATGAGGATGATGTATGAACTTCGCAGTCGTGATGCGGTAAAAGCAGGCAAAAATGTACTCTTTGTTGACAATAACATCTTCCCTCAGGTGCTTTCCGTGCTTGAAACAAGAGCAGACGCCCTCGACATTGAAATAGTACTAGGAGACTATGCTGAGTTCCCATTTGACGAAAAATGCTACGGAGCAATTCTCCAGTATCCTGCTGCAAACGGCGAAGTCAGGGATTATAGTTCATTCTGTGCCAAGGCTCATGAAAAGGGCATTCTGGTAACCGCATATTGCGATCTTCTGGCTCTTGCTCTGCTCAAGGAACCCGCTGCATGGGGGGCTGATATAGCAGTAGGCACAGCCCAAAGATTCGGACTTCCGATGGGCTTCGGTGGCCCTACTGCCGGCTTTATGGCCACTTCAGATAAATTCAAACGTAATATTCCCGGTCGTATAGTTGGCGTTTCAGTAGATCGTCACGGTAACCCTGCAGTGCGCCTTGCACTTCAGACACGCGAACAGCATATTAAAAGGGAGAGAGCTACATCCAACATTTGCACCGCCACAGCACTAATGGCTACGATGGTGGGAATGTTTGCACTATATCATGGACCAAAAGGCATCCGTAACATAGCGCTGAATGCTTACGGCCATGCTCATGCCGTAGCTGATCTGCTCCGTAAAAACGGTTACATACTGGCTGCAGAGAACTTCTTCGATACTATTGAAATCATCGCAGCGGAAGGCATAGAATTTAACCCTGCACAAATCAACCACAGAGCTGAAGAAGCGGGCATCAACTTCTGTTATACCTCTGACAACACCATAATCATAAGCTTTGACGAACTCTCCAATCATGAGGAAGCTTCTCTCATCGGAGGCATTTTCGGCTGCGTAGATCTCTGCCCGGGCATTCACAAAGAGCCTACGTTTATGAAGAGAGAAACACCTATCCTGACCTCCGAAATATTTAGCAAATACCACTCTGAGACGGATATGATGCGCTACATCAAGAAACTTGAGCGTCGCGACATCTCCCTCACCCACTCTATGATCCCTCTTGGCAGTTGCACAATGAAGCTTAATGCAGCAGTAGAAGTGATGCCTATGAGCTGGAGTGAATTTGGCAATGTACACCCATTCGCACCAACTGACCAGGTAGAAGGCTCGCTACAGGTAATAAAGGAATTAGAGCGTGACCTTGCAACAATTACCGGACTGGACGGCTGCTCACTTCAGCCCAATAGCGGTGCTGCAGGAGAGTTTGCAGGACTTATGACCATCCGTGCATATCATCATGCAAATGGTGAAGCGCATCGTAATATTATTATTATCCCCACCTCTGCTCACGGCACCAACCCTGCTTCCGCAGCGATGGCAGGCTACAACATTGTACTTGTAGGCTGTGATGATAAGGGAAATATTGATGTTGAAGAACTTCGCGAAAAGGCAGTCGCCAACCGCGACAACCTGGCCGGAATAATGATTACCTATCCCTCTACCCACGGTGTATTTGAGGTAAAAATCCGTGAAATCTGCGATATAATTCACGAAAACGGCGGTCAGGTCTATATGGACGGTGCCAATATGAATGCACAGGTAGGTATTACCAATCCCGGTTATATCGGTGCCGATGTGTGCCATCTCAACCTTCACAAGACCTTCGCAATGCCTCATGGTGGCGGTGGTCCTGGTGTGGGCCCTATTTGTGTGGCAAAACACCTCACTCCCTATCTCCCCGGGCACCCGGTGCTTCCTGAGTGCGGTGGAGTCAATATGACCGCAGTTTCTGCAGCTCCCTACGGTAGCCCTCTGCTGCTCCCCATCACTCACGCTTACATCAAATTACTTGGGGCTGACGGACTTCGTAAGGCCACTGAAATCGCTATCCTAAATGCCAATTATATGGCTTCGAAACTGGAGCCGGAACTTAAAACTCTCTATACAGGTGCTAAAGGCCGTGTGGCCCACGAGTGTATTGTCGACTTCCGACACTTCCGCTCAGAATACGGGGTGGATGCAACGGATATAGCAAAACGTCTTATGGACTTCGGGTTCCATGCACCGACCCTCTCATTCCCTGTACACGAAACACTGATGGTAGAGCCCACAGAGAGTGAATCACTCCCTGAGCTCGACAGATTTATAGAGGCACTGAAGTATATCGTAGCCGAATGTGAGGACATTAAGGCCGGACGCCTTGACAAAGATGATAATCCCGTTAAAATGGCGCCCCACACTGCTTGTGAAGTGTGCGCAGACGAGTGGTCACACCCTTATAGCCGCAAACAGGCCGCATACCCTCTCGAGTGGATCCGTGATAATAAGTTCTGGCCACATGTTGCACGTGTTGACAACGGTTATGGAGACCGCAATCTTGTAACTACGGTGTAGTTACAAGAGATGCGGGGTACGAGTTCCGCGGTGCGGGGGCGATTTCCGCGGTAAACCCCGCAACTCGCAACCCGAACCTCGCAACACGCAAAAATGGCTCTCGTTGATATTGCGTCAGCGAGGGCTTCTTTTTCGTGCATTATGGAGTTAAAAGCAATCCCAGGGTTAATAACTTCTAAAGATTGTATGTGCAACGTTTTGTCCGTTTTTTACATCTATACAATATAAGATCTCTTGTCGCACAATTTTTAATCAATGATGGAAGTGTTTCGTGAGTCAATGCGTATAATATATTAGACAGAAGTTATTATATTTAAAATTCTCAGTATACTATAAATCATGAAAACGAAAATATTACTATTTATGATGCTTCCGGCCCTACTTTTCGTAATGGGATGTGAGAAAGAAGAACCGCAGGGATCCTCTTTCGGGCTCGGTGCAACAAAATATTATTTGGTCGGAGATAATGAAAAAATATTTCTTTATGAAATTGTTGGGAGGTTTGTTGTTCAATTGGATACCACTCATGTTTTTGAAACTACATTTCGCAAATTGAAAGAAAATCCGGAAATAGAATATATAAATACTTTTATTAAAGAGGATTATCTTGTGATTGTCCAGAGCACATTATCACTTCGTAAGATTAAACGACTACCCGCCGTAATCAACGCCATGCCCGCTTATACTATTGACAAGCGTACACCGAATTATCTAACCGGTGAGGTGCTTTTGGGGTTAAAGAAAGGATATTCAATTGATGACGTCCGCTATATATTTAAAAATAAGGCAGTTGTCAAGACAGAGGGAAAGTATGATGATTATGTCTTACATGTTAAGGATTGGGAAAATATTTTTGATTTAAGTCACACCTTATATCATAATGAGAAGGTATCCTATTGTCATCCCAATATGACAGCTGATCTGGTACTGCACTAATTTATTTTTTGATCTGTCAGAAGTTACATAAACCCCGCATATTGTACCACATACTCAGAACTCAGAACTCAGAACTCAGTAAAAAAGGAGATGACCGAAAATTCGATCATCTCCTTTTTTACGTCACTCTTACAAGCTATGCGTTACCGGTCTTTCTAGGAGCGGTGACTTTCTTGGCAGGGGCTTTTGTTGCTACCTTACCTGTGCTCTTGGGAGCTGCCTTGGGGGTGGCTTTTGAAGCTGTTTTAGGGGCTGATTTTGGGGCAGCTTTTTTAGCAGTCGACTTGGCTGCCTTTGGAGATTTTTCTGCTACCTCCTCTGTACTAGTCTCTGCGCTCGTCTCTGTGCCAGTTTCCGCAATAGTCTCTACACTCTTCTCCACACTCTTCCTTGAGCGACTACGACGAGTAGTAGGTTTCTTTACAGTCTCTTTTGCAGGTACATCAGCTTCTAATACTGCCTTATTGAAGTCCACCAACTCGATATATGCCATATTGGCTCCATCACCTAGACGGAAACCATTTTTAATGATGCGTGTATATCCGCCCGGACGATCAGCAATCTTCGGAGCTACAACACGAAAGAGCTCAGCAACAGCCTCTTTCTGCTTCAAATAGCTGAAAACTATACGGCGTGAGTGTGTTGTATCCTCTTTAGACTTGGTGATGAGCGGTTCAACGTACACTCTCAGGGCTTTGGCCTTTTCGAGAGTGGTCTCAATCCTCTTATGGAGGATTAAAGATGATGCCATGTTGGCAAGCATCGCCTTACGATGTCCGCTCTTGCGTCCTAAACTCTTTACTGATCTATTGTGCCTCATTTTCTTGTGCTTTTATTTCAATATTATACTTAGTAATATCCATTCCGAAGTTCAGTTTCAATCTATCCATGAGCATATCAATCTCATTGAGAGATTTCTTACCGAAGTTTCTGAATTTCATCAAATCTGTCCTCTGATGGCCAACCAGGTCGGCAAATGTCTCAATATTTGCGGCTTTCAAGCAGTTGAGTGCCCTTACTGATAGTTCCATATCGGAGAGCTTGGTGAGAAGTATATGACGCATACGCATTGACTCCTCATCAAGTTGCTTGTTATCTTGCTCTACTGCAGTCTCGAGAGTAATCTTCTCATCAGAAAAAAGCCAGAAATGCTGAATCAGGATAGTGGCTGCCTCTGTTAGGGCATCCTTCGGATGAATTGAGCCATCTGTAGTGACCTCAATGTTGAGTTTCTCGTAGTCAGTCTTTTGTTCAACACGCCAGTCTTCAACAGAGTATTTCACATTTTTAATAGGAGTGAAAATCGAGTCAATCGCAATTGTTCCTAAAGGAGCATTATCCACTTTATTTTCTTCCGAAGGGACATAGCCTCTTCCTTTGCCGATTCTCATCTCTATGTTGAGCTTAACTGAAGGCTCCATTGAGCAGATGTGAAGATCGGGATTTAAGACTTTAAAAGAGGATAAACTCTTGGAAATATCTTCAGCAGTAAATTCTTGCTTACCACTAACAGTCACGTTTACCACCTCACTGTCAACATCGTCTATCATCCTTCTGAGGCGAACCTGTTTGAGGTTGAGAATAATGTCAACAACGCTCTCAATAACACCGGGTATAGTGTCAAATTCGTGACTTACACCGTCGATTCTTATTGAGGTGATGGCAAAGCCTTCCAAAGAAGAGAGCAGTATACGACGGAGAGCATTACCCACGGTTATACCATATCCTGGTTCCAAAGGACGGAATTCGAATCGACCGAAGGTATCTGTTGCGTCAAGCATTATTACCTTATCCGGTTTTTGAAATGCTAAAATTGCCATACTGTTTAAATTTTATTAGTGTTTACGCTATAAGCAAAGATTACTTCGAATACAACTCTACTATAAGTTGCTCGTTAATGTTTTCAGGCACTTCGCTTCTTAAAGGAACGTTTGTATACTTACCCTGAAGTTTTGCGGCATCCCACTCAAGCCAGGAGAAGTTGCTAGCAGAGTTTGAAAGACTATCCTGGATAACTTCAAGGCTCTTTGAACGCTCACGTACCCCTATGGTTTCACCGGGTCTTACAATGGTTGAAGGGATATTGCAAACCTCTCCATTGCGGGTAATGTGGCAATGTGTCACAAGCTGTCTTGCAGCAGCCCTCGTAGGAGCTATACCCAGACGATAAACCAGATTGTCGAGACGGGACTCGAGCAGGAGAATGAGGTTCTCACCTGTTTGGCCTTTCATCCTATGTGCTTTACCATAGAGGTTACGGAATTGTCTTTCGAGAAGACCATAGGTGTATTTCACTTTCTGTTTCTCAGCGAGCTGAATACCGTACTCTGAGGTTTTTTTACGTTTTCTAGCCTGTCCGTGCTGTCCCGGAGGATAATTCTTTTTCTCAAACTGTTTATCCGGACCAAAGATAGGCTCTCCAAATTTGCGGGCTATTTTAGTTCTGGGCCCTATATATCTTGCCATATTATTCTATTATTGCTTTAAGGTTGTTATGATTATACTCTGCGGCGGCCTTTGGGGCGGCAACCATTGTGTGGCAGAGGAGTAACATCAACAATCTCGGTAACTTCAATACCTGCTCCGTGTATGGTGCGGATTGCAGACTCACGTCCTGCTCCCGGACCCTTTACATATGCCTTAATCTTGCGTAATCCGAGATCATACGCAACCTTGGCGCAATCTTGAGCGGCTACCTGAGCTGCATAGGGAGTGTTTTTCTTGGACCCCCTAAAACCCATCTTACCTGCTGATGACCAACTAATTACCTGACCGGTGCTGTTGGTGATTGTAACGATCACGTTGTTGAAAGTCGACGAAATATGAGCTTGACCATAAGCGTCAACTTTAACAACTCTCTTTTTGCTTGTTGTTTGTTTTTTTGCCATAATTCAAATCTCTTATTTGGTTGCTTTCTTCTTATTTGCAACAGTCTTCTTACGACCCTTGCGTGTACGTGCATTATTCTTGGTACTCTGACCGCGTACGGGAAGACCGATACGGTGACGGATACCTCTATAACATCCGATGTCCATCAGACGTTTAATGTTCAATTGAACAGATGAGCGAAGCTCTCCTTCAATTTTGTACTCATTAGCAATCTTTGTACGGATTGCTGTAATCTGGTCGTCATTCCAGTCCTTGACCTTGGTGTCAAGATCAATATCAAGATCTGTAAGGATCTTTTTAGCAGAACTGCGACCAATACCGAAGATATAGGTCAAACCTATCTCTCCGCGTTTGTTGTTCGGTAAATCAACTCCGGCTATACGTGCCATAATCTATTTTTTACTTTATTGTTATTACAAATTAAAAAATTATCCCTGGCGCA
>Ga0255342_1003129_pt1 | contig 19025 bp, 26 predicted proteins | sample wastewater_treat_3_FD_192416 | JGI IMG/M metagenome (GOLD analysis project Ga0255342, IMG submission 192416) | Wastewater microbial communities from Lulu Island WWTP, Vancouver, Canada - plant14 | ecosystem: Engineered > WWTP > Wastewater > Unclassified | place: Canada: Vancouver, British...
TACTGTTACCAGCAGCTACGTGACTGTTTACGATGTTGGCATTATCAGCGTCGTATCGGGAGTAGGTCTATCATATGATACGAGCGGCACGTCGCAGCTCGTATGGGCTAAGAACTTAAGCGGACAGATACGAAACGGCACGGTGCGATGTACTTGGCAAGGTACGGATATGGGCTATACGGAAGTTAATGTGGCACAAAATGATGTTTAACTATAAATAAAAAAGGAACAAAACATGGAAAAGATTTTAGACTCGATTAAAAATTTCATTACCGGCAAAGGCTGGCCCGCGTTTTTAATCATCGTGATTTATGCACCGGCATTGATCGGCGTGTCCGGATGGCTTTTTTGGCAGGGAGCCATCGGCTGGGCAGTGGTGGATTTGATCTCACATCTGATCTTCCTGCCGGTGGTAATTGACATCATCCGCAGAGCACTCAAATGAATGAAATCTTAGCTACCATATTAAACGTGGTATCTCTGGCGTTCAGTGCCGGAGCCATCACGTACATCATCTATTTTAAGGAGCGCAAAGTAAAAGAGGGTGGGGAGGCTATAAAAACGAAAGAGGAGGCGAAGGCCACTATCATCGCTACTTTTGAAAAGGAACTTAGTCTTTTACCGACTATGAAAAAAGCCATTGAGGAGCTGATAGACAAAGATGTTAAAAACTCTAAAATAATAGGCGAGTTCGCCATTCAAATTGAAAAACTCGAAAATCGAGTAACGCTCGAGATCGAAAAGAAAACCTTTGCCGAAAAATACTTATGTGAGCTGGTGGAGTGTCAGGAGCGAAAGCCGCCGTTTGGCACTTTCTCCTCCGATAACCCTCCGGTTAAGATGGCGAAGCGAGCTCCGAGAAAAAAGGCAGTTAAAACCGAAATCGCATGACTATTTTAGACCATTATCCAATACACATCACGTCGCCATTCGGCATGAGAACGCACCCGATCACGAAGGAGAAAAAGATGCATTACGGAATCGACCTCTCATGTCCGGTAGGCACGTTGATAAGAACGCCGGTGGCGGGCATCGTCAGATTTACGAAGACCGACAGCGCAAGCGCCGGCATATACATTTTTTTAGAGTGTATGATCACCGGCGACAAATACGGATTTATGCACCTTTCAAAACTTCTTTGCAAAAAAGGCGATATTGTCCAAAAAGGACAAATCATAGCATTGAGCGGCAACACCGGAGCAAGTACCGGGCCGCACTTGCATTTTGAGCGAAGCGTCGATCCAAAATGGGGGCCGGACGGCTACGTTTCGAGACTGAACGAAAAATGTGTTGATCCGACCGACAAAATACTAATTGATTTTTCAAAAATGCCATGAGACCACTTTTAACCTTCATCATAGTGTTTTGTTTCATTTTTCAAAGTTGCTGCCCTCGTGTCGTACTGCCACCACCGACACGCGACACGAGTTCAGTGACGAATATTGAAACGAAAGAGACATGGATTGACACACTGGCCAAAATCCAGCTTCCGGACGAAACGACGACTAACATAACAGGGGACAGCACCTCAACGGTCGAGACATCAGTAGCCACCAGCACGGTGAAAATTGATAAAAGCGGCAAAGTGACGCATATCATTAGCAATAAGCGTGAGCCGCTCTTCGTGCCGACTAAATTTTTAGTCAAGGCTGTGCATCAAAATAAAGAGACAACAATAAAAGAGCGAGAATATATACCAATCGAAAAAGAGCTGACCAAATGGCAAAAGTTTTTGATAAGAGCGGGGACGGTATTATTATCGGCATTAAGCGGAGCAACACTTTTCGGATTATGGCGCTTGATTAAAAAATTCATCCTCCGAAAATAGGGACTAAAACGGTTATCTTTAGTAGACTTTATTGTACCATAGCGTACTGTAAAAACAGGCTAAAACAGCTAAAACGCTGCCACATAGCGCACAAAAGGGCTTTCTCGATTCTGCTCGGGGGTACAATGGGTATTGATTATCAATACTTTGCAGAAAGGCGGGACTAAAACCCGTCTTTTTTTATGCTTTTATTGCAAAATAATTACTCATAAACCGCGGATTTTGCTACCTTTGCACTTTATGGCAAAGGAATTCAGATTTATTGATTTATTCGCAGGTATTGGAGGTATTAGACTCGGATTCGAGTCTATTGGGGGGAAGTGCGTATTTTCATCTGAATGGGATGAGACAGCCCCTGAAGTCAAGGGCTGCATCGTCTATAAGGGTGTCGTTCACCCTGTCAACAGCAAGCAAGATATTCAGGAAATCCTCTCTATAATAGACTGACACGATGATAACAGGCGAAATCAAGAATCGCATCGACGCAATATGGGATACCTTTTGGACAGGAGGTATCACGAACTCCATCACCATCCTTGAGCAGATGACCTATCTGTTCTTCATGAAGATGCTCGACGATGCACAGCGCACCAAAGAAGCCGATGCCAATGCCTTCGGAGTGGCTGTCAAAGACCCGACCTTCAAGGATGGCCTATGGCATAATCCTGAAACAGACAGAGATGTCCCCTACAGCAGCTTGAGATGGCACGTCTTCAAGAATACCGAAGCTGAAGCGATGTTCCGCACCATCAGCAGGGATGTATTCGTTTTCATCAAGACCCTCAACGAAGGCAAGGAATCGGCATATAGCAAATTCATGGCCAACGCCTCCTTCCTGATTCAGAGTCCTCGTACCCTCGTAAAAATCGTCGAAGGCATCGACAGCCTTGACATGAACAACAGGGACCCGATGGGCGATGTGTATGAGTACGTTCTCGGCAAGATGGCCGCATCAGGCAATAACGGGCAATTCCGCACCCCACGGCATATCATTAGGATGATGGTAGAGCTGATGGAGCCGAATCTGAAGGATACCATCTGCGACCCTGCAATGGGAAGCGCGGGATTCATCGTGGAATCCGCCAAGTTTATCCAATCTCACTATAAGTCCGAACTCTTGAAGAAAGAGAATTCCGAGCATTACAAGAACGGGATGCTGCATGGATTCGACACGGATGCAACAATGCTCCGCATCGGAGCTATGAATCTGATGCTTCATGGGGTCGATAATCCTGATATTCAATACAGGGACAGCTTGTCCACGGACAATACCGATGCCGACAAGTACACCCTATGTCTTGCGAATCCGCCCTTCACGGGCAGTCTTGACTACGAAGCCGTAAGCAAGAGCTTACTTGCCCTGACCAAGACCAAAAAGACCGAGCTGCTGTTCCTTGCCCTGTTCGTCAGGATGCTTGAAATCGGCGGCCGCTGCGCCTCCATCGTGCCTTATGGGGTGCTGTTCGGCAACAGCACAGGTCATAAGGCCATCCGTAAGGAGCTCATCGATAATCAGCGACTTCAGGCTGTCATCTCAATGCCGTCGGGTGTGTTTAAGCCTTATGCAGGTGTTTCCACGGCTATTCTTGTGTTCACGAAGACCAATGCAGGTGGCACGGACAAGGTGTGGTTCTACGACATGAAGGCGGATGGCTTCAGCCTTGACGACAAACGCTCAGTGGTGGCCGAGAACGACATCCCTGACATCATAGCTCGGTGGAAGAATCTTGATAGCGAACAGAGCCGCACCCGCAAGGAACAGAGCTTCCTTGTCCCTGTAGAAGAGATTCGTTCCAACGACTACGACCTGTCTATCAACAAGTACAAGGAGGTGGAGAAGGTCAAGGTCGAATACGAAGACCCTGCTGTCGTCCTTGATAGGATACAGAAGCTTACTGAACAAGTCTATGACGCTGTTAACGAATTCAGGGAAAAGTACTTGTAAGACTATGCGTACAGGATGGAGTTCTGTCCCTTTTGAGGACGTATGTGTTTCTATGACCAAAGGGCCATTTGGGAGTGACATTAAGAAATCCCTCTATGTCCCAAAGTCTGAAGATACATATAAGGTTTATATCCAAGCAAATGCCATCGAAAAAGATGCTTGTATCGGAGAGTATTACATCTCAAAAGACTATTTTGAGTCGAAGATGTTTCGCTTCGAAGTCAAGCCAAACGATTACATTATAACATGCGATGGAGCATTAGGAAGGTATCTTAGACTCCCTGAAGACATCGAACGAGGCATTATCTCAGCATCTCTCTTAAAGGTGACATTGAATAATAATAGAATCGTCCCAAGGTTTTTTGAATTCCTTTGGGATGGTTTCATTATGGGGAAGCTAACGAGTGATATTAGGAATTCGGCACTTGTCCATCTCCCCTCGGCTTCTAAGATTGGAAAAGTTTCCGTTCCTCTTCCTTCACTTGATGAGCAAGAACACATAGTGGCGGAGCTTGACTTGCTTCAGGGTATCATCGACAAGCAGAAGGCACAGCTCAAGGAGCTTGATACCCTTGCGCAATCCATCTTCTACGACATGTTCGGCGACCCTGCGGAGAACGAGAAGGGATGGGAGGTCAAGGAGATGGGAGAGTTGTTCGATATAGGTTCAAGCAAGCGGGTTTTTGAATCTCAATGGACTGATAGAGGCGTTCCGTTCTACAGAGCACGAGAGATTGTTCGTATGTCTAAAAACGAGCCTATAGAGGCGCCCATTTTCATTTCAGAGGAGCTCTTCAAGGAGTATTCAATGAAATACGGAATACCATCGGCAGGCGACATGATGATTACAGCCGTTGGAACACTCGGTGTTAGCTATATCGTGAAAGATACCGACAGATTCTATTTCCAAGATGGTAGTATCCTGTGGTTCAAGAGCAAAGGTTTGTGTGAGCCCCGTTTCATTAAGGACGAATACGCCACTGACTATGTAATGAATCAGATACGAGGTAATGCCAATGCCGCAGTCGTTGGGACGTATACGATAATGAATGCGAATCGAACGAGAGTTGTCGTGCCTCCGATGAAGCTACAGCGAGAATATGTCGAGAAGGTTGAGGCCATAGATAAACAGAAAGCATCCATAAACGAATCCATCGTGCAGACACAGAAGCTGTTCGACTACACGATGGACAAATACTTCGGGTGATATGCGCAACTTCGACTACCTACAGAGCTTAGGGCTCAATGCCCTGCACCGATTCTGCTCCGCTGCCGAGGAGTATCAACTGAGCAATCCTGACTACTCCGCCGTCAATGCTCGTAAGGCATTGGAATACATCGTCAAAGCCCTGTATGAGCTCAAGCACATCCCTGTAGGTGAGCGGACATCTCTATTCGAGCTCGTGGATGGGGAGCCTTTCCGTTATCCGAAGCCACAAACATGTCACCTTCGCCGGTTAAAAGCCATTTAAAGTTTATTTCAGGAAATGCCTCGCACACACTTTCAGCAGTTCTACGCGATATTTTTTTATTGCCCGACAGCATATCGGATAAAAAAGATTTAGACTTTCCTATCATATCTGCAAAATCGGAGTCACTAAATACTTTACGTTCTTCTTTGAGGGCCTCTATAACAAGGCGTAGGCGGTTTTTCATAAAAATTTTTAATAAATTGAACAAAAAGTCTAAAAATATTTGGTATTTAGAATTATTAGTTTTAACTTTGTTCTCAGAAAGATATAGTTACATACATATTTATACACATATAGAGATACAAAGTTATAAAATAAATTTTAGAACCCCCTAAATATCAATGAAAGATGAGACTTACCTATCACAAAAAAGGCCCTAATCCTGGCCGAATTAACGTAAACCAAACGCTCCTGACAATGGCGATAGGAGAGAGGTGGACGATCAACTCGACGACCGCCTCGCCGGAGTGCATGAGAAACGCATGCAGCTATTTGAAGCGCAAGACCGGACGCATCTACTCCGTCAACTACGACAGCAATTCCAACAGAATCATCGTAACGCGTACGCTATGAGAATTTATCACTTCAAAGACGGCCCACAAAAGGGCGAAATCGATCTGAACGCCACACTCGAGTCGATGGCCAAATACGAGAAGTGGACGACGAAGCCCGACTGGGCGGGAGCGTTCCTGTACGCAGTTGCCACCGCCGTCGAGGCTTGGCCGGAGCGTCGCTATGACGTATCATTCGACTCCGCCACTAACCAAGTTACAATTTACAGAGCATTATGAAAACAATTGATGTAGCAGACAACATGAAACAAATGAAGATCGGCGATCTGATAGACGTACGTGCCGAGAATGTTTTTTACAACACTTGCGAGAGCTGTCGTCTATGCAAAAAGCAGACAAGACACATCGTTTGTCATAACCTATGACAGCTTTACTCAACAAATAACCATTGAACGAAAATGAAAGCACAAAACTTCATCGGAACGATCTTGCTCCTTTTCGGTTTCATACTGATCGTAACCGAGGGGCTGGAGCTTATCGGACTGGCGCTCACGGCCGGCACCGCATTAATCGGAAATTTAGAAAACCTTAAAACAAAAAAATCATGAACATTTTACTAATTATCACTATCGCCGCCTTGGCGCTGGCTCTGTCATCCATAGGTGTGGCCTTCAGCTTTAAAAAAGCGTACGACAAAAAACGCGAAGAATCAAAAGAAGCCCTGAAAAAATACGCTTCTATTCAGCATGATCATACTCTGCAGGCAGGTGTGATACAAGACCTTAGAGATCAGATCACCGTGCTTTTATTGGCACTTTGTGCCGATGAGACGATCCAAATGGGAAATGAGGACACGGACAAATTCCGCGACGTTGATGCCAAAACGGAAAATGAATGCTGCAAATTAAAAGCTGAAAACGCTGAGCTGAAAGAAGTCATTAACCATTATGAGGTCAACCGACAAAACCAAGAAATCTTTAGAGAGCAGATAGAAAAGCTCAAAAAATAACAACCCTTAAAAGCCCCTCTCAATGCAATCCGATTACATCCTTATCAACCGGAACGAACTCGCCGACCTCGTAACAAAGGCCGTCAGAGACGCTTTGCAACAAAAGCGGCTGGTTTACGGCATCAACGGGATCGCTCAACTTTTCGGAGTATCGCGCACAATGGCAAATAACATAAAGAGATCGGGAGTTATCAACCGCGCTATAAAGCAAAGAGGTCGCACCATCATCACCGATGCCGACCTTGCGCTGGAGCTTTGGGGCCAAAGAGGCAGAAGAAAAACCCTTTAAAATTTTATAAAAATGGAACCTTTAAAAATCAACATTGAGATCGCTTTGAGCGCCGAGACTATCGCGCTCTTGAAAGCGTTCCTCCCGAATTGCACAACGGCCACGCCTTGTGCAGAGTCCCCAAAAGCCGTCGAAACGGCTCCCGCGCCGGAACGCCAAAAAGCCGCCCCGAAAACTAAAACGGAAAAACAGCCAGAACCTCCTGTCGTTGAGGAAACACTCGACGACATCCCGGACGGGGCGATGATAACTGACGCCGAACTCCGCCAACTAACAGCTGACGCGAAAAACAAAAGCAGCGCCGCCGATGTCAGGGCAATATTCCAAACTTTTGACATCAGGAACTCGAGCGCATGCCCTATCGACAAAAGGCCAGCATTGAAGCAAGAACTCCTTAAACTGATAACGGCATGAACACTCAAGTAACAGAACAAAGGGCGCACGCCGTCTTATCACCGAGCAGCTCACACCGGTGGCTCGTATGCCATCCAAGCGCGAGACTCGAGGACACGATGCCTGACACCTCCTCGCCATTTGCGCAAGAGGGTACGATAGCACATGCAGCAGCAGAGGTGATGCTTGTGTGGTATCTTAAACATTCTTACGTACCGCCAAGTTTTAATCCGATGATAAGAGAGGTACTCGCAGAGCTGAATGCCCGATACTATTCCTTTTTTGAAGAAAATCCGGACGCCGACTCATTCGAGCAGATCTGCGACACGGTCTTTGAGGGCTTTGTGAAAATCGTTTATGACGATTACTTGACGCTGAAGGCAAAGGACGCCGACGCCGTGCTTTTGGTAGAGACGCCACTCAAGCTGTCGGAGTTCATCCCCGAGGGCTTTGGTACAGGTGACGCCGTGGTCATTGGCGCCGGAGAGCTCCGGGTTTACGACCTCAAATATGGCAAGGGCGTCAGAGTAGATGCCGTGGACAACACCCAAATGATGTGCTACGCACTCGGCGCGCTTGCCGGGCCGGGCGAGCTTTACGACATCGACACCGTCACCATGGTGATCTTGCAGCCGAGGCTTAACCGCGCCGCACACTGGACACGTACCGCCAACGAGATTTGGCAGTGGGCCGAAAGCACGCTCCGGCCGGCGGCAAAAAAGGCGTTCATCGGAGAGGGCGAACTGATTCCCGGCGACCATTGTAAATTCTGCAAGGTGGCCGGACTATGCAAGGCCCTTGCCACGTCGGCCGTCGAGACTGCCGACGACGCCACCGAGCCAACGCTCATGACCAACGACGAGATCGCCGCTGCTCTCGACCGCATAGACCTCGTCAAGACGTGGATTAATGCCATCGAGGCGTACGCCTTGGAAAAGGCGCTGGCCGGCGAAAGGTTTACCGGTTACAAGCTCGTCGAGGGCCGCAGCAACCGCAAGATCGAAGACCAGCAGGGCGCGATGAACACTTTGAGGGCCGCGGGCTTTGAGGATAGCGTGTTCATCCGGCCGGTGGAGCTCAAGACAATCACCGACCTTGAGAGGGCTCTCAAGAAAAAGAACTTTGAGACGCTGCTCGGAAAATTCGTCATTAAACCTCAAGGCAAACCCTGCCTCGTGCCGGTAAGCGACAGCCGACCGGAGCTGAACGATCCTAACCAAGACTTTAAAGATTTAATCAACTAACCTTTTAACATTTATACCATGGACAATGTAACCACAAAAGTAATGATCGGAGAGGTACGCTTTTCTTACGTGCATCTGTTTACACCCGATCAGATCGATGATTCCAGCGAACCAAAATACAGCGTTTCGCTGATCATCCCCAAAAGCAACAAACGACTGATCAACGACATCAAAGCGGCGATAGACATCGCCCTTGAAAATGGAGTGTCGAGTAAATTTGGTGGCAAAAAGCCTACCGGATGGAAAAGCCCGCTGCGAGACGGCGATCTCGACCGACCGGATGACAACGCCTATGCTAATTCGTTTTTCATCAACGCCAGCTCCAGAATGAAACCCGGAGTAGTGAAACGAGACAAAGTATTAGGCAAAAATGCGCTGGTACAGATCACCGACGAGGAGGAGGTTTACTCCGGCTGCTATGGCTACGCATCGGTCAACTTCTTTGCCTTCAGCACTGCCGGCAACAAGGGCGTGGCCGCCGGACTTAACAACGTGCTGAAAACGCGGGACGGCGACTACCTCGGTGGCCGCGTATCGGCCGAGGCCGACTTTGCCGACGTCGCCGCACAGCTCAATGATGACGACGAAGACCTTTATTAAAATGACTTGAGGCGATGGGCAGGGGACGCCTGCTCCGACCACAGTGAGGCGTCACGTTCTTTTTTTAACCTTTCCACAAAGTCCGGCGAATGCGCTCTATCTGACGGGGTGCAAGCTGGCGGGAGGAGACCATAGTATCTAATATCGTAAGTGTGTAAAGCCTTTCCTCCCCGCGGGTTCGACTCCCGCCGCCGGGCCAAAAAATCAATTAAATACGATAAAGGACGTAGCGTTTTACATTGACAAATACAACCAAATCAAAAACACTTTTAACAGATGAACAATTTTTTAGCTGAAAATCAAAAGCTGCGCTGCGCACTGCTGACAAAGTGCGAGTTTAACGTAGCAAAGGCAGACGAAGCCTACAAATTTATTATGGGTAGCGAAGCTGCTACCGCGGAGCCTCAGACCGAGACCTACCCGGATGGTATCTATATCGTAGACGGGAAAGGTAAAGCCGTCCTGTATACCGGCCCTGAAACCAAATGGGACCACTGCGCCGGTATCGGAATAAAGCAGGGCAGCAAATCTTTGCTGGTGGGCCTGACTGACGCAGCGGACACCGCTAACCAGAACTGCGAGCTAACCACAAAGCAGGGCGGCAGCCGCTTTTTCAAAAGCCACACAGACGCAGTGGCAGACTGGGACGGCGCGGCAGGTACAGAGGATCTGCGCGAAATCCTTAACCCGGCTATTAAGCTGGACGAAAAGCAGTACATACCGTCACTGGGACAAATGTACTTTATCCTGTGCCACCTCAAAGCCGTAAACGAAGCGCTGGCGGCAGTAGGCGGCCAACCGATAGAGGTAGACGCGTGGTACTGGGCCAGTACAAGCTACAGCGCTACCTACGCGTGGAGTCTGCATCTGCACGGTGGCTACGCGTGCGCCTACACTAGGGCAACTTACCAGCTTCGGGTTAGGCCGGTTTCAGCATTTTTTTAATAGTTAATAGTTAATAGTTATTCTTTAACCTTTGCCCGGCGCAAGCCGGGCTATTAAAAAACTTTGGATATGGCCCGTAAAGAGACAGACGAAACCCAGAAAATCTGTGGTAACTGCTTTTGCTGTATTTGCACAAACGAGGGCTGCGAATGTAGCCTAACTGATAATCCGGTAGACTATAACCAGCCGGGCTGTATAGACCATATACCGGAATCTGACTATTAACAAAATGCAGCAGGAACCCGTTTATATAGCTTTGTGCAGTTTCGGTAAGGATAGTATAGCTACTGTCCTGCTGGCGCTGGAGCACGGCGAGCCGCTAGATTACGTAGTATTCAGCGAGGTAATGTTTAGCCACGCTGAGGGTATTAGCGGCGAGATCCCGGAGCATATAGACTGGATTACCGGGGTAGCTATCCCGAAACTGGAAAGTATGGGCGTTAAGGTAGTGGTAGTCCGGGCAGAGAGAGACTATTTATACTACTTTACCAAAGGCAACGAAACTAAGCGCGGCAAGTATGTAGGCAAACTCAGGGGCTTTCCGATAGGCGGCCGCTGCACTATTAACCGAGACCTCAAACTAAAGCCTATACACGATTTTTACCGCAGCTTTGGCAAAAGGCCGATTATCCAGTACGTAGGTATAGCCATAGACGAGCCGAAACGACTAAAACGCCTGAGGGCAAAGGGAAATAGGCAGCAAATTAGCCTACTGGCAAAATATGGATACACCGAGCAAGACGCTAAAAATAGTGCTCAGGATTACGGGTTACTTAGCCCTATCTACGAAACTGGAACACGCGGCGGCTGCTGGTTTTGCCCTAACTGCCGGATCCCGCGTTTTTGTGAGTTTAGGAAAAGCCACCCGGATTTATGGGACCGCCTGCGTAAGCTCAGCCACACACCGAACCTGTGCAGCTACGGGTTTAAGTACGGTAAGAGCTTGCAAGAGATTGAAAAATTAATGGATGCGCAGGACGCGCAGCTGACATTATTCTAATGAGCATAAAATTAAAAAATGACTTTACAGTAGATTTGGCTACTATTTGACTGAAGAACCATGAACAAAGACCTGACCGCTGAAAATTACACCTTTGCCAAGACGCAAACAGAGGCCACCTTTTCAAGACTTGTATCAAGATTTCAGAAAAAGACCGGCCTCAAAGTGACGAACATAATATTAACTCCCGGAAAGCATTACTCCCTCGTAAAAATTGAAACAGACCTATGACACCAAATTTCGCAAAATTTGAAATTCAAGGTAAGCTGATAAGATATGACCAAACTATTTTTAGACATCGAGACCTACTCCCCGGAGCCGCTGGCCGACTGCGGAGTGTATAAATATGCCACGCACCCGGACTTCAAAATCCTATTACTGGCCTATGCCATTGATGGCGCCCCGGTAGAGATTTTGGACTTGAGTGAAGACGATCCGATACCAAACGACCTGTATCGACTGATGATCGATAAGAACGTCCTGAAAATAGCCCATAATGCCACTTTCGAGAGAATATGCCTAAGGCGACACCTCGGGCTCAACGTCCCGAATTGGCACTGCACCATGGCGCAATGCCTGAGCACCGGACTGCCGGCATCGCTCGATCAGGCGGCAAAGGTGCTTAAGCTGAAATCGAAGAAAATGGCCGAGGGTAAAGACTTGATAAAGCTGTTCTGCATGCCCAAAAAGACCTCCATGCTTGGCGAAAGCCCACGGGTGCGCCGGCACGAAGCCCCGGACAAATGGGAGCTTTTTAAGGAGTACTGCAAGAGGGACGTTGAGATGGAGCGCGAGATTTACACGGCTTTAAGATGGTACAGACCTACATATACCGAATGCGAGTTGTATGAGGTTGACCAAGCCGTCAACGATCGCGGGATAAAAATCGACCGGCAGCTGGTAGACAACACCGTCCACATAGAAGATATCTGCTCCAGCCGGCAACACCTGAAAGCATCGGCCATCACCGGGCTTGACAATCCCAACAGCGTACCGCAATTGAAAGCGTGGCTCGAGGAGCGCCTCGGCATCGAGGTGCCGAGCTTGACGAAATCGGACATCGCCGAGATACTGGAGATGACCGATGACCCGGTCGTGCACGAAGCCCTCAACATGAGGCGCAAAAGCGGAAAGACCAGTATCAGCAAATATGGTGCGATGCTGGCGGTAGCGGACAATGAGGACGACCGCCTCAGAGGGTTGTTCCAATATTATGGCTCGCGTACCGGACGGTGGACGGGGCGGCTGGTGCAGCTGCACAACCTCCCGCGCAACACGCTTGACGATCTCGACTTCGCAAGGCAGGCCGTAAGGGAAAACGACATGGAGCTGCTTGACCTTTGCTTTGACAACGTCCCAGCCGTTCTATCACAGCTCATACGCACCGCGCTGGTGCCTAAAAAAGGCCACACGTTCGTCGTTTGCGACTTTAGTGCCATCGAGGCACGGGTCATCGCGTGGCTGGCAGGGGAGCAGTGGGCGATAGACGTGTTCAAAGGGCACGGCAAGATTTACGAGGCCACCGCCGCACAGATGTTCAGATGCGACGTGGACGAGATCACAAGGGACGACCCTCGCCGGGACAAGGGCAAGATCGCCGTGCTGGCCTTGGGCTTTGGCGGCGGCATCGCCGCACTCGAGGCGATGGGAGGTAAGAGGATGGGGCTGGAGAGGGAAGAGATGGAGGCCTTGGTGAAGCAATGGCGCCAGACGAATCCAAATATCGTATCGCTATGGCGGGAGGTTGAGGACGCTGCAAGGCAGACGCTGCTCTCAAAAGCACCCATCAATGTAAGAGATAAGCTTATGATCACCACCCGAAACGTCAGCAACGATCTGATCATCCAGCTGCCGTCCGGACGACAGCTCATCTATCGCGAAATGCAGACGGGGCTCAACCGCTTCGGAAAGCCCTCGCTGGTTTACAAAGGCGTGAATCAGACCTCGCGCAAATGGGAAAGCATCGAGACCTATGGAGGCAAACTGGTGGAAAACATCGTGCAAGCGATAGCACGCGACTGCCTGGCCGAGGCGCTGATCACGATTGAAAAAAACTGTCTCGACCCGGTACTCCACGTCCATGACGAGATCGTGTGCGAAGTGCCGAGAGAAGATGCCCAAAGCGCACTCGAGAGAATACTCGCACATTTCAAACGCACGCCGAGCTGGGCACGGGGACTCCCGTTGAAAGGCAGCGGGTTTATCACGGAATATTATAAAAAGGATTGACAAACATAGACTTATATGCAACGAACCTACACCATCTCCACCGGGCGCTCAAGGATGGAGACAAAATGGGTAAACAGACAGATCACGTGGGAGGCGCTCACACGGAGACTGGCAAAGACGAAACGCACCGCCGAGACGGTGGCCGAATACCGGGCAATGAAAAAGCTCCAAAAGGGTCAGGTAAAAGACATCGGGGGCTTTGTCGGCGGGGCCATCGAGGGAGGCCGCCGAAAGGCGGGAGCCATCACGCACCGCTCCCTCGTGACGCTCGACCTTGACTTCGCCACGCCGGAGACGCCGGAGATCATCGCGGACATGCTATCGGGGACGGCGTGGTGCATCTACTCCACGCACGGCCACACGGACGACTCGCCCCGCATCCGGCTGGTGGTGCCGCTAAGCCGTGACGTGACATCTGACGAGTACGTGCCGATTGCGCGCCGCATAGCGGACGACATAGGCATCGATATGTTCGACCAGACGAGCTACCAGCCGATGAGGCTGATGTACTGGCCATCGACGCCCAAGGACGGCGATTACCTCTTCCTGCAGGGAGAGGGTGCGCCCGCCGATGCCGATAATTTACTCGACAGCTTTACCGACTGGCGCAACGCTGCCGAGTGGCCGGTGGACAGCAACGCCCAACGGCTCGCGACCGGACACGGATCAAAGCAGGAAGACCCGACGACAAAGCGCGGCATAGTAGGCACGTTCTGCAGGGCCTACACCATAACCGCCGCCATCAACACGTTCCTGCCCGATGTTTACGAGCCTACCGCGCAGGATGATAGGTGGACTTACTCCGCCGGATCGACCGCCGGGGGCCTCGTAGTCTATGACAACAAATGGGCATACAGCCACCACGGCACAGACCCGTGTTGCAGCAAGCTATGCAACGCGTTCGACTTAGTGAGGCTGCACCTGTTCCACGACTTGGATGCCGAGGCTGACGTCAACACGCCGGTCAACCGACTGCCGTCATACACCGCGATGGCTCAATATGCCCAAAAGGACACCAAGGTGCGGACTCTCATAGTAAAAGAGCAGATGGCTAATATAAATGAAGACTTCGCAAATATCGCCGATACGGCCGAAGAGGATGGGGAGGAGGATTGGAGGAGCATGATGCAAATTGAAAATAAAAAAGTGCTCAACTCACCCTATAACTTCGGCCTTATCGTGCGTAATGATCCCGGGCTGAAAGGCAAGGTCATGCGCGATGACTTCAGGGGGCGTGATGCCGTGGTGGATGACCTGCCGTGGCGGGATAAAAAGGCCGACCAGTGGTGGAACAACAGCGATGACAACGGACTGATCGACTACGTCTCGGCAAACTACCGGCTCACCGGCAAGCAGGCGCTCCTCGACGCTCACGATCTGGCTGTCAGTCAGAACTCCTTCCACCCGGTGCGGGACTACCTCAACGCATTGAGATGGGACGGCATCGAGAGGCTCGACACCTTGGTGATCGACTACCTCGGCGCCGAGGACACGCCGCTCGTCAGGGCGCAGACACGCAAGCACTTTACCGCGGCGGTGGCCCGCGTCATGCGGCCCGGAATAAAATACGACTACGTCTTGACGATGATTGGCCCTGAGGGTATTGGTAAAAGCACGCTGATACGACTGATGGGCCGCGACGAGTGGTTTGACGACAGCCTCACCGGAATAGAGGGCAAAGAGGGCATGGAGCAGATAAGAGGCAAATGGCTCATAGAGATGGGCGAATTGACGAATTACAAGAAAAGCACCTCGGAGGCTTACAAGGCGTTCCTTTCAAAGCAGGAAGACTCCTATAGGCCGGCATACGGGCGCAAAACGGAAGTTTACCTGAGACAATGCGTCTTTTTTGCCACGACCAACGAGCGCGCCTTTTTGAAAGGGGATACCGGCAACAGACGCTTCTGGACGATTATGTGCGATCAGGAGATACCGATGAAAGACGTATGGGAAGATCTGCCCGGAGAGGTTGACCAATTGTGGGCGGAGGCCCTGACCAGATACAGACAGGGCGAAAAGCTGTACCTGCCGAACGATTTGGAAAGACAGTCGCGGCAATTGCAGGAGCTGCGTAACGAAGTGTTTGCTGACGAGAGGATCGGGATGATAGCGGAGTATTTGGAAAAGCCTATACCGACCACTTGGGAGACGATGAGCCTGCGCAAACGGCAGGATTACATAGCGGGGATTGATTACGCCTTTGACGGCGAATTGTTTAAGAAACGAGAGACCGTCTCGGCAATCGAGGTGTACGCCGAATGCTTTGGGCAAAAACTCGATGAGAAAACCCGATACAGAACGCGGGAGTTTAACCAGATGATGAGGCAAATGAGACAATTGGAATATATAGGGCGTCAACGCATCCCTATATACGGAAGACAACACTGCTATCGAATCATAAGGGACTAAAACCGTGTAACAGAAGTGTTACTTATTTTTTAAGGATTTTAGCCAAAGAGCAATACATTAGAAAGTTATGAAGATTAAAGCGAGTAAAAGAGAAATGAAAAAACCGATTGACCCGAAGCCTAATTTGAAAAATAAGGATTTTTGGATTTCAATTCGTAAGCAGAGACTTAAAAATAATGGTGAAAAACGGCCCCGGACGATGGGACAAAGCAACGGGACAATAAAAAAAGTAACAATCTATTATCCGGGACAATGCCTATTATTGTCCCACTTATTGTCCCATTATTGTCCCACACCCAACAGGCTAAAAGCCAGCACGATACAACACTTTTGGGACAATGGGACAATAAAATACCATTGAAAGTATAAAAGTGGAATTAGGCTAAATATACGCGTATACATATTAACCTAATCGCGTATTTAATAATATATAGGAAAATATTGTCCCATTGTCCCGAACGATTTTTTGTAAGTAACCAAAAAAAAACAGATATGAGCCAAGATTTGAAATGCTTTTTAGGACTGCATAAATACGTAGTCCATGCCACGGACGAAATTATCGATCCGGCAGGTAAACTCCTGCAGAAAATAATCATTAGCCGTTGCGAGAATTGCGGACGGATTTATTACAAAAGAATTGACCTTACGTACCAAGTGCCTCTATGACGACTTTGAAAAATGCAATTCCGGATGACCCGGATTATGACTATGAAAAATTAAACCGATACATCCTTTGCTTTCTGCATCTCGACCAGCTGATGGATGATGTTCTTACCGACATGACCGAGGAATGCAAAACGCGGGGTTTATACCGGCAAAATGTAAAGTATCACCTGAACGCCATCCGTAGGGTGTTGAAAAAAGGCCCAAATAATGACTGGAGCAAACTCGAGGATAAAGCAGCTGATGACTTTTGCGAGGATGCCGATAAGCTCGAGGCGATGGTGTATTCCATTTTTGGACTTAAATATAGGGGCCAGCAAGGCTTTGTTTACGTCCCGGAATACAGCATCGGTGATAAGGTGACGATGATGCTGAATGAGAAAAAGGTGAAGGCAACGATAATCGCAAGCTCCTGTAAAATTGAGGTCAAGGAGTCGGGCAATGAGATGAAAGCAGGCTGCACGGTTAAACTGAAGCATAACGGAGCGGTGATGGAAATAGGAGAGGATGATGTGCAGAGCATTGAGAAATAAAACAAAAAAACGTCAAAATGGAACAGAAAAACGCAAAAACGGAACGAAAACCAACCAAAAAGGTCGAAAGCGAAAAGCTTTTAGAACGCAAACTGGTTGAAAAGGTGAAAGCAAAAGGCGGCGAGGCGTTTAAGATGCTAAGCCAATATCACAGAGGATTACCGGATAGGGCTGTGCTTTTCAATGGCAGGGCAGCGTTTGTCGAGATCAAGACGACCGGCAAAAAGCCGACGAAGCTGCAGATGCGTACCAAAGAGCGCCTCGAGCAACTGGGGTTTGAATTTTATGTTATCGACAATTCGGAAGCGATAGATGACTTTATCTACAATTTTATCAACAGATGATTTTTAATTCACATCCATACCAGCAACGTGCAAAGGAGTTCGTGATGGACAATCACTATGCGGCCCTTTTTCTTGACATGGGGCTGGGTAAAAGTGTGATAGCCTTAACGGCGGCATCCGAGCTGATAGACAGCCTCGAGGTAGAGCGCGTCTTGGTGATATCGCCAAAGAGCGTGGCGTGGAATACGTGGAGTGAGGAGGCCCGAAAGTGGGATCACCTCAACCATTTGAGGCTGTCGATTGTAATGGGAACGGTAAAGCAGAGAGAGAGGGCGCTTGAGGCCGAGGCTGACATCTACATCATAAATCGGGATAACGTAGTTTGGCTTTGCAACAGATACAGAGATCAGCCGTGGCCGTTTGACTTCGTGATAATTGATGAGAGTTCCAGCTTTAAAAATGCGTCGTCTAAAAGGTTTAAAGCGTTGCGGCGGGTAAGGCCTCAGATGCGGCGGGTATTATTGCTGACCGGCACGCCTGCACCAAACGGCTATATAGACCTTTGGAGCCAGATATGGCTGCTGGACATGGGCCAAAGGTTGGAAAAAACCTTATCATCCTACAGGGCAAAATATTTCAAACCCGGAAGACGTAGCGGAGCTGTCATTTTTGATTGGATTTTGAGGATTGGAGCCAAGGAGATGATCTCGGAAAAGCTGTCGGACATTTGCGTGTCGATGAAAGCGGAAGACTACATCACCGTGCCGGACATAGTGGATGCCGGTATGACCTTGACCTTTGATGATGACACCTTCAAGCGATACAAGGATTTTGAAAAAGAGCAGCTCCTACAGATTGACGATGAGATGATCGAGGCGTTGACCGCGGCGGCCTTGACGAATAAGCTCCTGCAGTTTACATCGGGTGCTGTTTATGACAGCGACAAAGAGTGGCATGCGGTTGACGATACGAAAACGGAGGCCTTGGCAGATATAATCGAAAACGCTAACGAGCCGGTATTGGTTTATTACAACTACATCCACGAAAAAGAGCGCATCATGGATGCACTGAAGCAATATCGGCCGGTGGCGTTCAGAGGGGAGCCGGGCATCTTGCAAAAATGGAACGAGCAGAAGATAAGGGTGATGATAGCGCATCCGAGGTCGGTGGCATACGGCCTCAACATGCAGCAAGGGGGCCGCATAATCGTGTGGCACTCCCTGACATGGGACTTGGAGATTTATGAGCAGGCAAACAAGCGGCTGCACCGTCAAGGACAAACGAAGCCGGTGCTGCTTTATCATCTGATAGTCAGAGGCACGATGGACGAGAGGGTGATGAGAGCACTGAAAGGCAAAGGCGATACACAGGTATCTCTCCTCCAACAAATTCGAGAAATGAAAAAATTATTATAAAAGGTTTACAAGGTAAGCCATTTTTTACTATATTTGGGGCAAAACAAAATAGACGTGTAAAAAATGCAGACGAAAAAGATAGAAATCAAAAGGTTACAGCCGAATAAAGGGCAAATCGAGGGGCTACCGGCCAATCCGCAAAAACAAGCCTTTGCGCAATGCCGAGCATCCGACAATGAAACCGGTGCCATTAGTAGGCCGTTTCATTGCCTATTCCAGCCGAGGGGAGGGGGTGCGTACTCGACCCCTTTGGAG
>Ga0255342_1003149_pt1 | contig 18953 bp, 9 predicted proteins | sample wastewater_treat_3_FD_192416 | JGI IMG/M metagenome (GOLD analysis project Ga0255342, IMG submission 192416) | Wastewater microbial communities from Lulu Island WWTP, Vancouver, Canada - plant14 | ecosystem: Engineered > WWTP > Wastewater > Unclassified | place: Canada: Vancouver, British...
CAGGCAGGCTTTGCTGTACATGCGCTGGAAGTCATTCAGCCTTCGCTTGAAGACGCCTTCACCGCAATCGTACAAAGAGAACGTGAAGAGAGTTAGCTATTAAATGATACGCGGAGGAGGGTGTGTCGCCTTCTTCTGCAGAAAACCGGACATGTTGTCCGCGTAACCTGGAGCACACATGCATAGATTATTGACCATCATGAAAAAAGAAATTCGCCATATCTTGCGCGATCCTCTCACGCTCGCGTTGATTATTGCCTTACCAGCAGCCTTGCTTATCCTGTTAGGTTACGGCATCACCGGTGAAACCAAGGGCATAACGCTGGCTGTGGTCGACTTGAGCAAATCGGACGCGAGCAGAGCATATATCGATCGTTTCACGGCTTCGGGAGATTTTCGCCTCATTCAGTCCATCCAAAACGACAGAGACCTGAAACTCAAGATCGATCTGGATGAAGTTGATGTTGGCATCGTCATCCCTGAAGATTTTGGCAGAAACCTGAGCGGAAATCAGCCTTCCCGCGTGATGATCCTGGTCGATGGCTCAACCAACCCTTCGGATGCCAGCACCGCCCAGCTAAAACTCTCTTCCATCAGCGACATGGCTTCGCAGGAGCTTCTCTTTGACCAGATCACTACTTCAGGGATGGCAACCAAGATAAGCTTTCCGATTGAAACGACAGTACAAACTCTCTACAACCCCACAGGGAACATGCGCTATTACATGATCCCCGGGCTCATTCCGATCATTCTGCAGGTGCAGACCGTACTCCTTGCGGCGTTGTCCATTGTGCGCGAACGCGAACAGGGGACGATGGAACAGCTCATCGTCACTCCTATTAAACCATGGGAATTAATGCTCGGAAAAATCATTCCTTATCTGTTCGTCTGCAGTATAAACCTGGTCGTAATGCTCTGGATGGGCGATTTGATGTTTGGCGTCAAAGTCCAGGGTAGCCTCTGGGAGCTTTTCTGGCTGAGCGTCATTTTTACATTGGGTTCTCTGGGCATGGGAGTCCTGATCTCAAATATTTCCAAATCCCAGATGCAAGCGGTCTATATCTCGGTTTTTATCGTGATTATCCCCGCCGTTATCCTGACTGGGTTGATGTTCTCGCGCGAAAACATGCCGGTGTTCACGTATTGGTACAGCGAACTTTTGCCGGTCACCCATTACCTGGAAATTACCCGGGGCATCATCGTCAGAGGAGTCAATGCTGCCACGCTTCTCCACACTTCGACCCTCCCGCTAATTGGCTTGAGTATCGCTTACTTTCTTGCCTCGGTCATTAGCTTCAAAAAACATATTTAATTGAAAGAAAAACTATGAAAAAAAAGATTACCCTTCTAATTACCCTTTTACTATTTGTCAGTCTGCTTCTTTCCGCATGCCAAACCACTCAAACCGATGATCTGTCGGGTTCAGGAACGCTTTCAGCGGCACAGGTGGATGTGGTCCCGGAAGTCAGCGCGAAGATTGTCGCGATCAACGTCAGCGAGGGGCAGACTGTCAGGGAAGGCGATGTCCTGATAGAACTCAATGACGAGATCATTTCCGCCCAGGTCAACCAGGCAAAGGCGTCTGTTCAGGCTGCCGAAGCCACTCTCGAAGCCGCCCGGCAGCAAGTGATATATGCTCAGGCACAGTATGATCTGGCGGTGCAGGGCGCCCGCTACCAAACCGCCGAGCAGAGGGGGCAGGCGTGGGATAACAGCGTCGCGGAAGATTTTCGCCCCAACTGGTATTATGAAAAAGAAGAATTGTTGCAAGCTGCTAACGCAGTCGTCGAAATGACCAGCAAAAATCTGGAAAACCGGCAAGCGACTCTGGCTAAGGAACTGGACTCCAAAGTCAACGAAGGCTTTATTGCCATTGAACAAACTCTTGCCGCGGCGCAAACACGCCTGCGTATTGCCCAGGCAACCCTCTTAAAAGCTCAGCGCAGTAAGGATCAAATGTTGATCGATGCCGCAGAGAGCGCTGAAGATTTGGCGCAGTCTGAATTTGATACCGCCTACAGGCAGTATAACGACGCTCTCACGAGCAGCGCCGCTGAAACGATTATGGAAGCCCGCGCTCAGGTTGCGGCTGCGCAGTCCAGCTACGACTACGCTCTGGATTATCTGATGTCCCTCCAGACAGAGGAAGACGCGCTTCAGGTGCGCGTAGCCCAAGCTGGAGTGGGGCAGGCTGAGGCGGCTGTAACACAGGCGGAAGGCAATCTTGCCCAAGCTCAGGCAGCCCTGGATCTGGCGAATTTGCAGCTTGACCGGGTCAATATCAAAGCGCCCATCTCCGGGACCGTCATTTTTACCAGTGTCCGGGTCGGAGATATGGCGATCGCTGGCGGCACCGTCATGACCATCGCCAATCTGGAAGAATTGGAACTCACTGTATATATTCCAGAGACCTGGTACGGGCAGATCGTACTGGACAAAAAGGTGGATATCACTGTTGACTCCTTCCCCGCGGAGATATTCAAGGGCGAGGTTGTGCGTATAGCTGACAGAGCGGAATTCACTCCCCGCAACGTCCAGTCCGCGGACGGGCGGGCAACGACGGTCTACGCAATCAAGATCGCCGTACCAAATCCCTCTCTGCGCCTCAAACCCGGTATGCCGGCAGATGTTGACTTTGGACAATAAGATGTACTTCTAAAGACCGTGAAGCCGGATCAGTAGGATACATCCGGCTTCACGGTCTTTTTCGCGCCTGTCAGAGAGCGAATCAAAGTAGCAATCAGCACTTTCTTTCAACGGATCCCATCTGTCTGCCATCGACCATTTCTAATGTCCGGTCGGTTAGGTCTTGAACCCCTTCTTCGTTATAACGATGGTTTTGCATTCGCCACGTAAACCGCGAAGAAGTGCCTGGGATTCTTCCTGCCCGAAAAATACAATCCGTTTGCCGATTCATCGAGTAATTTAGGTCGGTCGTCCATCAAAGCGGCTTCAGCAAAACCTTGGGCGGAGCACTACGACCGCATCGTGGCGGCGGTAGAACACCTGCCGGAGCAAGCACTATAGCAAGGCCTCAAGCTGAAGTTCTATTACGGCAATGCCCTGAACCGCGCCCGAAGTATTGAGAAGGGAAAACAACATGCAGACACTGGATGATTGGGAAAAATGGTTAAAACCTTTCTTTGACAGCGGCTTACGCATCATTGGCGAGATTCCGCTGACTGAGACAGATGTTGATAAACTAGCGGTAGTGGTCCGGCGATTCTTAGCTAGATACGATAAATTCACCCAGGCTACACATATTTTCACAAAACGCTATCCGCACGTTTTCATGACCCTCCTGGCGCATTTTTCGATGTACAACGAGCAGTCCGGCTACTGGCACGCTTTGCAACAAGCGGTAGGCGCTGATCAGGACCTGCACATCACGTTCTGGCATCAACGATTTGTCAACCTTGCCCGACTGAACAATTTGAAGACCTTTTCCGACTCGGATACTCCGAATTATTATGTCGCTTCAATCAGATTTCATGGGGGAATTCCCTCTTATTATTTACCTGATTTCTTTGAGCGCATGGTTGTCCCCGCTGTTACCCAAACAAACCTAAAAAAGATCTCAGCAAAAGAAGCTTTGAATTACTTGCTTCCACGGGCCTATTTGGGAAGACCTGTTTTGGATTTCCTTGAAAACAGCGGAGATATGGGTTTGGCATGGTTTGAAGCCTGCTGCAAGCTGGTACGGCATGCTAGGGAAAATCATGGTGAAGTGCTGCCTATTTCGGCTGTGCCTGAATTGCCCTACAACATCCACTCGTTCTTCGAGCAGTATAGTGAGGAAAGGGAAGATCGCGGTTTTCACTGGAGCCGACCCTACCTAGAGATCAACCCACTTTCTGAAGGATCTCCAATCATCCTTCGCATCCCAGAACAAATTGTTACAACGCAGGCAGCCAGCCAATTGTTGCAGTGGACGATCACCTGGCCTGGGCAGAAAGAACCGATCATTCATCTCTGCGAGATTTATCACCGCAGGTCAGGTGAATTCACGAGCGAAGTGATCCAACCCATCCCGATACCGACCACCCAGGTGACGGTCTCCATATCTTCAAGTAAACAGGACGAGCAAGAAGATTCAGAGCTGCGTCGGTGGACGCTTCCATTACTTCCAGCTTCTGATCAAACCCCTCTTGTCGCCTTTCGTGAAAAAAACTTACGCCAGGTTCCCACTGCCAGATCTCTGCCAGCTCAGGTCTTATTTCTACTCACACCCAGGACTGTTGAATTGAAGCTAGATCCGTTGACCACAGAACGGATCGACTCATTTCCTGCATTTTCTAGCGGTTGGAAAGATTGGAAACTGGAACTATGGGATCTGACAAACGCAATTTCCTTGCTGCTTCACCAGGATGGTAAAGAACTTGGAAACGTAGTACCCGTGGCAAGAGAAGTAGACCTGCCTGAGTTATGTGACGGATATCGCTTTGACTACCAGGAGAATCTTGACCAGCCGCTTTACACCTCAGCCATACCGTCTGTGAGCATTCCTATCTCGCCCAACGTTGAGAAGTACCAGGCACTGAGGGGTTGGAAAGTAAGTGTCATCTCGATCGGTGAAGCTGCTCCAAGCCTCGATCGCACGGTTAGTATCGTGTATTACCAGAATGATATCCTGTCTAAAGATTCCCGAGCCATATTTCCTTTGGCGGTTCTTTTAGGTGAAAAACCTGCTGGGATCTACGAGATCAAGGTCAGCGGTCTGCGCGGGATCAAGGCTGACTTCCGTTTGCGGCTTTGGCCAAAACTCCTGCTGCAGAATTATTCCAAGGAGTTGCCCAAAGCAGAAGAGTCGAGAGACCCTGTGAAGTTTAATGTGCATTTACAGGAAGGTGCTTGGATCGAAACCCAACCTGGCGCTGATCCTGTGGAGATCGTACAGGGAAGCAACGGTTTTTCAATCACTGCTGCATCTCATCTACGGAGTATCGCTCTCGATCTTGTCACCTTGAGCAGAACCGGGGAAGAGATCCGTGTTCCGGTCAGTATTCCGGTAGTGCGGTTGCGATGGGGCTTGGTGGAAGAGAATACCCCAAACCTGTTAGAGTTAGGGCAAACCGTCATCCGTGTATCAAAGGAGAGATTTTTACAATACGCAAGCAGATCGCTGCACGTGGAGATGCATGGTCTCAGCGAAATAATAGAGCGCATGAGCTGCCAGTTGGTTGAATCAGACAATGAAAGCAAGCTATTACAGTGGGCTGAATTTCGCAAGACCGGCTTCAGACTAGACTGGTTAAAAGTTTCGCTTCTGCAGTTTAGTGAAACGATCAGAACCATTAATACCCAGGTCCAGTTTCAGTTGGTTTATCAGAAAGACAATTCAAGCCCCTTGATCAGGTATGCATTGTTGGAAGTCAGTCCAGAGATGGACGTCAGGGATGCGAAGTTGGAACAGCTGTCTGAGTGTGATTGGAAGTTGACCTGGAAAGAGGATTTACCGCTCAAAAACCGCCGCGTGATGCTCAAATCCGCCTGGCAGCCATGGGCACCGACCATTGAAGAAAAAATACCGAATGAAAACAGAGGGGAATTCATCTTTAGAAATATTGCTCTGCCCTCTTCCAGCTATGAGATTTATTTCTACACCAAGTTCAAGTGGGAACCAACAGCAGTAGTGCCGCCAGAAAACGCAGCATGCTTGAAAGTTGACTTGGTCTCACCAGCTGAGAGACTGGCATTTCTCGACAAACCCCAACAGGGACATGACGCGCAGTTTCGTCAATTGATCGAAAAAGCATGCATTCTTGATACGATGGGGAAATCGCAAGAACGGGACGAGGTTGTTTCCGCTTCCGCATCTCATCTAAGATATTTGCGCGATGTACAGACTCTGGTGGGTACCCTTAAGTGGATTCGAACGAAGAAAGATTTGTACCAACCTGTGAAAAGCTTCTTCCATCAATATTCATTCCATCAATATCTGGTGGGGGAAATGCTGAATAGGTATCCCAAAGGTGATCCTAATCTGGTTGAATACCTACACATGATCACACCAAGTATTTATTCAGAATCTGCAAAGATGCTGCTTGAGAAAGTAGAAGACCCGCTTGTGATATCAACCTGCGTAAAGGCACTGCTCACTCGGGAAGACGATGGATTGTTACCTGTCATCGTTGCGATGATTTCGAAAGGACAAATCTCCGCGGAAAGCGCTGCTGAGCTATTGACCAAGAAACCTGAGCAGGGGTTATGGGCAATGAAAGCAATTGCGGGGTTGGATCAGAGCCCTTCTTCAGATGACTTGCTCACGGCAATCCTGCCTTCCGTCGTTGATGAGTATACCCAGTCAGTTCCTGAATGGCTGGAAGACCTACTGTTGCGCGCATTAACTGTCGAAAAATCGCGAGATTTGATCTTGCGATATTTGAAGATCCTTGTAGGACTCGATCGAGATGAGGTCTGGCAAGTTCTGATCGATATGGAAAAGTTTGAAGAGATATCTCACAAGGATTTTATTGAGTTTCTAAAGCTTGATCCGAAAAAAGCCTACGTGGTTCTCTGGCAAAACAACGGTTTAAACCGTTATTCTGAAGATATTTTGAGGTTGGAACAGGACTTCCCGTTTGCTGCGGGTCTGTTAACACCCGGAATGACTTTATCCACACCTTTTGGGGAAGTTCAAATTGTTAATATTATGCTCATAGATGGCACAATTAGACAATCCGTTAAGAAAGCAGAAGGAAATTTCATTCTTCAGGTAAGTAGTGGCACAGGACTTGAGAAGATAGAAGCTGATTTAGACTTTAGCCAGAGGATGTTACAATTTAAGAATGAGAACCAAATATTCTGCTGTAGTGTCTGCAACAGTTTTTATCATCCCAAACAACGCAAAATCGATGAACATCACCGTAAAATACATCCATACGAACAAAAAGCCTTTGTAATCCGACACGGGTCCATTCCGTTTTCACCAGATGACATTGATCCAATCGAATCAGTATATTAGAGCGAGGCAGGAAACATGGCAATCCATCCGCTTGAAACAACCGAGAAAATCAGGACGACATATATCAATTACCTGAAAACAATTAAGCCTTTCCAGGATGAAGAACTACGAAAGGAATTTGCCCAGGCAATCGAGGCCCAGGACATGCTCGTAAAAGGTCCACTGCTGCAGATCGCGCTGCCATACCGAAAGGATAAGAGCATCCACGATTTAGTGAATGAAGGCGTTCTCTCCCCTCGCTTCGCGCAACTCTATTCAGACGCTCTGCTTTATGACCGACCTTTGTACGCTCACCAGGTGAATGCCGTCAGAAAAGCAATAAAAGGGCGCAACCTGGTTGTGAGCACGGGTACTGGCTCCGGCAAGACTGAGACATTCTTGATTCCGATCTTGGATTATCTTTTGCGTGAACAAGACGCAGGCACGTTAAGCCAACCGGGCGTGAGAGCCTTATTGTTATACCCGATGAACGCTCTGGCGAATGACCAGATGAAGCGCCTGCGTCGCATACTCGAAAAATACCCGCAAATAACGTTTGGTCGTTACATTAATATCCAGGAAACCCCAGACACAAAAGCACAAGCAGAAGAATTTTTCAAAAACATGTATGGGGATTCAGAACCAATTATCCCTAACGAATTGAAGTCAAGAGAAGAGATGCACACAACACCGCCGCACCTGCTTGCGACCAACTATGCTATGTTGGAATACTTGCTCCTCCGACCCAGCGCTACGAATTTGTTCGATGGGGAAACTGGTAAGCATTGGCATTTTATCGTGCTTGATGAAGCCCATGTTTATGATGGGGCGAATGCCACGGAAATTGCCATGCTGCTTCGGCGTCTGCAGGATCGGGTTGCTGGGGACAAACACGGCAGAATCAAGGGTATCGCCACGTCTGCTACCCTCGGGGCTGGAGTCAAAGATTACGACAAAGTGGCAAAGTTTGCAAGTAACCTGTTCAACAAAAGCTTTGTTTGGAATGATGTCAATCCGGACGAACAGGATGCTGTTGGGGCAGAGTTTCTACCGATCGATGCGCTAGGAGAGACGTGGGGCAAGCTGAATCCCGATACTTACCATCTGCTGAACAAAGAGATAAGTTCAAATGGCGATCCTAGTGAATCCCTGGAAGAACTGAGAAATATATTGGTTATTGCTGGAGTTCCTGAGAAAGTGGTAGCTGACGCCTTTTCTGCTGGTCAACAAAAGAAGGAGTTCGCTGTTCAAACATTCCTCTACGAAGTTCTTAAAGGGGATTACAACATCAGGAAACTGATAAACTCCCTACGAGAACAGCCCGCCTTACTACATGTCGCATCAGAGAAGGTTTTCCCTGATGATCCGCATGCTGAACAAGGCTTGATTGACTTGGTGGCTTTAGCTGTGATGGCGAAGACTGGTGAGGAGGAAATGCCTCTCTTGCCCGCCCGTTATCATACGTTCGCCCGTGCGTTAGAGGGAGCTTTTATCTGTTTAAATGAAAAAGATCATCCTAGAAACAAACCACGGTTATTCTTGCAGCGGAAGAAATTCTGTGAACATTGCGGAAGCCGCGTTTTTGAACTGGCTAACTGTACGCGTTGTGGAACAGCCTATATCGTTGGCACGGACAAGCTAGGCAGTGAATTGGATGAACAGCCTCAAGAATTTGGGATAAAGCTCAATAACCGTTACCTGTTGCAGGACAGCCAAATTTACATTAGTGAAACCGTAAGGGATACCAATTATTACATATTTGCCAATGAGCTATCGACTGCTAACGAGGATGAGAACGTATCAATAGGAGAGATCGCATCTGAAGATGAAGCATACGAAAACTCCACTGAAGTCAAACTCTGCACAAAATGCGGTCAGGTACAGTCTCCACATCAGGCACCCCAATGCTCCTGTGGAAGTGTGTACTTGCAAAAAATGTATAAGATAGACCTCCAGGGTAAGAGGACTCTGAAACGATGTGTGAGTTGTTCGACCAGGAGCAGTTCGGGCGCAGTCTATCGCTTTCTAACTGGGCAGGATGCGCCAGTAAGCGTGATCGCTGGCAGTCTCTACGACGAGCTTCCGCCTTCCAGGAATCAGGACGAAATCAATCTTCCTGGTGAAGGTCGGAAAATGTTGAACTTCACGGATAGCCGCCAAAATGCAGCCTTCTTTGCTCCTTATATGGAACGAACCCATATGCGCAACCTGCGGCGCGGATTAATTCTGCAGACAGTTAAAGAGCAACTCCAGGGTCCGATCAAAGATATCAGATTGCAAGATCTGTTAGCGCCATTAGAAAGAAAAGGGGATGAGATTGGTTTGTTTAAGGCTACAGAATCTCCAACCGACAGACAAAAAAAGATGGCTATCTGGCTGATGCAGGATTTTGCACCGATCGATCGACGTATCAGCCTCGAAGGCTTAGGATTATTATCCTTTGAACCTGCTATCCCTGATACCTGGGTCAATTTCCTCGAAAACTCAGTTTTACAGTTGAATCGGAAAGAAACCAACAATCTCTTAACGCTCTTACTTAACAGCCTCAGATATCAAGGCGCGGTTACTTACTTAATGCCAGATCAGAATATTTTTAAAGCAGAAGACTTCGCACCACGAAATCGTTTGTTGTATTTTCGCTTTCAAGAAGCTGACCCCAAGGCAGGAGTGTTTGCCTGGATGCCATCTGAAAAGTACGAAAACACCAGGTCAGAATACTTAAAACGCCTGCTCATTTCCAAAGGTCTTTCAGAGGCTGAGGCGAAAAAGGAATCGAGGAACTTACTCAAGGAGATTTGGGATTTCATCCACAATTCTGATTGGAAGATTCTCCTGAATAACGCTAATCTAAACAATAATCGCATAGGTGTCGTTTATTCTCTATCACATGAAATGTGGAGGGTTAAGCTCCCTTCAGATAATTTTGATGAATGGATGATTTGCAGCCATTGTAAAAATATCTATCCTGTAGGTGTTGGCGAAACTTGTCTGACTTATTTCTGTCCAGGACCTCTGGAACCGCTCGCAAAACACAAAGATGAACTAGAGTCTAACCTCTTCAGGATTAATTACAGTCAAAACCGATTAATTCCACTCGAAGCCCAGGAACACACAGCCCAATGGACCGCGAAGAAAGCTGCCGAAGTTCAGTCCCAGTTTATAAAAGGTGAGATTAACCTCTTAAGTTGCTCCACTACATTTGAATTGGGCGTAGATGTAGGCGATCTGCAGGCTGTGATGATGCGTAATATGCCACCTACAACGGCTAACTATATCCAACGAGCTGGTCGAGCAGGCAGGCGCACAGATAGTGCCGCTTACATCATGACCTATGCTCAGAGAAGGTCTCACGACCTGACGAACTATACAGATCCGGTAGGCATGGTTTCCGGGAAACTGAAACCACCTCGCACCCCATTAACCAATGAAAAGATATTACGCCGCCATCTCCATTCTGTGGTATTTGCTCGCTTCCTGAAATGGATGAAGAGTGAATTCGGAATTGAGTATAAAAATGTGGGTGAATTTTTCTGCCCCGATGAAGGCCCCAGCGGGCGTGATTATCTTAGGCAATATCTGGAAGCCAAGCCGGAAACGCTGATGGCAGAATTAGTTAACGTGTTACCCAAAGGCATGCAAGGCATTCTTGGAATTGAAGACTGGTCTTGGGTTCAACAACTCACAAATGAACAAAATGAAGGTGTGCTGGACCTGGCCCACGAGGATATCAACGATGACATAAGCTACCTCAAAGAGGAGATATCCAAACTCTGGGAGGAGGCAAGTGCAACCCACAATACTCGACTAACTCATGTCGCTGAAGGAAAAAGCAAGATCATTAATCAGATCAAATCAGGAGAGTTGTTAGGCTTTTTAGGTTCGAGAAATGTATTACCAAAATACGGTTTTCCAGTAGATGTGGTTGAGCTACAGACTAACCATCTCGATCCAAAAACAGGTTCAGCGGACGTTGACCTATCTCGAGATCTACGCGTAGCAATTTCTGAATTCGCGCCTGGAAGCCAAGTAATTGCTGGTAAGAAGATCTGGACGGGAGGAGGTCTAAAAACTCATCGCACCAGATCCTGGCAGCAGGTCAATTATGTTATTTGCAAAAACTGCCAAAGGATGTACCAAGGATTTGAAAGCGAAATCCCAACCATTTGCAGCTGTGGCGAGCCATTGCCGCAATCTCGCACTTTCATTATCCCGGTCACTGGGTTTATAGCTTCTCCTGAAGTCTCATCTCCAGGTGAAGAACCACCTCAGCACACTTATGCGAGCAGTGTGTATTTCGGCGATTATGAACAAAAGAAGTCTGAAAAGTATGGTGAAAACACTGAATTTGTTCTCGATGACTCACTTGACCTACCTACTCTTTATCGCTATTCCAAGTTTGGTTATATGATCATGGTTAATAAAGGTTACAACAATGGATTTGACATCTGCAAGGAATGTGGATATGGAAAAGTAGTTAATTTTCTTGTTGGTAGAACTCAGCATAAACACAAGAACCCAATTACTGGAAGAGAATGTCGCGGAGACTATTTGCGAAGGGTGGATCTTGGACATCGATATCTAACCGATGTCTTGGAGATCAGGTTTAGCCTTCCTCCAGCAATGAGGTTGCCAAACCCAATGCGCAGTTTGATGTACGCATTGCTGGAAGGAGCCAGTGAATCACAGGGAATACGACGGTCTGACATTGACGGGACTCTCTACTATCGATCTTTTGGAGAAGCACCGTCGATCATCTTGTTCGATGCTGTGCCTGGTGGTGCTGGACACGTGGAAAATGTCAAAGATCATCTTAGGGATGCGGTTTTGGCAGGCTATAAGAGAGTTAAAGATTGCCAGTGCGGAGAGGATACCAGTTGCTATAACTGTTTGCGGAATTATTCTAATCAACGTTTCCACGACGAGCTGCAACGAGGTTATGCGATCAGCATCATGAGGTTATTACTCAATAATGGGATATAAATCGATTTCTGTTGGTGCGGATAGATTTTTGGACTTGCAATAGGCAAAAAACTATGCTTACGAACTATTCTTATCCTCGATTGGCCAGGATTCTTCAAGGAAAGCATTGTGTGAGTATCTAGAAAACCAAATGCTTGGTCAGGTTTCTACCCGTAAAACTATGGACCAACTTTCCAGACTCAATAAGGTAACATAAGTTTCGCACATTTTGAAAAAGGAAATGGTCCACACTTACTATTTTCGGTCAACCTCAAATAGTTCTTCACTTCAACAGCGACAATATCAGCCAAGCTGCCAGGATAATAAAAACGAGCGCCATGCCAAGCTTCACCGCGCCGGCGTGCTTGCGGAGGAAGCTGGTGAACTGCTTTGAGGTCGTGCCGTAAAACGCCAGGATGAAAACAATGATCAACGGAACGATGAACATCAGGTTGTAAAGCACCAGGTAGAAAAGCGCTTGCCCGCGCATCGCGGGCACGGAGCTCATCGAAATGATCACCGGCAGGTAAATCTGTCCGGTGCAAGCCAGCTCCAGCAGGGAGATGAGCAAGCCTGTCACGAAGGCGCCGATGATGTAACTGCTGGACTTGCGCCCCTCGCGGACGGTTTGATTGATGCGTTTACGCAGGGGCTCGGGGAGCTTGAGCGCCATATCCGTCAGGTCGCCTTTACGCACCTTGATGAAATCGCGGATACTCAGAACCGCCAACACCAGGCAGAGAATCGCCGTCAGAACGTACACCACCTTGCTGATAATCGAAGTGATTCCGGATATCAGGTCGAGGACCTTGTAAAAGCCAAGCCCTACCAACAGGTAGGCGATGAAGACCCCGAGCGTGAAGCTGGCGCCGGTAATGATGATTTGTTTGCCCTTTTTTCCGCTCAGTGAAAGGTACGACACGAAAAAAATGATAGTCGCGAAGGCGCAGGGGTTCAGCCCGTCCACCAAACCAGCCAAAACCACTGCCACCCAACCCATTTTCTCGAAGCGTTCTTTCAGGGCGGTGTTGCCCTCATCCGGGTCGTAATCTTTCCAATAAGCGGGCGAGCCCTTGGCGCTGAGTTCCTGCAGTGTTGGTTCAATGGATGCAGGCGTGAGTTCACCATCGCCGATCCAAGCCTTATCGCCGATGAAGAGGGCGGGGGTGTTGAAGTTCTTGACAACGCCAACCCGCGCAGCCATCCACTCCGCCATAGCAGCTTCGTCAAAAATGTTGAACTCTTCGATAATCAACTGCGGATATTTGGTTTTTAGATAGGCGATATCTGTTTCTGCGCGGGCGCATTCCTTGCAGCCGGTCTGATAGAAGTAAGCGCCGTAGATAGGCGCGGAAACTTCGCAGGTGTTGGGGTTATCCGGACTGCAAACAGGGGGAGTGTCCGGGTCATCGGTCTGAGCGTTGCTGATGACCAGCGAGTTTGGGTCCACACCGGGGATCTCGGGCAGGGCGATGCCCTCTCCCGCAAGACCGGCTTCCACGATATCCGCAAATCTTTCCCTGGTCTGCTGTTCGCCGTTGAGCATCTCACTGCCAATCAGGACGACAGGCAGCCCACGTTCACCGGCATCGATCCCAAAAGCCTCCTCAGCTTTCATCAGCGCTTCATAATTGACGCTCTCTCCCAGTTCGACCTTATAGATTCCTAATAATTCAGGGTATTTGGCTTCCAAAGGCTGGACAATATTCTGCAGGATGTCCATGCAGTGGCTGCAGGTGGTTGAGTAAAAGAAATAAGCTGCCACCTTGACGTTTTCCTGAGTGGGTTGGCTGGGTCCGGCTCCCTGTGGACCAAGGCCCTGAGGGAGGCGGGCGGAAGCCGACGCGATGTTGGGCAGTAAGAGGCTGAAAAAGGCAATCAAAGAGAGTCCGACAGCGGTTAGGAATGCTCTGGTTTCTCGATTACGCATAGAGGTTAGTGACCTTTCAAAAGGCGGCATTTCCGCCGCGGTTAAATTTCCGTCTCATTCTATCACGGGATGGGAAAAGGACAAAAGCGCGTTTGTTTTCTAAGTAATCTCAAGCAGCGAGATTTGGAAGTGGCTGGCGTTGAATAGGTCCATCAGGGTTTGGCGCTGTTCATCTTCGATACCGCTCAGTATCATGCGCAAGCGAAAATCGCCGTTTTTCGAAGTTGAACTGACTGTACGCAGAATATTCCCATCCACTTGCCAGATCAATCCCGCGAAAAACGCCAATCCTCCGGGTCGGTTGGTCGCTTCGGGACCTTCCACGCGCAGGGATGTCCAGCGCAGCGTGGTGCGCGAAATGCCCACCAGCTCCAGCGCGTTTTCAAATTCCTCCAGCGAGATGGAGCCGCCGCCGATGGCAGCGTAGAGGTTATCCAGGGTCGCGCAAGCCAGCAGCCCGAGCAGGGCTTCAATGCGGTTGGGGTCCAGCGCGCGCACGTCATCCAGATCCAGGATGCCGCGCGCGGAAATTATGTTGTGAATCAGGTCGCGTCCCCGGCGGCTAGCGGCTTTGAGGTTGACCATCGCGAGCACGTTCCGCAGCATGCGCGCCGTGGAGGCGTTGCAGTGGTTCAGCCAGTCCGGTTCAGGGGTTTTGTGCGGTTCTCCGCTGAGCACCTCCACCACGTCGCCCGGGTTGAGCGTATCGTAGAGATGGCGTTCTTCGCCGTTCACCAGCACCTTGTGGATCTTGTCGAGGTAGAATTCCTGAATCGCCGCGACACCGTCCAACACTGTGCTGCCCTCTTGCAGAAAACGCGTGCCGCCAAAGGGGGTCAGGATCTGCACCGGTCTGTAGCGGCGGATGTCCTGATTGTTATTGATCGCGTAAATGACGCCCCAGGAGTTCTCGCCTTCCATGCTCTCAGTGGCGATCGCGACTTCCACCGCGCCTGTGCCGGGCAGATAGGCGGTCACCTGCAGGGCACGGTAGCCGTTTTGGGGGGAAGCGATGTAATCATCAAAACGGTCCTGATCCAGGTTGCGGCTGAAGTAGCGGTTCACGCGCGAGAGCAGCCGGTAGCAGGCAGTTTCATCATCGCCCCGCACCAGCATGCGGAAGCTGACGATGTCGTTGACCGCCGAAAAATCGTCCAGCGACGTGCGATGGCTGCGCGCCATACGCTGGAGCTTATCCCAGGCTTGCCAGTAACCGTTGACGGTGAAGCGGATGGAACCTTCCACGCCCTCGGCTTCCATGAGGTGACCGAGTTCGTTGAGATAGTAGCGGATGAAATTGATGTTGAGGCGGGGGTCGGAGTCGATTTTGCTTTTTACTTTTTTGAAAGCGGCGGGTTCGGAATACGGAAAAGCCATGTCTTCGATCCAGCGCCGCCAGCGGTAACAGTTGAGAATGCCTGCCAGTTTGCCATAAGCGCGGATCGCCTCGGTGGCTTTTTGCCACTGTTTGCTGGGAGACTGGTAGTGGAGGGTCATCAGGTTGTGGCTTTTATCTGCCAGCTTCACCACGAAGACCGCCGGGTCGCGGAACATGGCGATTTTGCGCAAAGTTTCCATCTCACGCGTGGAGCCATCTCGCGGGTTGCTCATCTTGGTCAGCCCGTCAATGATATGGGCGACTTCCTCGCCCAGGGACCCCGGAAAAAGCGCTTTGATTTCGTCGAACGTTTCGCCCTGATCCTCAACGGTATCGTGCAGCAGAGCGGCGATCGTCCAGGATTCTTGCTGGACGAGTTTATCCACGAAAGCTGCCACCCAGGCGCAATGCGTCTCGAAATAAGGCTCGCCCGAAAGGCGAACCTGCCCGGCATGCACCTGCTGCCCCCAGTCGTAAGCACGCTGAATGGCTTCCGTGCGGGGCACAAATGTGCCGACGGAAAACTCCTCCGAAATAGAAGGACGAATTTCAGAGATGTTCTGAATGTCGACCAAAGTAATCCTTCCTCTCCTCAGGCAGGATGCTAAGAGTTAAGCGTATTGGTTAAATATAGCATATAAACAGCCGCTGTGCAGGAGAATTTATAAAAAATCCCGTCCAGGCAGCCTGTTTTGACTGCCAGGAGCAAAGGACAAGCGCGAAGCGATGACCGATTTACCCCTTCCAGAAGAACAAGAGGCAGATGAGAACCACAATCCCCCCAATTGCGGCAAACCAGAAGAGGTTTTTACGGGTCTTGTGGCGGAACAGCAGCATGCCCGCCAATGCTCCAATCCCGCCGCTGCACAGACTCAAGCCCAGGAGTGCGCGCTCAGGAACGCGCCAGGCTTCCCGCTGGGCTTGGAATTTGTCGTAACCAAAAAGTAGAAACGTGATGAAATTCAATGGAATTGCTAAAAGGAGCGCAGTCTCGTTCACAGATGACCTCATCAACAGCTATAATCAATGCATTATAGTGCCGATTGCCATGGAAGAACCGATTAAACAATGCCTGATACCGCTTGAACCCGTCCAGGTTGAGATTGTGGTGGTGAATTCCCGTTTTGTCGCGGACCTGGAGTGCGCTGAGAGCGTGGATCAGGCGCGCGCCCATCTGGCGAGAGTGCGGGAGAATCACCCAACCGCCACGCATCACGTTCCGGCATTTATCATCGGACATGGCAACAGCATCATCAGCCACTGCAGCGACGATGGCGAACCCTCCGGCACCGCGGGCAGACCGGCGCTGGCGGTCCTGCAGGGCAGCGGGCTCGGGAACGTTTCGGTGGTGGTCACCCGCTATTTTGGAGGCACCAAGTTGGGGACAGGGGGATTGGTGCGGGCTTATGGGAACGCGGTGCGTGAGGTTCTAAAAAATGTCAGACTTGCCGCGTATCTGCCGACCACGACGCTCATGTTCGTGACGCCCTATCGCTTGTATGACCAGATTCTCAGGCTGGTAGAGGCGCATCAGGGGCAGGTTCAGGATACAGAGTTCCTTGCGGATATTACGATGAGCGTCCGGTTCAGGGATGAGGAAGTCGAAGCCTTTATGGGCAAACTGCTAAATCTCAGCGCGGGTCATGTCCAGCCGATGGTGTTGGAACAAAACCCCAAAACCGTTTTCCCGTTGGATTGATTTTTGTTTGGATGAATATGTGTTAACGGGCGCATGGTCCCGCCCCGCTGATAAGGCTATCTGTTATTATCGCGTAGGGGGCTGGGGACTGTACCTGACCTAAGTCCGAATCGTTTTCTCTTGCCCAAGTATCGTAAGAATTGTTTTATCGTGGAGTCGATATAATCTCGTCTACTCTGATGATAGATAACCCACAGTTCTGACTGTCTCCAGTTGAAGTAATCAGATAATATCCAAGTCAGCCTTTAAATTTTTATAGGGCGGGTGGGGGTCGAACCCACACAGTGTCACCACCGACGGATTTTAAGTCCGTTGCGTCTGCCTATTCCGCCACCGCCCCGATTTTGATTAGAAAACGGATGAGCCCGTTTTCAATCTCTTCACTACCTTCCGCGGTTTCCATCGCGTCCGGTCACGTGTTGCAGTATTTTACCATCATCTTTGGGTTTTCATGCCGGGAATTTGGGATGAGGTGAGCCACTGCGTTTTGGGTGATGCCATTACCTAACGCAATCATTTTTCGAGATCCGATTGGTTTTGGCGCGAGTGGCGATACAGGACTTTTTAAGAAATCTAATAAGATCAATGGTTACAAGCAGTCAATAGGCAGTATATTCCTGGAATACCCCCCTGAGAGACTCAACTTTTCTTATATCGCGTTGCTCTACCTTTGCCAATCTTCATGATTGAGCCAGATTTAACCATATTACCCAGGACGGCTTCCACGGTAGTCGGACTGACATCGGGAAGTATATTGCAGATTTCAGCCTTGGAAATCGGCGTCAGACTATTTAGGACGGTGGCCTCTATTCGGGTCATCTTATTGACTTTCTTGCCATGAACAACGGCGAAACGTTTATCCAGTTCCTTGTAGCACAGATATAGTGTAAACAAAAAGTTTTCGATGAACGGGAAATAATTGTTTTCATTGTTTTCCCATCCACTGGAAGACTGCTGCAACGCATCATAGTAATATGCTTTGTAGTTGTTAATCTGTTCCTCAAAAGAAATGTATCTACCCACATCGTATCCATTTTTGTAGAGGAGCAAAAGGGAAAGCAAACGAGATATTCTGCCGTTCCCGTCTCGAAATGGATGAATACACAGAAAATCCAAAATTACGCAAGGAATAAGCAGAAGCTGATTAATTCCGGCATCGTCTCGAGCTTCCATATATGCAAGAGTGAGCTGCTCCATCGCATCCGCGGTTTCAGTAGCAGGAGCAGGGCGGAAACGCACCCTTCTTTGACCCGAAGAATCAACTTCCAAAATCACATTATCTTCTGTCTTGTATCGACCGCCAAACTCATAGCCCGCTAAAGACATCATCATTTCGTGCAGCCGCAAGATATCCGACTGCAAAAAATTCACATGAGCGTAGTTAATGTGCACCTCGTTTAGCGCATCTCTGTAGCCTGCAATCTCCGCTTCATCATGGTTTAGAGGGGCACTGTTTTGATTTACGATTGCGGCAATGCGTTCATCGCTGGTCACAATACCCTCGATAGCATTGGAACTCTTTATGGACTGAATCTTGGCTATGCTCTCCAGTTCGCTGAAGATCCGCATATGCTCATCTTTGCGAACTTTTCCCATCGTTTTAAGCGAAGCTATGTCAGATGTCAGGTTCATAATTTTGACGGGTATCAGCCCGTTCTTCAGAAAAGAATAATCGAATTTTCTCATCATACACCTCTCTTTCTGCATATAATTATATTGGTTTATATGCAGATAATCAAGAGATGCAACACCCTATCTGCATATTATATTTAAAAAATTATGCAGATAAATCGATAATGGTGAGAAAAAAGCCGAATATCTAATTGATGTCCGTCTTTTTTATTGGTGCTGGCGCGGGGAACCCGCCCCTCAATTTTCGGAGCGTTTTCCGCGCGGCTCATGATCCGCGGCAGAGTCCAGGTATCTGTTTCATATTCCCGTGTTTAGGAAGAAGGAGGAAGGTTCGCATTGTTCAGGTTCTTGAATAGTTTAGCATAAGGTGTCGTGATTTTGCCAGTTTTCAGGATGGCAAAACTGGCTTGGT
>Ga0255342_1003156_pt1 | contig 18910 bp, 20 predicted proteins | sample wastewater_treat_3_FD_192416 | JGI IMG/M metagenome (GOLD analysis project Ga0255342, IMG submission 192416) | Wastewater microbial communities from Lulu Island WWTP, Vancouver, Canada - plant14 | ecosystem: Engineered > WWTP > Wastewater > Unclassified | place: Canada: Vancouver, British...
TCTTGCTTTAATTTCGTTACAATGGGCGGAGATGGACTAGTAAAAAACCCTAAAGCCTATGTATACGGATTTAATCCAAATGGCAAAGAGTTAGTAGCTATTAATGGAGATAAAGAAAATCCTAAAAATAATTGTCCAGGCAGTATATATATTTATGACACAGCCCTAGATGATGGTGGATCAAGTAGAGATTCAAGTATCAATCAAAAAAAGTCAATTAATAAAAACTACCATCTAAAATTTCCACTTGGCAAGTCTTGGGAAGTCTTAAAGAAGGCAAGAAAATTAAATGAGTCTCTATATGTACAAGAAAAAGGAAATTTAAATATCATTTATGTTTTAGTAGAAGGGGATGACATTTTTAAAGCAGAAAAAATTTTACCTCATCTGTACTCTAAGAAGCTAAATGAGTTAAATAATAAAAGATACATCATAATAAATAGATACGAAACTATAGATGAAGAATTCTTTGAAAACAAGCTTTCTATTCTCCTTAAAGTACGCTCAATGGAAAACTTTTGTGGTGTAATCTTAGAATCTAAAAACATAAATAATTGCTATCAGGCAGGGAAAAACAGAACAGCCCAGGTTATAGAGGCTATAGCTGGAGAGTATAGAATAGATTTAAGTAGAACAACAGGACCAGAAGCAATTTGGAAAAACAAAGATGGGATGAGAGCTTCTTGGAGAGATAATTATGAATGGTTGGTAGATAAGATTTCCAAAGAGGGGGTTAGAAATTGCAACAATTAGATATAATCAATTTTATTGTAAATAATGACAAACTAGAACTTATAAAAGCAAAGCTGAACAGATTCAATCCATTTAAAATATTAAAAATAGAGGACTATGAAATAAGGCATTCTAATGTCCTAGCATGGCTTTTAGATCCTAATGGTAATCATAATTTTGATGAAAAAATATTAAAAAAATTCCTTCTAAAGGTATTAATGAAACCTGATAATGATGAGGTTTTGTCTAATATCAACCTAGTTTATAAAATACAAAATATGAATTTCATGGATATTTGCGTTTACAGAGAAATGTATAATATAGATTTGGTAATGGTATCAGAGATTCAAAGATTAGTGATTTTTATTGAAAATAAAATACTTTCTGAAGAACATTCAAATCAACTTAGTAGATATTATTGTGTAATCCAAGATAACTTTCCTGACTATACCATCATACCTATATTTCTAACTCTTGATGGGAAAGAAGCTAGCAGTGAGAATTATTTTAGGGCAAGTTATAGTGATTTACTTGAAACAATGGAATTCATTGTTGAAAATTATAAAGAAAGAACATCACAGGAAATTGTGGCATTTGTCAGTTATTACATATCTATTATAAAGGAGAAATATTTTATGGATGAAGATTTGAAAAGACTTTGTAAAGATATTTATATCCAAAATAAAGACGTGATTGATATGATTTATTCCATAGGAAATGAAATAGACATTGAAGTTGCTGTCAATCAATTTATTTCAAAGCACAAAGAAATTATACCTGTAACTCAGAAAAATACAGTTTTTTGGTTTGGGCTAGAATCTTTTCTAAAAGCAAGAAAAACAGAAGCTGACAGCTGGGGAGGTGGGTTTCCAATTTGCCTTTGGTTTTCTGAGTATTATGGGAAACTAAAATTAACTTTAGAAGTTGGCCCTTTTGAAGATTCAGATGAAAGAATTACATTTTTAAATGAATTAGAGCTTAGTGGAATAAAAATAAGTGAAAGAGCTAAGGAACCAGGTAGAAAATATACAAGAATCTATACGGATACTATATCCATAAAAGACTGGAGTGATTCAGAAGAGATCTATGAAAAGATGGAAACGCTCTATAATAAAAAGGATTTTATATCAACAAAAAATAAAGCTATAGAGGCAGTTGATAGAACTGCATGGTAGAGATATAGAGAAGGGGTGAGACTTATAGAAAATAAATTTGCTCTATTAACAAAATATATAGAACCTATTCAAAAGGCAGAGAAATTAGGGGAATGGGTATTTGATACAAGAGGCAAAGGAAATTCAAAAAATCCAATACAAATGCCTTTTGTAGATTATGGTGACCTTATATATAAATTTATTGAGGATTTTTATAAGTTTACAGAGGAACATCCAAAATATGAATTAACAAATTATAAGTCTATACTGGAAGAAAATGATATTGAGTTAGATATTAGATTGATGAGTGAAGTTAAAGAAGCATTAATAGATGATAGATGTATTCTAGCCCTGATAATGGGTGTAATTAGGATTGATAGATTTAGTGAAGGTTCTTTGTTATGGTGTTTTAAGGATGGGTGTATGGTTAAATGGCTAAAAAAATTATCAACATATGACTAGGATTTTATTGTGGATTTATTGTAATTATTAAGTCGATATCTCTAGACCTTCTTGATGAATTTAAAAAAGATCTAATAGGGACAAATATACTTAAATTAAAAAAAGCTGTGATGATAATGATATTTTAGATGGGACTCAATGGGAGATAGTCTCGTTAGGGATGGAAGAAATATAATCAGGTCTGGCCCCAATGACTATCCCATGGAGCGGGAGAAGTTTTGTAAAATCATATCAGATGTGAGTGGTAGGGATTTTAGTGAGAAAATATAGAATGGTAGGAGTGTGATAATAGATGGGGTATCTAGAGATTATTATTTTTTTAATTATAATTGTTATTGCACTATCCTTGAAATTAAAAAGGGATCGAGATGTTGTACTTAAATCTAGAGATAATCCTAATGAAGAAAAAAGAGGATTAGAATTTAGTAATGAAAACATACGAAATGAATTAGTTATTCAAATGGAAATGCTCCCTGCAGAGGAAGTTATTGATGAGAATAAACTTGTAGAAATTAAAGATAGAAAAGTTTTAGCACATGTAAATAACTTAATACCTGGATTTGCACAAGTGGGGAATGCGGCTCATAACGCAGTTCAGGCAACTCAAGCCAAGGGAGAAGTATTATATAGAGCAATAATTCCTGCAGGTGCGAAGTTGACAGATTCTAAGGCTATGGACAATGCTGTTCGTGGTATTTATCATGGTGCAGATGGTATTAAAGGTCATGCAAACCTAGTAGCCGTTAAAGGTCCTACAGCTTTAGCAAATACAGCAGCGGCTGCTATGGGTGTCGCCTCAATGGTTGTTGGACAATACTATATGACACAGATTAATACTGAACTTGGGAAAATTAGTCAAGACATATCAAAAGTTATAGAGTTTCAGGATAATGAATATCGTAGTAAGGTGTTTTCACTTCTTACTCATGTTAAGAGGATAGCAAATTTTCAAGTTGAAATTCTTGAAAACAATGAACTTAGACTCAGTAAAATTACACAACTAGACAGCCTAGAGGTAAAAGGAACGGAACTTTTGGGACAAGCCAACTTAACTCTTGTTGAATATACACAAAAGAAAGAGCCTGATTATAATGTATACGAAGAGAATTTAGGGGAGATACAAAAATGGTACATGTATCAGAAATCATTGCTAGATGTCTTATATAAGATTTCAGAGCTCAGGTATGCATTACACTTTGGGCAGGTTTCGAGGGAACAATGTGTAGCACTTCTACCAACTTATACTCAACAGGTAATAGATGCAAGGGAAGAGCTTACCAATTGGCACAAGGACATGATTAAATATTTAAACATAGAGACTGAAGAAAAAAGAATAAAAAGATTTGGATTAGATAGGGCATTATATACAATTCCAAGCCTTTTTAAAGATGAATTTAAATACAAATCAATGGCAGAAAATACTGTGAAATTGATTGAGGAACAGTCTGTGACCATAGGTGAAATATATGATTATGATACAAGTACTTTATATACTGAGGATGTTCAACTTATAGCTAAGGATGGGAAAATATACTATTTACCGGAAACAATACTAGGTAGAAATTAATAACAGAAAATCAGGTAGATACAAGTGGCACATATAAGAATTAAAGGAGGGGCTTTAATGGACTTAATAAATATGAAAGTAAGCCATAAGATATTTGGTGATGGAATTATTATAAAAAATGATGATTCATATATAACAGTTAAATTTTCTAATGATGAAAGGAAATTTGGATATCCTAATGCTTTTGATGGATATTTATCTACAGAAGATACGGAATTTAATCTTAAAGTCAAAGAAGAAATTGAAGCCATAAAAAGACTAGAAGAAGAAAGGAAGAAAGAAGCAGCTAAGAAAGAAAAAGAAAAACTAAAAGTAGCTCCTGCAAAAGAAGAGAAAAAAGAAAGAAAGGAAAAGATTTACCCAAGAGAAAATATTGCCTTTAAATGCAATTATTGTGATGGTGGTAAGTCAGATAAAGAAATAGGTTTTAATGGAGTTTGTAGCGATGAGATTATAAAAAATAATATAGAGATAGAACAGAGAACCTGGTGTTCTTCTAAAGATTCCGACTGTTTGTCTTATTTAAATGGAGAAATTTCTCGATCAGAATTAGATGATATACATAATAATGGAGCCTATGTTTGTTATGAGAGCCAGATGTTAAGAGAGTGGAAGGCAATGGCTGGCATAGTACAAAGGGGCGAGAGGGCTGGACAACCTATGAAACTTAACAAGGTGCAAAATAATAGCCTATGTGTCTTAACTACTAGACTTCCCAACACAAGAGAAGAAGACAGATTTATATTTGGTGTATTTCTTGTAGATGAAAATTATGAAGGAGATAATTACGAAGAAGGCTATGTCTCAACTAAATCCAAATACAAGATTAAGCTATCACCAAAGGAAGCAGAAGAAATGCTATTTTGGTCTTATCATGCAAATGAAAATCAACCTGAAGTGGCTAGGTGGAGTTCAGGCTTACATAGGTACTTTAATGATGAACAGGCGATTCAAATACTAAGAGACTTAGCCTTAATAAAAAAAGATACAGAAGATGAGGAATTAGCAGAAGAATTTTTACAACTCTTTGCTCAGATAAATGCTATAAATATTGATTCTGTAGGAGAGAAGAATGGGGCTTTGATAAGAAATGAAATATAACTTAGAGGCTTTACTAGATGAAGTAATCAAAGAATATGGATTTAACGAGGGATATATAAAACCTAATATTAGATGGTCAAATTTTAATCGATTGTATTCTTTTGGTGAATATAGATACTGGGACAATACAATAGAGATTAGCCATTTCCTTAATGATAAGAAAATAAATGTAGAGACCTTGAAATCAGTAATTTACCATGAGTATCTGCATCAAGAATACCAGGAACATAATAGGGATTTTAACATGAGAGAAGATCTATTCCCCAATGTAAGAAAACATAAAGAAGTATTAGAAAAGTTTTTTGATGATATAGAAGATTTGCCCCCTAGAGAAGTGAAATTAACATTAGACTATAAGGAAGACCTAGTTTTTTGTATATTGAATGGAGTGAAGATAGAAGAGTATTTATTAGCTTTATATGCTTGCAACGGCAACTATTATATAAATTTAGGGAAAAATGTTAAACCTCCATTTAAAGATTCGATAACATCTTATGATGTAATATGGCTAGTAGAGGGTGAAGATTTGTATTATCTTGCGGGCATTTCTAAAGATGTTAAATTTTTAGATACCAGGAAGACTGTATCCCTAAATCCATTTTATTCAGATAAGTTCTCATATCAAGCTACAGCATCTATAGAAAATACATCTTTATTTATGGATATCGGATGCACTATACCTCATAATCTTTTACCAGAAGAAAAGGATTCAGGAATATTTTTACTAAAAGATATTAAGGATTTTTCAGCTAAGGATGTAATAAATTATATTAACTCCTATGACTTTGACTTACATGAAGTTGGATTCGCCAATAATGCCTTATACAGCACTGCACCTTTGATTGAGGATGACTATGAAAAACTTATTAAGTTAGCCTATAAAGAAAAAAATACCATGAGGACTATTTGGATAGCAAACAAAGCTAAACTAGAAAAAGAATGCTTTGATACAAAGTTCTGTCTTGCGGATTCTTTATTGAAAGGGCTACAGTTTGATGCGTCACTGAATGAATATCTTGACTTACAAAAAATAAGCCCTGAAAATAAGGAAATAAATTGTAGGATTAAAAATTTAAAGAGGATTCTAACGAGCTTAAATGAGTGACATTATCAAGCTAATATATGGTTAAAGCATGTTTTAGAAAACTCAGCCTGAGATTGGAGGGGTACAATGGCTATAAATTATAGGATATGCCCTTATTGCAATTCTAAAGATGTAGCAAAAATACTATATGGCTATCCCAGTGGAGACATGATTATGCTAGAAGTAGCAGGTAAGGTTAAGCTAGGAGGATGTATTGTTTGTCCAGGCTATAGCCCAGAATACTATTGTAATAACTGTCAAAAAGAATGGACAAAAGAAGATGCCATATATCTTGCCTATGAAAAAATAAAGGAAATCAAAGTTTATATAGGGGGCTATCATCAAGGTTTTCAGGAATTACATATAAGCTTTGAAAATGGGAAAGTTTTCTATAAGTTTTCTTTAAGTGAAGAGGATAATTTTTCGAAAACTCTATCTCCAGACCTTCTAGAAAAATTTAAGGATGACCTAATAGGGACAAATATTCTTAATTGGAAGAGAAGATACGATGATAATGAAATTTTAGATGGAACCCAATGGGAGATAGTCTTGGTAAGGGATGGAAGAAATATAATTAGGTCTGGGTCCAATGAATACTCAAAGGAATGGGATAACTTTTGCAAAATTATATCAGAGGTAAGTGGTAGGGACTTTAACTAGAAAATATAGAATAGTAGGTGATAGTTTGTCTAATAATATTTTATCGGGAATAATGGGATTAGTTGTTGGAGATGCTTTGGGAGTGCCTGTAGAATTTCGAGATAGGGAGGCCTTAAGGCTAAATCCTGTAAAAGACATGACTGGATATGGTACCTGTAATCAAGCTCCAGGCACCTGGTCCGATGACTCGTCTATGACTCTGGCTCTTTTGGACAGCTTAAAAAATGGACTTCATTATGAAGATATAATGGATAAGTTTTTAGCTTGGTATGAAGAAGGAGCCTATACTCCACATGGCCAAATGTTTGATATTGGGATTGCAACTTCACAAGCTTTAAGAAGATATAAAGAGGGCTATAATGCTTTAGAGGCAGGGGGTCAAGATGAATATGATAATGGTAATGGATCCTTGATGAGGATTTTACCAATCCTATTTTACCTTCAAAAAGAATATGGACCTGATTTTTTAGATTATGAGAAAAGCTTTGAAATCATTCATAATGTATCGGGACTAACCCATAGTCATAAGAGAAGTCAGATAGGCTGCGGGATATATATTACCATAGGCCACTATTTAAGCCTGGGAAAAAGCCTTGAAGAAGGGATAAGTAAGGGGATAGAAAAGGCCTTCAATTTTTACAAGTCTAAGACTGACTTTAAAGAAGAATTAGGATCTTACTCTAGACTAGAAAATCCAGCTTTTAAGGATTTGGGTGAAGATGAAATAAGGAGTGGAGGTTATGTGGTGGATTCTCTTGAAGCTTCCCTTTGGTGCCTTCTAAATAGCCAATCCTATGAGGAAGCCCTACTTAAGGCTGTAAATCTTGGCAAGGATACTGATACTACTGGAGCTATATGCGGAGGTCTGGCAGGAATCTTTTATGGCTATGATGCCATACCAGAATCCTGGCTTAAAAAAATCGTAAAAAGGGATTGGATTGAAGGATTATGTGAAGAGGGATAACTATGTCAGCAGAAAAGATAAATATCATATGTTTATTAAATATTTTAAAGGAATATTCTGATGCAAACCACCCTATAGCTATAGGAGAGATAAAGGAGATATAGAAGGGTTCTATGTTTCTTAAAAATGCATTCGATTTTTATGAAATTAAAAAGTGATTATAGAAGTAAGACTCTCTATAATCACTTTCTTTATGCTTAATATTCTATATCTCCTCAAGTTTACTCATTCGATATCTCCATACAGGAAGAGCTACTATTCCGAAGAGTAGGTATTTAAGAAAAAGACTTAACATATGGTTCTGGGACAATATAATATCTCCATTAAAAGTAAAGCCAGTTATGAATATTTGAATTATAGGACTTAGTAATCCAATAACAAAAGGAACTGCTATAGATGTTCCCACTAGTGCTATAAACAAATTAAGGATACTGCTTATCATAGGGAAACTATCGTTGATAGATAGTATTACCAGACCATATATAAGTATTGCCAAGATTCCAAAAGCTATATCAAGAAGATACTGTAGCTTACCATCAAATAGTTTTACTGCAACATTTGGATGGAAAAAGTATATTGAGTAGAAAAATATGAGAAAAAAATCTACTCCAAATGCCAGCGTTTTAAAAGAAAATAGGGTAATATTTTTATAAAGTTTTACAAAGAGGATGGCTATGGTTAAACATATTCCTAAAAATAATCCTATAAACACAATAATCCCCTCCTAGCTTAAATTTATAAATGGAATTATTTTTTTCCATCAATATCCTTAAAAAATTTCCTGTCCAAAGATCTGTCTAGGTTAAAGTCATAACCTAATTTATTCATTCCATAAAACTTAAAAAGTAAAAGATTAACATTAACTCCCATATTTTGAGCTATTTGCTCTAAATCATATCCCATCTTTCCATAATCAATAATTTCTTCTTCATCTAGTAGAAGGTGGGAGGCAAAAAGATTAGCCTCATATTCTAAAGAAGATTTAACATCAAAGAGGGTAAACTCAGATAATCCTTTTTTAGCCTCTTGCTTATGGTAGAGATCATGGCCTAACTCATGGGCAAACATCATTCTTTTAAAGTTATCATCGATGGAAGGATTATAAAAGACAAAGGAGTTTCTCTTAATAACAACATACATTCCTAGAGCATGGGTTTCATCAGTAAAGGGTAGAAGGTGAACATTTCGCTCCTTTAAAATAAGCTCAGGATCTCTAGTATTATGCCTTTCTATTAACTTGATAGCATCCTTATAAATTGATTCATACCTGTCCACCATAGGCTCTATTCCTTATCTTCATCATCAAGAAGCCTAAATTTCTTAGGGATATACTTTCTATTTTCCTTCTTGGAAATAATAAAAGCTTCCTGTAAGGTTTCAAGGATTACCCTCTTATCATCATCAGATATATCTCCACCAGCCATAAGACCCACCATTCCATTAACTAAATCAGAAGCATAGTTAGCGTCATAAGAGCCAAACTTTTCTTTAATGGAAAGAACAAAGGCATCTTCATCGCTTAAAAGTTCAAGCTTATCGATTTTTAAAGCCTCAGCTATATCATCATAGATCTTAGGATATCTAGGATTAGATTCTCCAGACTCATACCTGGATATTGTCTTAGAAGAGACACCAATTTTTTCTGCCAATTCAGCCTGAGATAGGCCTTTTTCTTCTCTAAGAACCCTTAACTTTTGACCAAATTTCATAGTCTTCACCTATTCTTTCTATAAATTTTTTATTCTCATTGACAAGGGACATTTACTGTCCTATAATAGACAATACAAGCTTGAATATATTTCTATTGTACAATAGCCGACAGTGACTGTCAAGGGAGTCTAATGGAAAAGGTAATTTTGCATGTGGATATGAACAACTGCTATGCCTCTATAGAGGCTAAACTTAACCCAAAGCTAAGAGGTATTCCCTTGGCTGTATGTGGAAGAAGAGAGGACAGACATGGAATAGTATTAGCTAAGTCCCAAGAAGCTAAGGTTTTAGGAGTAAGGACAGGAGAGGCCATCTGGCAAGCCCAACTTAAGTGTCCTGACCTTGTAATAGTTCCACCTAATTATGATGAGTATTTAAAACACTCTAGATGGGCTAGAGAAATTTACTATAACTATTCCAACCAGGTTGAACCCTATGGTATCGATGAATGTTGGATAGATGTAACAGGCTCGACCCATATTTTTGGTAGTGGTAAAGACATAGCTGAGGAAATAAGGGAGAAAATAAAAAAGGAGTTAGGTATAACAGTAAGCGTAGGAGTATCCTTCAATAAAATTTTAGCCAAGCTAGGTTCAGATATGAAAAAACCTGATGCTGTGACTGAAATTCCTAGGGAAAGCTTTGAGGACCTGGTTTGGAATTTGCCAGTGGAAGAACTTTTAGGAGTAGGTAGGGCTAGCAAGAAAAAATTAAATAGGCTTATGGTTTTTACCATAGGAGACTTAGCTAAGGCAGATCCTGACCTTCTTAGGTCTAAGTTAGGAGTCAATGGAGTCTATCTTTGGAACTATGCCAATGGTAGGGACATAAGCTCTGTATCTGATAGGGACTATAGGCCACCTGTAAAGTCGGTGGGAAGAGGTATAACCACTACTGAAGACCTAGAAAATAATCTGGAAGTATATAGGGTCTTTAAAGAGCTATCCTTTGGAGTATCCAAGTCTCTTAGGTCTTATGGATTTTTAGCAGGTGGTATTCAAATAAGTGTAAAGGATAAAGATTTAATTTCAAGACTCTATCAAAGGCAGCTTACAAATCCATCCCTAGCTTCATCTATATTAACAGAAGAGGCCTATGATTTATTTCTTCAAAGTTACTTTTGGGAAAAACCTATTAGGGCTTTGACCATTAGAGCTATTAACCTAAGGGATGAAAGATCTGGTAGTCAATTAAGTTTCTATGATGATTATGATCAGTTAGTAAAAAAAGAAAAATTAGATGACACCTTCTTTAAAATTAGGGAAAAGTTTGGAGATTATTCTATTTCCTATGCAGGTCTTATGGGTGACATTAAAATACCAAAGGATAGAAATGAAATAGTCACCTTACCTAGTGGAACAAGATAGGGGGGAGCCCATGGCAAAAGAAAAGGATGAAATAGAAGAAAATACTTATGGGCCTGGAAAATATGAAGACCTTATAGGTATTAAAGGATATAAGGTAAAAGGCCAGGTTGTAACTTATATAGCAGATGATAGTGAGGGAATCTTACCCCATGGAATAATTAAGGGAAGTCTAATCTTTATAGATACTAAGGCTAAGTACAAAAAAGGAGACCTTATAATTATCAAAGATATGAGAAATAAAAGAGATGGGGTTAGGATAACAAAGGCTGTTTCTGGAAAGGAAAAAGACTTTATGGGAAGGATATTCCTAGTTACAACAACATATTAAGGGAGTGATAAGAAATGATTGCTATAGAAAATTCCTGGGATATTACGGAATGGGTATTCTGGGATTTAGTGGACTTGTATATAAGAAATTATATTTTGGGTATGAGGGGGAGAGGTCATGGAACTGAATAAATTAATTAGAGAATATAAGCTTGAAAATATTGATAAGAGAAAGTTAAGGGATGATATGAAACTTCTCCTAAGCTTGTATCGTAAGGTAGATTTCCATATTCAAGACCATATAGAAAACTTAGATCAGGTATTTGTGGAAACAAAAAGAAGACATTTAGATGAGCTTGTTTTGTCTGTATTAGAAATAGATAAGGATATAGATATAGAAAAGGTTGAAAACCAGCTATTAAGTACACAACAAAGTATTTTTTTACTTAAGCTAATGGATGATGCCTTAGCAAGATTGAAAACTTATCCCAATAAAGGAGAAATTTATGCTGATATTATAGCTTATAAATATTTTGAGAAAAAAATAAGAAGTAATGAAGAAATATCTGAATTACTCTTAATTTCAAGATCTAGTTACTACAGGTATATGAATAAAGCCATAATCATTTATGGTGCAATGCTTTTTGGATATAGTATTTTTAATCGGTCTTATGAAGACGGGTCAAATAGGAATCTTAAGGTAGCAGAAGATAAGATGGCCTATACAGTGGAAGATTAAGTGAGACTTTTGTGAGACTTAAATGGGACAAAATTGGAACTTCCTTGGTACTGTATTGAGACTCAAAGCCTGTTACACTCTATATAATAGGTGGCCTCTGTTTTAAAAAGCAGAGGTTTTTTAATACCTAAATATAAGGCTTAAGAAGGGCAAGTGGATATCCACCTGTCCTTTTTTTATGCCCAAATTGGAGTGGAACAGATGATTGGGATTAGAGGACCACCTCCTAGTGAATTTTTATTTAAAAATTTAAATTCATAGGAGGAAAGAAAATGAAAGAAAAAAAGAATTATTATATATTTCTTGGAGATTTAAAGGTAGATGTATCAGAAGAAGTCTATAAGGGTTACTGGCAGGAGACCAATAGAGAAAACTATCTTAAAAGACTGGATAAGGAGAATAGACTAGGGTATTTTTCAGAATTTGTTTCAGATGAAGTAGCTAGGAGCATGGAAGAAAGACTAATAGACAAAGCGGTTGACCTAGAGAAATTAGTAGAAGTAAAAATGCAAATAGAAGCACTTAATAGAGCCTTGGATAATTTAAGCCCAGATGAAAGGGAAATTATCCAGGCTCTTTTTTATGAAGAAATTACTCAAAGAGACCTAGCAAAAAAATTAAATATTAGTCAAGGAGCAGTCTTTAGGAGAAAAGAGAAAATCTTAAAGAAGCTAAAGGTTCTTTTAGAAGATTGGAAAGAAAAATAAGAAATTTTATAAAAAGGCGAATCAGAAGAGAGTTTTTTTCACTGTTATATATAAGGGGCAATTTCAGCCCCTTATATAAATAAAAACTATATATTTTGAACTTTGACAACTTAATAGACCAGGACAGGACATTATCCGTTTAAGGAGCCAGTATGAAACTACGCCATGACCATTCTGCTAAAGGTAAACTTTGGTTTAAATGAACACCTGCATAAAGCTAAGTGCAAGGGATATAAGGATGTGAGCGATAAATAGTTTGCTACAAAAAAGTATTGGCAAAACTTTTTGCAAAAATCTAGACGGTGATAATGATACTTCTATACGTTGTTGCTTCCCGCCGGGAAAAGGGGAGAGGTGAAATTCCTATGTAGCTGCCAAAGCACCTGTCAATGTCATAAAACTTAAATAAAATTTAAAGAAAGAAGAGGTAAGGAAATGGAAAAAATTAAAGAAACAAAACAAAACTCTTCTTCTCTTAATGAAAAATATAAAGATGAACAATCAGTGGGAGCATATTTGGATCAAAAATTACAAGAGATTCCTGAAGATAAAAAGAATGTTTTTATAGAGGTAGGAGATGTTCTTGTTAATTGCTGTATAGGAAATACAAAAGTTAGTATAGATGATTTTATATCAGATTTATGTAGATTAGAATTAAGGATCTAAGGGCTGACAGATATATATAAGTGCGGTAAGATAAATTTATAAAGTTTCTGAAATCCTTAATAAATTGCACCCTAAATAATTTATTAAGGAGAGTGTAGAGATGAAAAAGACCGAGGCTTATATGTATCTTCGTTTATCAAGAGATGATGGAGATGAAGGTGAGAGTAATTCTATAGGTAATCAAAGAGAGCTTATAAAAAGCTATGCTGACAAGGCAGGATTTGAAATTATCAAGGAGTACATTGATGATGGCTTTACAGGTTCAAACTTTGAAAGACCAAATTTTAAAAAGATGCTTAGCGACCTTGAAAAGAAAAGCTGCAAAACAATCATAGTAAAAGACCTTTCTAGATTTGGAAGAGATTATATTGAATCGGGAAAATTTCTTCAGAAGATTTTTCCACAAATGGGAGTCAGATTTATATCAGTAAATGATAACTATGATAGTGATAGTGCTGATGTAAATGACACACATCTTATTCTTCCTATAAAAAATTTTATTAATGATAGTTATTGCAGGGATATATCTATGAAGGTTAAAAGCTCACAAAAGACCAAAAGGCAAAGGGGAGAATTTATAGGCTCATTTGCCCCATATGGTTATGAGAAAAATAGCAAAAGAAAAAACCATCTTGTAGTTGATAAGAATGTAGCCCATATAATTAGAAAGATTTTTGAAATGAAGGTAGAAGGTTATTCATCACAGGCCATAGCAGATGAACTTAATGGGCTAGGAATCCAGACTCCACAGGCTTATAAGGAAAGCAATGGTTCTAACTTTACTACAGGCTTTGCCAGTAATAAAAGTAAGTGGCAGGCCAAGATGATAAACAGAATTATAGAAAACAGGGTTTATCTTGGAGACCTGGAACAGGGTAAGAGAACCAAGCTTAATTATAAGTCTAATAAGGAAATCAAGGTTATAGAAGACGAGTGGATTAAGGTTGAAGGGACCCATGAAGCTATAATTACAGAAACAATGTTTAATGTGGCTAATAAAATGATGGAAAGGGATATTCTTAATAGAAAATCCAAACCCGATTTTTTAACCGGGCTTCTTTACTGTGCCGATTGTGGCAACCAATTAGTGAGAAGGAAACAAAAAACGAAGGATGGGCAAAAAATATATTATATATGTGGTTTATATAATAGGGGAAAGGGATGCTCAAGGCATAGCATTAAGGAAGAGGATATCCTAACTTCCCTAGACTATATTTTAAAAGAGCATATCAAATACCAAGAAGAATTATTTTCAAGAATTAAGGAAAAAGATTTAAGTAAATCAGAATATGACCTTGACCTAGATGACCTACTTGCTGAAAAGAAAAAGTATGAAACCCTTAGACGTTCTCTTTATATGGATCTAGAAGAAGAACTTATTGATGAAGAAGAATTTGGATCCTTTAGAAAATCCTATCAATTAAAGATAAAAGAAATAGAGAGACAAATTACAAATAGGAAGAAAGCCTATAATGATTTAGAAGAGATACTTAATTCCAAGGAAAACTGGCTAACAGGCCTTGAAAAGTATAAAAACATTGAAAGTATAAATAGGCAGACCCTTGTATTCTTTGTTGATCGTATATTGGTAGGGGAAAAGGATGAAGAAGGTAGACCAAGAATAGCAGTATTCTTTAACGATATGGAAAAACTAGATATATTAAAGAGGATTTTAAGGGGAAGTAAAAAGGGAAAAACTTCTAATCTTGTATCTTTCAATAGTATGGCTATAAAAGGACTATCCACTGAAAGAGAGGGAGTAGCTCTTTATGGCTAGAGTATCAAGAAGAGATTTAATTAAGACAGAAGAGAAAGCAACCATTAATTCATCTAGGGTAGGAATCTATACAAGGCTTTCCCAGGAGAGAAAAGAAGAGTGGAGAAATAAATCATATTCAATAGAGGCCCAAATAGAAATCTGCCAAGAGTATATAAATAAGGAAAATATGACCCTAGTTAAGGTTTATACAGACTATGAATATTCTGGAACTAATTTTGATAGGCCAGGTTATATTGAAATGATGAATGATGTTAGAAGTGGCTTTATAAACTGCATTATAATTAGGGATCTATCAAGGCTTGGTAGGGAACATCTTGAAATGGGAAGGCTTGTAGATAAGGTATTTCCCTTCTTGGGAGTCAGATTTATCTCTGTAATAGATAAGATTGACACAGAAAAAGGAATAGATGCAAAATTATCTTTTGAAATGCTAATAAAGAACCTTATTAATGATATGTATGCAAAGGATATATCCCATAAGGTTAGAACTAGCAGGAAGGTTCATGCTAGTCAGGGCTTCTTTATAGGTTCAAATCCACCTTTTGGCTATAGGGTAGTAAGAAAAGACGGTGGTAGAAGGTTAGAGCCTGATGAGGTAAGTATGAAAATAGTCCAAAGAATTTTTAACATGTATATTGAAGGAAATAGTACACTTAAAATTGCCAAAGACCTTAATGAAGAAAATATTTCCACATCAAGCACCTATAATAAAACAGGTAACATTATAAGGGAACCAGGTCAGCCACAGTGGAGAAAGGGCACTATTGCCAATATGCTAAGGCAAAGAGTTTATACAGGCTGCCTTGTTCAAGGTACTAAGGAAAATGTCCAAGGGAAAAAGTCTGGTCATTATAGGCGAAAACCTAAAGAGGAATGGATTGTTGTAGAAAATGCCCACGAAGCAATTATTTCAGAAGAAGTATTTAATATGGCCCAGGAGATACTTGATAATAATAAAGAGAAATCTGAATTTAAAATAACAAGACATGATATGAAAAGAGATCCAATTAACAAATACAAGGGTGTAATTTTTGATGCAAATACGAACCTACTTTTAGTTAGAAATGGAGTAAGAAGTAATAAGAAAAATACCAAGTTTTACTATTATAAGTTCACAAATGAAGAAAACAATGGTATCTTGCTTGAAACTCCTTATATTTCAATAATGGAAAGTGACATAGATAAGCTAGTGCTAGAAAGATTAAAGGGTGTCCTTAGTATTGAAGCAAGTGGTAAGGACTGTAAGGATAGAATTATTGATATAAGCAAGATGAAACAAGAGATAGTAGAGAAAAATAGGAAGTCTATTTCTCTTAAGATTTCAAAACTTAATTCAGACCTAAAGAGATTATATGAGGATTATAGTTTGGGAAAGATTGAGAAAGAAGACTATCTTGAAAAAAGAAAATTAAATAGAAAAAGCCTAACCATCTATGAAAAAAGCTTAAGTGATCTTGATCTTGAAATTCTTTCAATAGAAGCCCAAGCTGAAGAGGAGATAGGATTATTTGATAGTCTCTTTTCCAATAAAGATTTTAAGCTAGATGAAAGTATTGTTCAGAAATATATTGAAAGAATTGATGTCTATGATAATGAAAGAATAGAAATTAGCTTAAAAGGATTTCTAGGTGGAAGGGAGATGAGGTCAAGTGATTAATCTTGCTATTTATTTGAGGATATCTGTACTGGAAAAAGAAAATTTAAGCCATACAGATGACACTATAAATTCTCAAAGGAATATTATTAAAAGCTTTATCTTCGGTGACCCAGAACTTAAAAAGGCAAATATAGAAGAGTATATTGATGAGGGCTATAGTGGTAGCACTACTTCAAGACCTGGCCTAGATAAGCTTCTTTTAAAGGTAAAACAAGGAAAGGTAAATTGTATTATTGTAAAAGATATGTCAAGATTTATGAGAAATTATATAGAAATGGGTGACTATCTTGAAAATATCTTTCCCTTTATGGGAGTTAGATTTATAGCAATTAATGATGGTTATGATAGTAGTAATGAAGTTCAAAATGGAACTGAACTGGATATACAGTTTAAAAACCTTCTTAATGATTATTATAGTAGGGATATTTCAGAGAAAATGACAACAGCCTTGCTTGTTGCTAAAAAGCAAGGTAAATATACTTCAGGAGTGCCACCATATGGTTATTTAAAAGACCCAGAGGATAACTATAAGCTTATAGTAGATGAAAAGGTTGCAGATAATGTTAGGTACATCTTCCAGCTTATTATAGAAGGTCATAGCCTGAATGAAACAGCTAAAATTCTTAATAGCGAGGGTGTTATTACAGCAAGAGCTAGAAGAAAGGAAATAAAAGGTTATGATTCCTATGCTACTAGACATGAATCAACAGTAGAGCAAACAATTTGGGTTGCTGGTATGGTTAGAAGAATAGTAAATAATGAAGCCTATACTGGGACTTTTGTTTTTAATAAGTCAACCAAAAGTAAGTTGGATGGAGGTAAGGTAATTCACCATCCAGAAAAGGATTGGGTAAGGGTATATGATAATCATGAGCCTATTGTAGATAAAGAGATCTATGATGAGGCTAATAGAATTTTGAAGTCAAGAAAAAAGAATATTAAGTTTAAATGGGGTAAAAGCAAGTATGAAAATAGCCCTTTAGCATCTTTTGTAAGATGTAACAAATGTGGCTATAAAATCAGATTTTCTAAAAGTACAAATGGAGGGAAATTAACTAGCATAAATGTTTACTGCCATCATTGTAGAATGCTTGAACAAGAAGAAAAACTCCCCCACCATAAGGACCTGGAAAGGGAAGTATTTGAAGATCTAAAAAGTAAGTTTCATATAGATAAGACAGAAAAAGAAAAACTTCTAGCTGAACAAAAAGAACTTTATGATAAGAATGACCAACTACTGAAGAAGAAAAGGCTAGAGTTTGAGAATTATAAGTTTGGCAAAATCTCAAGAGAAGATTTTATGGAAATAAAAAACCAAATACAAGATTCAGAAGAAGAAAATAAAAAGCGTATCCAAGCAATAGATGAAGAGCTTAAACAAGCAGGTAGCATAGAGAGCCTTACTAAAGAGATTGTTGAGAAATATATTGATAGAATTTATATTTCAGGAAAGGGTATAGAAAGAATAGAATATCAATAGTACAATAGAAGGAGATCCGTTATTAGGGTCTCCTTAGTTATTGGTTTAAATAAAAAGTTAGCTTAAGTGAATTTTATTAGATTAGCTAAAAGATGATTATAAAAAAGAACAGAAGTAGTGATTATAAAATCAAAATAAACAGGAGATGTAATAATCATGAGAAAAGGTTTAAAGGAAACATACGACTGGTATGAAAGTCGTGGAAAGCAATTCATTGATAAATATACTAATGTAGGTGAGTATGTAAAAAAATATAATGAAGTAAATGGGACAAATGAAGTTTCAGGGGTTTATATGATATGTTTTAATAGTCTTCCAATTGCTATAGGAGAAAGTAGTCAAATGGCTGTAAGGTTTATGGAGCATGTGAGGGCTTTAGAAGAAGATGGTAAGGAGCTTTGGGGAGTAAACATAGAAGAAATTAAAGCTGGAAAAATAACCATCAAAATTAAAGTTTTAAAGACTGGTTTATTAAATGAAATAGATAGAAGAGATGCCGAGATTAGTGAGATAAATGAATATCAGCCAATTTTTCAAGTTGAATATGAAAAGTATTTCCCTAATGATAAAGCACAAAAGCAAAATGGAAGATGGCTATTAAGACATGAGATAAGGGAGGATCAGTATATTAAAAGAAAATATAGAAGAGAAAGAGTTAAGGAGTTTTTAGACCTATAATTTAAATTATTTTCTGTCAGACCCTTGACACGAGAGGGGACAGGCAAGACAATCATATCAGCCTTTGATTATAAAAAATTAATTTTAGAGAATCCTAATACAAAAAACAGGCTTCTTTTTGTTGCTCATAGAGAA
>Ga0255342_1003167_pt1 | contig 18841 bp, 9 predicted proteins | sample wastewater_treat_3_FD_192416 | JGI IMG/M metagenome (GOLD analysis project Ga0255342, IMG submission 192416) | Wastewater microbial communities from Lulu Island WWTP, Vancouver, Canada - plant14 | ecosystem: Engineered > WWTP > Wastewater > Unclassified | place: Canada: Vancouver, British...
TGACGGTCTGGGAAGGGCCCGACTGCGCGGCGACCTGTTGCTGTCCGGAGGCAGAGGGATGAGACGACGCTCGCTGGTGCTGCTGCTCGCCGCCGTGGCGCTCGTGGCCGGCTGTCGGCGGGGTGAGCCGCCCGTCGCCGAGGTGCGGGCCACCCCGGCGACGCTCATCCTTCCCTACCCCGAGTTGCGCGAGCTCGAGCTCGAGCTCGTTCCCCGGGTCGAGCGCGAGGCGCTCGGCGAGCAGCCGGTGGTCTTCGTCCATCTCCTCGACGAGCCGGGCTCGGTGGTGCGCACCTTCGACTACCCGCTGCCCGCCGACTGGCGCCCGGGCGAGCCGCGCCGCGACTGGGTGCGCCTCCTGCAGTCGGCGCTGGCGCCGCCGCTGCCGGAGGGCGACTACGAGCTCACCGTGGGCCTCTACGACGCCGCGAGCGGCGCGCGCTTCCCGCTCGCCGGTGGGCACCGGGAGGTGGACCGGTACGAGTACGCCGTGGCGCGTGTTGAGGTCCCGGCGAGCCCGGGGCCGCTGCCGTACTGCGAGTACTCGCCGGAGTGGCGGGAGGTCGAGGGGAGCCCCGACCGCCAGATCCTCACCAGCCGCTGGCTCGGGGCGCAGAGCGGCCGCCTGCGGGTTTCGCAGCTCGCCGCGGGCGGGTTCGTCTACGCGCAGCTCTACGTTCCTCCGGGTCCGGAGCCGGGCGGGCGGTTCGTGATCCTGCCCGGCGAACATGGGCCGGTGGTGACGCTGCGCTCCACCTGTGGTCCGGAGGAGCTCGTCATCTCCGGCGCGGGCCGTCAGTGGCTCGAGTGGCAGGTGCCCGCGGGGCTCACCAGCTGCGACTTCGACCTCGAGGCGAACCTCCTCTTCGCCGGCGAGCGTGGCGAACAGCGCCGTTCGGTGCGGCTCGAGATCCTCGCCTGGCAGCCGCCACCGGGCGGCCGATGAGCCGCCGCCGCGAGCCGCTCCTGCGGCCGGCGCAGGGCCGCTATCTGCGTCGCCTCCTCTCGCCCCGCGACCGCCTGCTCGCGGCGGTCGAAGGCGTTTCCGAAACGGAACCACCGGGCCGGGATCCGGCGGTCGTCCGCCTCTTCGAGCTGCTCGCCGCCGCGACGCGACCGCGCCGGATCCTCGAGCTCGGCGCCGGCCGGGGCGACGGCACGCTGGCGCTCGCGCGCGGCGCGCCGGAGGCGGAGCTGATCGCTTTCGAGCCGGAAGAGGCGCTGGCCGCGCCCGCCCGCGAGCTGCTCACCGCCGGTCTGGTGGCCGAGCGGGTCGACTGGCGAGCGGCCGATCCGGGCGCCGAGCTCGCCTCCCTCCGCGGACCGTTCGAGATCGTGGTGCTCGACGCCTCGCGACCGGCGGCCCGGCGCTGGCTCGACTTCGTGCTGCCGCTCGTCGCGGTGCGCGGGCTGGTGATCGCCGACCGCTGTCTCGCCCAGGGACGGCTCGCCGACCCCGGGCCGGAGGATCTCGGCGACCCCGGCATCCGGGCCCTCGAACAGTTCAACCCGTACCTGATGATCCACCCGCAGCTGCGCGCGGTGATGCTGCCGCTCGGCGACGGGGTGGCGCTCGCGAGCAAGAGCCGCCCGCTGGTGCGCGAGCTCGGCGGCCCGTTCTGAGCGTCAGGCGCGAACGGTAGACTCGACGGCACCATGCGCCGCCGTCTCCTGCACGCCGCCATCGCGCTCCTCCTCCTCGTCGGTCTCGCCGCGCTCGCCGGCTGGCAGTGGCTCGGCCGCGGCGGCCGGCCGGTGCGTTCGGGCAGCCATTCGCTCGCCGTCCTCTCGGCCCCGGTCGCGGTCCGTTTCGACGACTGGGGAGTGCCGCACCTGCGCGGCGAGTCGGGGCGCGACCTCGCCGCGGCGCTCGGCTGGCTGCACGCCAACGACCGCTTCTTCCAGATGGAGCTCGGCCGCCGGCTGGTGGCCGGACGCCTCTCGGAGCTGTTCGGCGAGCGGACCCTCGCCCTCGACCGGGAGATGGTCGAGCTGCGCCTCGCGAAGGCGGCTGCCCGGCTCTGGGAGAGCACCTCGCCCGAGCCCCGGGAGTGGCTCGAGGCGTACGCCGCGGGGGTGAACGCCTGGCTCGCCGAGCGGGGCCCGGACCTGCCTCCCGAGCTCCGGCTGCTCGGGCTCCGGCCCGAACCGTGGCGGCCGGTCGACAGCCTCGGCTTCGTTCTCCTGATGGCGCGCGACCTCTCCTTCTGGGCCGGACGCCCCGAGGAGACCCGCTACGGCTGGCTGCGCGCCTTCGGCGCCGAGCAGGCGGCGGCCCTCGCCGGCGTGCCGGTCGAGGAGATCCCGGCGGCGCTCGTCGCGCTCGCGGCCGGGAGCCCGGCGCCCGTCGCCGCGAACGGCGGGGCCGCCGCCGAGATCGCGGCGGTCGGCAGCAACAACTGGGCGCTCGGCGGGGAGTGGAGCGAGAGCGGCGCCCCGCTCGTCGCCAACGATCCACATCTCGCGCTGCGGCTGCCGGGGGTCTGGTACCAGGCGCACCTGCGGGCGCCGGACTACGAGGTCGCGGGGATGACGCTCCCCGGCACGCCGGGGGTGGTGATCGGCCGCACCGCGCGGCTCGCCTGGGCGGTCACCAACGTCATGCTCGACGACCACGACCTCTTCTTCGAACAGCTCGACGAACGGGGTGAACGGGTGCGCCGCGGCGACGGCTGGGAGGCGGTCACCTGCGAGACCGTCACGATCGCCGTGCGCGGCGCCGACCCGTCCCCGGTCGAGCTCTGCGACACCGACCGCGGCCCGCTGCTGCCGGCCGACGCCGGGCGCGGCCTGCCCCCCCGCTCGCTCACCTGGACCGCCTACGAGCCGGCCGATCCGCTGGGCGCCCTCCTCGCCCTCGCCCGCGCGGAGGGGGTCGCCGAGGTGCCGGCGGCGGTCGCGCCGTTCGCGGCGCCCGCCCAGAACCTCCTCGTCGCCGATCGCGACGGCGGGCTCGTGCAGACGATCCTCGGCCGGCTGCCGGCGCGCCGGCAGGGGCACGGCCGCTTCCCCGCCCCCGGCTGGGAGCCGGAGTGGGGCTGGGAGGGGCTCCGCCCGGCGGCCGATACCCCCCGGCGGTTCGGGGGCCGGGAGATGCGGCTGGTGACCGCCAACGACGACACCTGGGGGGCGGCGCGCCCGGAGTTCTTCGCGGGCGATTTCGACAGTCCCCACCGCGCCCGGCGGATCGCCGAGCTGCTTGCCGGCCAGGCGCGGTGGACGCCCGAGGGACTGGCCGGGGTGCAGAACGACGTGCGCTCGCTCTGGGCGCGCGAGATCGTCGCGGCGCTCGGCGGCCCGTTTTCCGGCGACGCCGAGCGCGCCCGCGCCACCCTCGCGGCCTGGGACGGCGAGATGACGGCGCTGGGGCCGGCCGCGCTCTTCCTCCTCGCGGAGCGGGAGCTCGGCGCCCGGATCTTCGCCGACGAGGCGCGCGCGCACGGACTGCCCCCCTTCGCCAGCCGGGAACGGCTCCTCCTGCTTCTGACCGGCGGTCTCGATCCGGTCTTCTTCGACGACGTCACGACCCCCGAGGTCGAAGGGCGCGACGAGATCGTGGCCGCGGCCCTCGCGGCCGCCTGGCGGACCGGGGTGAAGCGGTTCGGCCCCGAGGTCGCCCGCTGGCCGTACGGCGAGCTCCACCGGCTCCGGCTCGCGCATCCGCTCGGCAGCCTGCCGCTCCTCGGCCGCTGGTTCGACCGCGGCCCGTTTCCGCTCGGCGGCTCGGCGACCACGGTGGCGGCGTTCGGCGGGATCTGGGAGGGGAACCGGCAGGAGGTGGTCTACGGCCCCTCGATGCGCTGGGTGACCGATCTCTCCGATCCCGACGGCACCCTCGCCATCCTGCCCGGCGGCCAGGCCGGCCATCCGGCGGATCCGCACTACGCCGATCAGATGCCGCTCTTCCTCGCCGGCCGGCTGCGGCCGGTGCCGTGGAGCGAGGTGGCGATCGCGCGGGCGGCGGTCTCGACGCTCGAGCTCGTCCCCTGAGCGCGTCAGGCGCTCAGCGGAGGCGGCGCCCCAGGCGGCGCCGCGGTTTGTACTCGACGTACGGCTCGACCCCGAGGGTGGTGCAGCGCGGCAGCTCGTGGCCGAGGGTCGCCTCGATCTCCTTGATGAGCGGCTTGTCGAGGAAGGTGGCGATCGTCGAGACCACCCCCTCGGCGTCCCCCCGCGCCGTGCGCCCGGCGCGGTGGACGTAATCCTCGACCGTGTCCGGGATGTCGTAGTTGATGACGTGCTCGATCGCCGGGATGTCGAGGCCGCGCGCCGCGACGTCGGTGGCGACGAGGATCCGGTGCCGCCCCTCCCGGAAGCCGTCGAGCGCGGCGAGCCGCTGCGCCTGCGTGAGATCGGAGTGGATCCGCTCGACCCGGTGCCCTTCGCGTTCGAGCACCCGGGAGAGCCACTCGGCGTCCACCTTCCGGCGGGTGAAGACGAGCGTCGTGCCGAGCTCGCGGTTGAGCAGCGAGAGGATGCAGGGGCGCTTGTTGTCGATGTCGACGAGGTAGAGGCGGTGGGTGATCCCGCGCGCGGCCTTCCCCTTCGGCGTCACGTCGAGCCGCAGCGGCTCGGTGAGGAAGCGCTGCGCGAGCCGTTCGATCGGCGGCGGCATCGTGGCCGAGAAGAGCATCGTGTGCCGCTGCTCCGGGAGGTGCTCGAGGATCCGGTGGATCTGCGGCATGAAGCCGAGATCGAGCATGTGGTCCCCCTCGTCGAGCACGAGCTCGCTCACCGCGTCGAGGCGCACCGTGCCGCGCTCGAGATGGTCGAGCAGCCGCCCCGGGGTGGCGACGACGATCTGCGGCTTGCGGGCGAGCGCGTCCATCTGGTGCCGGATCTGCAACCCGCCGATCAGCGCCACCGCGCGCAGCCGCCGGCTGGCGCCGAAGTAGTCGAGGAAGCTCTTCGTCTGGAGGGTGATCTCGCGGGTGGGGGAGAGCACCAGGGCGCGCACCCTGCCGTCGGCGGGCAGGCGCTGGACGATCGGCAGGCCGAAGGCGGCGGTCTTGCCCGAGCCGGTCTCGGCGAGGCCGATCAGATCGCGCCCGGCGAGCGCCGGCGGGATGACGAGCGCCTGGATCGGCGTCGGCCGCTGCCAGCCGAGCTCGGCGACGGCGACGCGCAGCTCGGGCGTGAGGCCGAGGTCGTCGAACGACTGGCTGCTCTCCGGGGCGGGTTGTCGGGGCAGATTCGATTCGTGCATGCGTCCCGCCATTGTACGCGGACTCAGAAGAGCCGCCGCTGACGGTCGTCGCCGGCCTCGTCGGCGAAGCCGGAGAGAGCGACGCCGGCGAGGCGGAAGCGCGTCTCCGGCGGCAGGCCGCTGGTGGCGAGGAGGCGCACCGCGAGGGCGGCGACCTCCGCGGCAGCCGCTGGCGGCCGCTCCGGCGTCTGGCTGCGGGTGTGGGTGCGGAAGGCCGCGGTGCGCAGCTTGAGGGTCACGGTGCGGGCGATCCGCCGGTGCCGCTCCGCCCGCGCCCAGGCGAGAGCGGCGAGGCGCGCGAGCTCGGGCCCGAGCGCCGCCGCCGCGAGATCTTCCGGGAAGGTGGATTCGGCGGAGAGCGAGCGGGCCGGCCGGTCGGGCTGGACGGGGCGCTCGTCGCGCCCCCAGGCGTACTCGACGAGCCGCGGCCCGAACCGCCCGAGGCGGCGCTCGAGCCGCCGGGGGTCGGCCTGCCGCAGGTCGCCCGCGGTCACAAGCCCGAGCTCGGCGAGGAGCCGTTCGGTGGCGCGGCCGACACCGGGGAGCCGGCCGACCGGCAGCGGCGCGAGGAACGCCTCGGCCTCCCGCGGCCGGATCACGAAGAGGCCGTCGGGCTTGCGCCAGTCGGAGGCGATCTTCGCGAGCAGCTTGTTCGGCGCCACCCCGGCCGAGGCGGTCAGGCCGAGCTCGGCGCGGATCGCGGCGCGGATCGCCTGCGCGGTCGCGGTCGCCGACGGCAGGCCGGTGCGCTCCACGGTCACGTCGAGGTACGCCTCGTCGAGCGAGAGCGGCTCGACGAGATCGGTGTGGCGGCGGAAGATCGCGTGCACCTCGCGCGAGACCGCCTTGTAGCGGGGGAAGTCGGGGCGCAGCCAGACGGCGTCGGGACAGAGCCGGGCGGCGCGGGTCGCCGGCATCGCCGAGCGGACGCCGAAACGCCGCGCCTCGTAGGAGGCGGCGCAGACGACGCTGCGCGGCTCGGGGCTCCAGGCGACGACCACCGGCCGCCCCCGGAGCTCGGGCCGGTCGCGCTGCTCGACCGAGGCGTAGAAGGCGTCCATGTCCACGTGGACGATCTTGCGCGGCGCGGCGGGCGCCGAAGTCATGGCAGCTCCCGCGAGGAATCGGCGGCGTCGAGATCCTCGGCGCGGAGCGGGGCGACCCGCACCGTCCGGAAGCGGGCGAGCGTGACCTCGCCGGGCGGCTGCCCCCGCCGCTTCGAGACGTCCCCGGCGCGGGCCACGTGGACGGCCACCTGCCCGCCGTGGCGCCCCTTCGAGTAGCCGGCGGCGAGGGCCGCCGCGAACCGCTCGGTCTCCCGCGGCAGCCGGTCGCGCCCGTCGGGGTTGCGCACCACGACGTGAGAGCCGGAGTCGCCGGCGAGGTGGAACCAGAAGTCGCCGGGCGCGGCGAGGCGGAGCGAGAGGAGGTCGTTCTCCTCGGCGCTCCGGCCGACGAGCACCGTCAGGCCGTCGGGGGAGACGAAGCGGCGGGCGATCCGCCGCCCCTGCCAGATCCCCTGGTCGGGATCGGAGGGAGGCGGCGGACCGGAACGGGAGCGAACGGACATGGCGGGTAGACGGATATCCCCAGATAGGCCCAGATAGGCCCAGATAGGCCCGGAAAGGAGCCTCGGGGGCGATTCTCTCCCGAGCGGGGCCCTGGGTTACCAGATCGCAGAATTCCTGTTTTGCGGTGCCTTGCCCCGGATCGCGGGGGTTGTGCCGGCGAATCCGGCGTGACAGGATGGCTCGACATTCAATCTCGATGATGCGATCGACTCCAGACCAGTCCGTACGTCATCTCTTCCGGAGGGTAGGTTCGCTATGAACACCACGCGTGCACGCCTCGTCACGGTCTGTCTCTCGCTGCTCCTGCTCGGCGCGAGCCTCGGGTTCGCGGCCCCGCCGCACAAGGTCCTCGCGGCCCCGGGTCAGCTCGATGCCAACGCCCCCGGCGTCGTCCTCTGGCACGACTACGGCTCCTTCGCTCTCTACAAGGTGAGCGACGCGGCCCTCGACGCGCTGCCGGCGGCGGTGCGCGCGCGGGTCCAGGTGGATCCGGAGATGGACACGATCCTCTTCGACCGCCATCCGCTCACCGTGACCGGCGGCAGCCCCGACCTGCCCGCGCGGCTCGCGAGCAAGCCGCCGGCCGGCGCCGCGCTGCACCTGGTCGGCTTCGTCGGGCCGATCCAGCAGCGGTGGCTCGACGAGGTGGAGGCCACCGGCGCCCGCCTCGTGCAGTACGTCGCCAACAACGCCTACCTGGTCTGGGCCGATGCGAAGAGCCGCAGCCACCTCGATGCCCTCGCGGCGGCCGGTGAGTTCGTGCAGTACAGCGGCACCCATCAGACGGCCTACAAGCTCGGCGCCTCCATCGAGCAGCGGATCCTCACCGAGGCCGATCCCGACGAGCTGGTGCCGGTGGTCGTCCAGATGTACGCCCACCCCGGCAAGGCCGCCTCGCAGAGCGTGATCGCCGGCCTGGCGACGGAAGTGATGGCCGGCTGGTCGCCGATCCTCGCCTTCGAGAACATCCGGATCAAAGTGCGCGCCGGCGCCCTGCTCACCATCGCCAGCCTCCCGGACGTGGTCTGGGTGGGCGAGATCTTCCCGCGCGAGCTGATGGACGAGGTGCAGACCCAGATCATGGCCGGGCACCTCAACGGCAGTCAGACCGGCCCGAGCGGCACCGGCTACAAGGCTTGGCTCGACGGCTTCGGCTTCAGCCAGAACCCGGCCGATTACCCGATCCTGAGCGTCGCCGACGACGGCGTGGGCAACGGCGCCATCGCCGCCGGCGCCGGCGACCCGACCCTGACCGTCCTGGGTGCCGGGACCACCTCCCGCATCGCCATGATCAACAACTGCACCAACGACCCGCTCGGCGACGGGCGGGAAGGTCATGGCCACATCAACACCAGCATCGCCATCGGCTACGACCAGCGCGACGGCTTCCCGTTCAAGGACCCCAACGGCTACCTGCGCGGCCAGGGGGTGAACCCGTACGGGCGCTCCGGCAACACCAAGATCTTCAACAACGCGGGCTCCTACAACATCTCGCAGTGCGGTGGCACCGACACGGGCGTGATCCAGCGCGAGCAGCAGAACGGCGCGCTGATCAGCACGAACTCGTGGGGCTGTTCGGGCTGCGCCGGGACCTACGACGACTCCTCGCAGGCCTATGACGTCGGGGTGCGCGACGCGAACCTGACCGTCCCCGGCAACCAGCAGATGATCTACGTCTTCTCGGCCGGCAACAGCGGCTCCAGCGCCGGCACCATCGGCACCCCGGGCAACGGCAAGAACATGATCACCGTGGGCGCCTCGGAGAACTACCGTCCGAGCGACGAGGGCGGCAACTGGAACGACGGCTGCGGCATCGGCCCCACCGGCGCTGACAACGCGATGGACATCATCAGCTTCTCCAGCCGCGGCCCCGCGCCCGGCGGCCGGGTGAAGCCCGAGGTGATCGCGCCCGGCACCCACATCCAGGGCACCGCCTCGACGGCGTCCGGCTACAACGGCGCCAGCGTGTGCGACCAGTACCGGCCCCCCGGCCAGACCGTCTTCGCCGCCTCCTCCGGCACCAGCCACTCGACCCCGGCCGTGGCCGGCCTGGCTACGCTCTACTACCGCTGGCTGCAGACGACCTACGGCGTGAGCGCGCCGAGCCCGGCGCTGATGAAGGCGTACATGATCGCCCACCCCACCTACCTGACCGGCGTGGGCGCGGGCGGCAACCTGCCGACCAACAGCCAGGGCTACGGGATGCCGAACATGGAGCTGGCGTTCGACGCGACGCCTCGCTCGCTGCTCGACCAGACGCACGTCTTCGACAACACCGGTGAGACCTGGACCTGGAACGGCGCGGTGGCCGATCCGTCCAAGCCGGTGCGGATCGTCATGGTCTACACCGACGCGGCCGGCGCCATCGGCACCAGCCCCCAGGTCAACAACCTGAACCTGACGGCGGTCCTGGGCGCCAACACCTACCTGGGCAACCGCTTCACCGGGCAGTGGAGCGTGACCGGCGGCACCGCCGACAACGCCAACAACTACGAGGCGGTCTTCCTGCCGGCCGGCACCAGCGGCCCGCTGCAGATCACGGTGACCGCGGCGAACATCGCCGGCGACGGCGTGCCGGGCCAGGGCGACACGACCGACCAGGACTTCGCGCTGGTCTGCTACAACTGCGCCCAGAACCCCGACTTCACCCTGACGGCGACGCCCGCGAGCCTGGAGATCTGCGCGCCGGCGAACGCGGTCTACACCGCCAACATCGGCTCGATCCTCGGCTTCACCAACCCGGTGACGCTCACCGCCACGGGCAACCCGGCGGGCTCCACCGCCACCTTCAGCGCCAACCCGGTCACCCCGGCGGGAACCAGCACGCTGACCATCGGGAGCACGGGCGCGGCCGCGCCGGGCAGCTACACGATCACGATCGGCGGCACCGCGAGCGGGGTCGATCCGAAGTCGTTCGACGTCGGGCTGAACCTGTACAACGCCGCGCCGGCCGTGGTCACGCTGACCAGCCCGGCCGATGGGGCGCTCAACGTCCCCGCGACGCCGACCTTCGTCTGGGACGCGGCGGCGCAGGCGGCGACCTACGAGATCGAGGTGGCGACCGACGCTGCCTTCACCAACGTCGTGGCGTCGGCCAGCGGGCTGACCAGCCCGACCTGGACCGCCAACGTGGCGCTGAACACCAGCACGAAGCATTACTGGCGGGTGCGGGCGGTCAACACCTGCGGCACCGGCTCCTACTCGGCCGTCTGGAGCTTCACGACGGTCGCGGCCCCCGGCGATTGCGGTCCCGGCACGATGGCGCGGATCGTCCTCTCCGACGGCTTCGAGGCGGGCGCGGGCAGCTGGACGCACAACGCGGCCGTGGGCACCGACACCTGGACGATCTCGACGGCCAACCCGCACGCCGGCACCCAGCACTTCCGCGGCACCAACCCGTCCGCGCACTCCGACCAGCGGCTGATCTCGCCGCCGATCGCGCTGCCGGTGGGCGAGAACCCGGTGGTGCTCAAGTTCTGGCACCTGCCGAACATGGAGAACAGCGGCACCAGCGCCTGCTTCGACGGTGGCATCCTCGAGGTGACGACCAATAGCGGCGCCACCTGGACCCAGGTGCCCAACGCCGATCTGCTGGTGGGCCCCTATGTCGGCGCCATCTCCAGCAGCTTCGGCAACCCGCTCGCCGGCCTGCAGGCCTGGTGCGGCCCGACGACGCAGGCGTACATGTACACGATCGCCGACGTCAGCGCCTACGCCGGGCAGACGGTGCAGTTCCGGTGGCGGATCGGTTCGGACAGCTCGGTCGGGCGTACCGGTTGGGACGTGGACGACGTGATCGTGCAGAGCTGCCAGCTCCTGGGCGGCACGGATCCCGACATCTACGTCAGCCCGGCGGCGCTCGCGAGCACGCAGGCGCCGGAGGTGACGACCACGCAGACGCTCACCGTGACGAACGCCGGGACCCCGGATCTCAACTGGAGCGTCGCCGAGGATCCGAACACGAACTGCGCCTCCCCGGCCGACGTGCCGTGGCTCTCGGTGAGCCCCGCCAGCGGCACGACCGCGGGCAGCTCCACCAGCCCGGTGACGGTGACGTTCGATTCGCACGGGCTCGGCGTGGGCACGTTCACCGCGAACCTCTGCTTCACGAGCAACGACCCCGATCCGGGTCCGGGCCAGGGGACCGCTCTGGTGATCGTCGCCGTCTCGCTGACCGTCGAAGTCGGCCCCGGCGAGTGCGGCCCCGGCACGGTTCCCGTCCTCCTCGTGGACGAGAGCTTCGAGGCGGGCGCGGGCAGCTGGACGCACAATGCGACCGTGGGCACCGACACCTGGACGATCTCGACGGCCAACCCGCACGACGGCCTGCAGCACTTCCGCGGCACCAACCCGGCCGCGTTCTCCGACCAGCGGCTGATCTCGCCGCCGATCGTGCTGCCCGCCGGGCAGAACCCGCTCACCCTCGAGTTCTGGCACCTGCCGAACCTGGAGAACAGCGGCACGAGCGCCTGCTACGACGGCGGCATCCTCGAGGTGACGGCCGACGGCGGCACCACCTGGACCCAGGTGCCCGGCACCGATCTGCTGGTGGGCCCCTATGTCGGCGCCATCTCCAGCAGCTTCAGCAACCCGCTCGCCGGCCTGCAGGCCTGGTGCGGGCCGACGACGCAGGCGTACATGCGCACGATCGCCGACGTGAGCGCTCACGCCGGGCAGACGGTGCAGTTCCGCTGGCGGATCGGCTCGGACAGCTCGGTTGGGCGTACCGGCTGGGATGTCGACGAGGTGAAGGTGCAGAGCTGCATGCCGACCGGCACGGGCGATCCGAACGCCAACGTGACCCCGGCAGCGCTCACCGCGTCGCAGCTGCCGAACACCACGACCAGCCAGACGCTCAACGTCGGCAACACCGGCACGGGCGCGTTGATCTGGCAGATCGCCGAGGATCCGAACACCAACTGCGTCAGCCCGGCGGACGTGCCGTGGCTCAGCGCGAGCCCGCTCTCCGGGGCGACCGCTCCGGCCGGCAACGTGCCGGTGACGGTGACGTTCGACTCGACCGGGATCGCGGTGGGCACGCACACCGCCAACCTCTGCGTCACGAGCAACGACCCCGACGCGGGCCCGGGCAACGGCACGAACCTCGTGATCGTGCCGGTGACGCTGACGGTCCAGCAGCCGCAGGATCCGAACATCGACGTCAGCCCGGCGAACCTCGCGGCGACGCAGGCCGCCAACACCACGACCAGCCAGACGCTCAACGTCGGCAACACCGGCCTGACCGCCCTGACCTGGAGCCTCCTCGAGGAGCCGGCGAGCATCGTGGTCGTCGGCGAGAGCGGAGCGGCATCTCACCCGGTGACGCCGCCGGCGCCCGGCACCGACAGCAGCCGTGGCATCAGCTTGGACAGCAGGCCTCCGCTCGTCTACGAGTCGCCGGCCGACTTCAGCGAGGGGTTCGAGGACATCACCAACCTGCCGGGCTGGTACATGCAGAACAACTCGGCGCCGCTGGGATTGACGAACTGGTTCCAGGGGAACACCGACGTCTTCTCCGCCCATGCCGGCGCACCCACGTCCTACATCGGCGCCAACTTCAACAACACGGCCGGTGCGGGCACCATCAGCAACTGGCTGCTGACGCCGCAGCTCAACCTGAGCAACGGCGACACCATCTCCTTCTGGACCCGCACCGCTGCCGGCAGCACCTGGGCCGACCGCCTGCAGGTGCGGCTGAGCACGGCGGGTGCGAGCACCAACGTGGGCACATCGGCTACCGACGTGGGTGACTTCACCGAGCTGTTGCTCGAGATCAACCCGACGCAGGTCGGCACGGGTTACCCGCAGGTCTGGACGCAGTACACCGTCACCCTGTCGGGCCTCGCGCCCGGCGCCAGCGGCCGCTTCGCCTTGCGGTACTACGTGACCGACGGCGGCCCGAGCGGCAACAACTCCAACTACATCGGCATCGACACGGTGGAGTACACCTCCGCTGCCAGCCTGATCTGCGCCAACCCGGCGGATGTGCCGTGGCTGAGCGAGGTGCCGGCGAGTGGGACGACCGCTGCGGGCGGCTCGACGCCGGTGACGGTGACGTTCGACTCGACCGGCCTCGCGGTGGGGACGTACAACGCCAACCTCTGCATCACGAGCAACGACCCCGATCCGGGCCCGGGCAACGGGACGGATCTGGTGGTGGTCCCGGTCGAGCTGGTGGTGACCGATGCACCGCCGGTCGAGCACACGGTGACGGCGATCGTGGGCACGCCTTCGGGCACGATCGTGCCGCCGTCGCAGCAGGTGATCGACGGCAGCACCGCGACCTTCACGCTGACGCCGGCTGCCGGCTACGAGATCGACTTCGTGGGCGGCACCTGCCCGGCGGGTACGCTCGCGGGCAACGTCTACACGACGGGGGCGATCACGGCGGACTGCGAGGTGATCGCGAACTTCCGTCCGGAAGCCGGCCCCGGTCCCTCGGTGCTGGAGATTCCGACGCTCGGTCCGGCGGGCGGGGCGCTGCTCGGCCTGCTGCTGGCCGGTCTCGGCCTCGGCACGCTCCGCCGGCGGCGCGCCTGAGCCGCTGAGCACAGCACCACAGGCGTTCTGACGACGGGCCGGGGGGCGACCCCCGGCCCGTTCGGCGTTCTCTTCTCCGGCCTTGACAGGGTGCGGCAATCACGATTCAATCGACCCTGGCTTGAGGCCGAGAGCCAGGAGGGCGGCCGGATCAGATTTCCTCGTGGTCGCGTTCCGGCTCCCGGCGGATGAAGTCGTGGAGCTGTTTCTCGATTCTCTTCTGTTGCGTGATCGCGGGAGCCGACCCGGAATGACGGCGTCGCTCCCGTTGCTCGTCAGGAGCGTCATCTCCCGTTTCGGCAGCCCGCACGTACCCGGGGAAGCCGAGCCCCTCGTCTGACTTCCACAGGAGGAATCAACGTGCGACACCAGAAGAGTCTCACCCTGCTGGTCACGCTCGCCCTCGCCACGGCACTGCTGCCCGCCGCGGCGCTGGCACAGGGTGACCCCAACGTCATCTGCGGCACGATCAATCGGACGCTGGTGCAGAGCATGGACGGCAGCACCTTCGATTTCGTCACCGGCCAGTTCGGCACCTATGACCCAGACCGGGTGGACGACATCAACCTCTACGACTACGGTTACGGGATGTACACCTACTGGTACGGTGACGTGTCGGCGCTCGATGTGGGCGGGGTGATCGATGGCGGCGGCGAGTTCGCGGTGCTGCAGGAGGGTGACGTCGTCGGACCGGCCTCGGCCATCAGCGCGGCCAGCAAAGCGATGACCAACTGGCTCGGCGGCGCGAGCGGCTACATCGGCATCGCGTTCGAGAACGAGGACACCGGCCTTCTCAACTACGGCTGGATCCAGATGACCACCTCGGGGCCGGACGGCTACCCGGCGACCTGGGGGGATTACTGCTACAACAACGCCGGTGAGGCGATCACCATCGGCGGGAGCGCGGAGCAGCCGAACATCGACGTCGATCCGCTCGCGCTCGCGAGCACGCAGGGTGCGAACACGACGACGACCCAGATGCTCACGATCGCCAACACCGGTGAGGCGGATCTGGAGTGGGAGATCGAGGAAGAGCCAGCGTTGGTGCGTCCCATCGCCCCGTCCCGGGTCGGTCGGGATGCCGGCGATGCCCGGCGGGTGACCATCGTTCCCCGGCGGGTGACCATCGGCGATGCGATCCTGTCGAGATCGGGTCTAGCAGCCGGCCAGGTGGTGACGCCCGAGCGGGCGGCCACTCCGGATGCCCTCGAGACGATCACCCACTCGGCCTCGCAGACGATCGAAGCCGGGAACTCGGTCCACTGCGGCGACCAGAATACCGGCTACCACACGGACAACAGCTATCTCCGGGAGTTCGACCTCAACGCTTTCGGAATCACCGCTGACTTCGATGTCACCGAGGTGGAGTTCGGGATCGAGGAGGCGGAGGGCGCGGGGGGCAGCCAGCCGGTCACGGTGAGGCTCTTTACCAAGAACAATCCGGCCGGCGCTCTCACGTGGGCCAACCTGACGGAGATCGGTTCGGCCAGTGCCACGGTGCCGGATCAGAATCTGACGCGGTTCACCGTGCCGGTCACCGGCTCGGCGCCGGCCGGCTCCGTACTGGTCGTCGAGGTCTTCACCCCGAACGGTCAGACGGCTGGTCACACCTTCTTCATCGGTTCGAACTCCCTGGGTCAGACGGCGCCGAGCTATCTGGCTGCCGAGGACTGCGGAATTGCGGAGCCCACCTCCACCGCTGCCATCGGCTTCCCGAACATGCACATCGTCATGAACGTGACGGGCGATACGGAGTTCGAACCCCAGCCCTGTGATGACCCCGCGGATGTGGCCTGGCTGTCGGTGAGCCCGGACAACGGCACGACCGCACCGGGTGCGAGCACGCCGGTCGCGGTGACGTTCGACTCGACGGGCCTCGCGGCGGGCACCTACAATGCCAACCTCTGCGTGACGAGCAACGACCCCGATCCGGGCCCGGGCAACGGGACGAACCTCGTGGTCGTGCCGGTCGAACTCACGGTCGAGGACATCGGCCCCGGCCCCTCGGTGCTGGAGATCCCGACGCTCGCGCCGATCGGCGGAGCGCTGCTCGGCCTCGCGCTTGCGGGCCTCGGTCTCGGCGTGATTCGCCGGCGGCGGGCATGAGCCGCTGAGCACAGCACCACAGGCGTTCTGACGACGGGCCGGGGGGCGACCTCCGGCCCGTCGCACGTTCGAGGGCTTCGAGGTCGACTCGGGCGTCGCACCGGAAGGGAAACGCGAAGGCGATTTCCCGACTGAACGAATCCGGTGCCGCCACCTGCAACGACCGCCGGAAGGGAACGCCGATCGTCGCCGGACTCCCTTTACAAGGGGCTGCCGCAGGTGTAGATTGCGCGCTTTGATACCGCCAGAAACGGTACGGCATTCGGTCGTTCCTGCCATCGTCTGAGAGACGATCGGGCTGACGGCAAGGCTGCCGATAACCCCTGCGTCATCTCCGCAGGAGGAGGATGCATCTATGGAACGCAAGATCGGTATCTACCTGCTCACTCTTCTGACCGTGCTGAGCGTGGTCTCTCTCGGCAGCGCCTCGGCCCAGGTCAAACGGGCAGTCGCGCGCGAGAGCGTGGACGCTCCGGCGCTTCCCAATGCGCTCGATCTCGAGCTGGCACGGATAGGCTCCGGGGTGCCCCCGGCGGTACTGCACCCGGAAGCGGTGCTCTACGACAACGGCCCGCTCGTCAACCACCCCGGCGGTGGCGCTGGCGGCGCGGATGCGAGCGCCCTCCAGACCGCGCTGGGGAACAGCACTTACGGCTTCGGTCACTCCCCCAACGCCCCCGGCTACCGGGTCGCTGATGATTTCACCGTACCGGCGGGTGGCTGGACCATCACGACGATCACCTTCTACGCCTACCAGACCGGCTCGACGACGACGAGCACGATCAACCACGTCAACCTCCGCATCTGGGACGGCCCGCCGGGAGCCAGCGGCAGCAACGTCGTCTTCGGCGACACCACGACCAACCGCCTGGCCGGCAGCAGCTTCACCAACATCTACCGCGTGCTCGACACGAATCCTCTGGACAGCACCCGGCCGATCATGGCCGACGTGGTGACGGTCAACCAGGTCCTCGGGCCCGGCACCTACTGGCTCGACTGGCAGACCGGCGGCACGCTCTCCTCCGGCCCCTGGGCGCCACCGGTGACGCTCACCGGGCAGACGCAGAAGCCGGGGGCAAACGGCCTGCAGTGGGACGGCAGCACCTGGAACCCGGCGCTCGATACCGGTAACAACACCCAGCAGGACTTCCCGTTCGTCATCGAGGGGACTGCGGGCGGCGGCAGCGTGCCGAATATCAACGTCTCCCCGTCGAGTCTCTCCAGCACGCAGCTACCGAATACCACGACCACCCAGACGCTGACGGTGGGCAACACCGGCACGGTGGATCTCAACTGGCAGATCGCGGAGGATCCGAACCCCAACTGTGCCAGCCCGGCGGACGTGCCGTGGCTGTCGGTGAGTTCGGCGAGCGGCACGAACGCCGGCGGGACGAACACGGCGGTGACGGTGACGTTCAACTCGACCGGGCTGTTGGGAGGGACATACAACGCCAGCCTCTGCGTGACGAGCAACGACCCCGACCCGGGTCCGGGCCCGGGGACCAATCTGGTGATCGTTCCCGTGTCGATGACCGTCACCGGAGCATCCTGTACCCCTCCCCTCCTGGAGGACGGCTTCGAAAGCGGCCCTGGCAGCTGGACTGCGGACGGCACCCCCGCCTGGAGTATCGTGAACACCGCCGCCAATAGCGGCAGCTACAGTTTCTTCGCCCCCAATGCGGGCTCGATCTCCGACACGCGCCTGGTCTCGCCCCCGTTCACGATCCCTGGGGCTGCAACCTTGGCAGCGCTCGAGTTCTGGCACCGGGTGCGTACGGAGACCACTTATGACGGCGGCGTCCTGGAGGTGACGACCGACGGCGGCAGCAGCTGGACCGACCTGAGTTCGAATATCACGGTAGGCGGATACAACGGAGTCATCAGCTCCGCCTTCAGCAATCCGCTCGCCGGGAGGCCGGCCTGGACCGGCAGCATACCGGCAGGAGCCGGCTTCGCGCGGGTCGTCGTGAACCTCCTGCCCCTGGCCGGACAGACGGTGCAGATCCGCTGGCGCCTGGGCTCCGACACCTCGGTGGGCGCCACCGGCTGGTGGGTCGACGACGTGGTGGCCTGGGCCTGCCCGTCGGGGGGCGGTGGCGACCCGAACATCGACGTCTCGCCGCTGAGCCTCAGTGAGACGCACGCCACACCGCCGCAGACGACCACCCGGACGCTGACCGTGACCAACACCGGCACGGCGAACCTCGACTGGCAGATCGCGGAGGATCCGAACCCCAACTGCGTCAACCCGGCGGACGTGCCGTGGCTGTCGGTGAACCCGACGAGTGCTTCGTCGGTACCGGCGGGGAGCTCGGCGGTGACGGTGACGTTCGACTCGACCGGTCTCGCGGCGGGCGCCTACGGCGCCAACCTCTGCGTCACGAGCAACGACCCGAATCCGGGCCCGGGCAACGGGACGGAGCTCGTGGTGGTGCCGGTCAGCCTGACCGTCAGTGGCCCGGCGATGCACACGGTGACGTCGAGCGTGGGAACGCCTTCGGGCACGATCGCGCCGCCGTCGCAGCAGGTGACCGATGGCAGCACCGCAGCCTTCACGCTGACGCCGGCTGCCGGCTACGAGATCGACGGCGTGACGGGCACCTGCCCGGCGGGCTCGCTCGCGGGCAACGTCTACACGACGGGAGCGATCACGGCGGACTGCCAGGTGGTCGCGAACTTCCGTCCGGAGTCGGGCCCGGCTCCCTCGGTGCTCGAGATCCCGACGCTCGGTCCGGCGGGCGGGGCGCTGCTCGGCCTGCTGCTGGCCGGTCTCGGCCTCGGCACGCTCCGCCGGCGGCGGGCATGAGCCGCTGACGGCAGCGCCTGACCGGCAGGCGAACGGGCGGTGGGAGAGGGCTCCCGCCGCCCGTTTTTTCTGCTCCGTCTGCCGGAAGTGCGGGCGCGCGCCGGCCGCGGGCTACCGGGCGGTACCCCGGTAGGCGCTGAAGAGCGCGAGCTCGATCTCGCGCCGCGGTTCGGCGAAACCCGCTTCCGCCAGCGCCGCGAGGATCGTCGCCGGCGGCACGCACTGGTCGATCGTGTCCCAGTAGTACTCGAAGAGCTCGCGGGTGGCGCGGCCGCCCGCGCGGGCGAGGAACGGCACCAGCCGGCCGAGGTAGAAGCGGGTGAAGGCGAACCCCCAGCGCGACTGCGGACGGGTGATCTCGAGCACGAGCACCTGGCCGCCGGGGCGCAGGACGCGCCGGAACTCGGCGAAGGTGGCGCCGAGGTCGACCACGTGCCGCAGCGCGTACCCCATCGTCACCAGGTCGAACGAGGCCGCGGGGAACGGCAGCGCCTCGGCGATGCCGAGCACCAGCTCGCGCACCCCGCGCGCCCGCGCCCGCACGAGCATGCCGGCGCTCGGGTCGAGACCGACGGCCCGCCCCGTCGGGCCGGTGAGCGGCCGCGCGGCGGC
>Ga0255342_1003173_pt1 | contig 18830 bp, 19 predicted proteins | sample wastewater_treat_3_FD_192416 | JGI IMG/M metagenome (GOLD analysis project Ga0255342, IMG submission 192416) | Wastewater microbial communities from Lulu Island WWTP, Vancouver, Canada - plant14 | ecosystem: Engineered > WWTP > Wastewater > Unclassified | place: Canada: Vancouver, British...
CGAAGAATCTCTTGAGATCCTTCGCTTTTCTTCAGGATGACATAATCACGTCCCTTTGTATCATCTACATTGTTATTCAACTTTTGGATATGTTATATCACCTATACTTGCAGAAACCATCCCTGTATCAGTTATATTAACTGTTACATCTTCTAATCCGGCACCTTCATTTCCTTCTGATTGAAACTCTATACCATTTGGAAAATCTGCTCCAATAATTTCAGCTAATGCTGGTTCTGAAGTATTCGAATATGTTCCTTCTACCATTTCCCCCTTAACCAAGTAGAACTCCGATATCTTCACTATATTAGCCAATGTCGCCCTGTCAGATTCTACCTTTGCTTCTTCCTGCACCCCCACAAACCTTGGCACTGCAATAGCCATTATAATTGCCAGTACCGCCAACACCACAATCAATTCAATTAAAGTAAACCCCTTTTTGTTACGTAGCTTATTAATGCTTACTAACATTTTGTTTCTCCTTTCTTATATTTATTTTTTATTGTACTGTTTTAACCATTTCAAACATTGGCAAGACCATTGATATTACAATAAACCCTATTACAATTGCCATAACAACAATCATTATAGGCTCAAGCAATGTTGTTAATCGTTGAATTGCCGTTTCAATCTCTTCATCATAAAAGTCTGCTGTTTTGTCTAAGACCTCTTCAATGGAGCCGGAGTCCTCTCCGATTTTAATCATGTAATAAACCATCGGCGGAAAAATTCTCTGCTGCTGAAGCAACACAGAAAGAGGCAATCCTCTTCTTACATCTTCTTTAATCTCCAATATTTTATTGCAAACATATAAATTTCCCGTTACTCCCGATACAGTATCCAATGCATTAAGAAGTGTAGCACCGCTGCCTAACAGGGTTGACAAGGTTCTTGAAAACCTTGAAGCAGCAACCTTGATTATTAAATTCTTGACTAAAGGAATTTTTAATTTAATATAATCTTTTTTTATTTTGATTTTTGGTATCTTCAAAATATATGAAATAATAAATGTAAAGGCAAAAATCCACAATACAATTAAAAGCCAGAATCGCTTTATTAAATTACCTATATTAATCATCATCATTGTGAGTTTAGGAAGCGAAACACCTGAACTAACATACATTTCTATAAATGTAGGCATTATTGACGTTAAAAGAAATATAACCACTGCCGTACACACAAAAGATAGAATTACAGGATAAGTCATTGCGGATTTTATTTTGTTTTCTATTTTATATTCTTTTTCATAATGCTTTGACAGCCTGTCCATAATTACATCAATATTGCCGCTTAATTCTCCTGCTTCAACCATACTTATAAAAATATCCTGGAATGCACCTTTTCGCTGTCGCAATGTTTCTGAAAATGTACTCCCTTTTTTCAATTCTTCATGCATTAACCTGATATATTCTCTTAATCCTTTGCTTTCTGTCTGCTGCTTTAAAATTTCCAAGATGTTAACAATTGTAACTCCTGCCTTTAACATTGCATGTATCTGCTTGCAAAACAAAGCTAAATCCTTAGACTTAACTTTCCTAGAAGTGAACTTTTGTAAATCCAATGTTTGTTTATGTTTAATCTTTATAACGGTAAATTTACGCAGTTTCAAAAAGTCAATTACATCTTTTCGAGAATCAGCAGTATGTGAAATAATTTGCTTCTTCCCTGATATATCTATAACATTGCATTTGTACGATAGCATGTTTCCTCCTTATGTGTCATTCTGAGAGCTTTGCCCGAAGAATCTCATGAGACCCTTCGCTGCGCTCAGGGTGACAAGGCCGAGATCCTTCACTTTGCTCAGGATGACTATACCGAGTTTTCAGGTGACAAATTACATTTTATATATCACCTGAGAGAATTCTTCAATTGTTGTAACCCCCGACAATACCAATTCCCTGCAATTATCCTTCAATGTTTTCATCCCTGAGCCTTCAGCCAGGGCAGTAATCTCATCATTGCTTTTCTCGTTTTGAATTGCATCCCTTATAACCTTGTCAATTTTCAATATTTCGTGAATAGCGGTTCTCCCGCTATAACCCGTGTAATAACATTTCGGGCAACCCCTGCCTCTTTGCAGCTTAGTATCAATTTTAATTCCCAATAATTTTTTCTCTACTTCATTTGCCATATACTCTTCCTTACAGTTGGTACATACCTTTTTAACCAACCTTTGAGCTACTATTCCTCTTAATGAAGCAGCAATCAGATACGCTTTAATCCCCATATCCTTAAGCCGCATAATAGTAGACACAGCATCATTGGTATGTATGGTTGAAATAACCATATGACCTGTTATAGCTGCCCTTACTGCTATTTCAGCCGTTACTTCATCCCTGATTTCGCCCACCATAATTATATTCGGGTCCTGTCTAAGTATAGACCTCAAGCCTGTAGAAAACAAAAGCCCTGCCTTTGTATTGACCTGGACCTGATTTATGCCTTCAATTTTATATTCAACGGGGTCTTCAATTGTAATAATATTTTTATTCAGCTTATTAAGCTCATACAATGCTGCATACAATGTGGTAGTTTTCCCGCTTCCGGTAGGACCTGCCGCCAAAATAATACCGTTTGTCACATCCAATAATGAATTAAAATTTTCCATATTGCTTTTGGTGAAACCTAACTCTTCCTTTGTCTTTAAAAAATTATCCCTGTCTAATATCCGCATAACTATTTTTTCGCCATAAACGGTTGGAAGTACTGAAATCCGAATATCAACAACCTTATCATCAATTTTCATTTCAATTCTTCCATCCTGAGGCAGTCTTTTTTCAGCAATATTCATTCCTGCTATTATTTTTACTCTTGTTACTATGGCTGACTGCGTATGCTTTGAAGGGGTAAGAATTTCCTGCAAATCACCATCAACCCTGACCCTCACCCTGATACTGTTTTCCATAGGCTCAATATGTATGTCGCTTGCTCCCATTTTAAGAGCTTGACTTATTAATGAATCTATAAGCCTCACAACCGGTGAATTGTTTATGCTTATAATATTTTCATCTTCACCTGCATCTTCGGCTGCAGCAAATCTTTCCTTTTCAAAATCCTCAGCTGCTTTTTCTGCATTTCTTCTGCCCATATATTTTTCAATCGATTCAATAATCTGGGATTTACATGCAAGCACAATTTCTACTTTCTTTCCGGTTTCAGCCTCAATATCTTCTATGTGAAATATATTCAGAGGATCATCCATTGCAATTAGTATTTTGTCCTCCCAAACTTTCAACGGTATGGAGCAAGTCCTTTTGGCTGTATTTTCCGTCAATAACCCGGTTGCATCAGCGCTTATATAATAATTATCTAAATTAACTGCTTCTATTTTTAACTGTTCAGATAATGCCCTTACTAATGTAATTTCTGTGATATAATTATTCTCAATCAGTATTTCTCCAAGCTTCTTGGTAATAGCAGGCTGCAATATCAAAGCTTCATTCAGTTGTTCGGGTGTTATCTCCTTCTTTGATAGCAGTATTTCTCCAATCTTTAAAAAGCTGCATATATTATTCATAAACACACTCTTTTTACATCTTTTTTGTTTTTTTATAAATTATTTTGTATGTTTAGGAATTTTATTATATTATGCACCTCTATCAGTGTCAATTTAACTAAATGTTTTATAGATTACAATTAGGGCTACATTCATTTACAATCAATTAATACTAATAAAGATTTTGTTGTATATATTTTCCATTTTTGTTAGAGTTTTCTATCGATTTGTTGCAACAAAAAATGACGACTTTCATCGCCATTCCTATACAAAATATTTATCATTATTGTCTATTTTCTTTGTTTATTCTTTGGGACAACACATGTGCCGGATGCCCTGCAAACCACAATTGGTTCCTCAAGCACATCACATGCTGAATCACTAATGTCCGGACGTGGAACTATTACTTTTCTCGCTTCAAATACCATCTTCCTTGAAGAATTCCCAACAGATACTATTTCACCCTCTGCCTCAATATAATCTCCTGCATAAACGGGTGACAAAAATTCGACATTGTCATATGCAACGAACAGTCCTTCATCTCCGTCATTTCTGATAAGAAGCTCTGTTGCTACATCCCCGAACAGTCCCAGCATCCTTGCTCCATCAACTAAATTGCCGCCGTAATGAGCATCTTGTGAGCTCATTCTAAGCCTTATCAATGATTTCATTTCTTCCTCCTAAATTATCCTCTTGCCACTTGCCCTGTGACAAGCTTATCTTAACATTGAATTTAGAAGTTGTCAATTCTAATCATTTTTTTATTCTACCAGCCTCACGCTGCCCCCATCAGGAAGACCGTCATAATTGCCGTCTCCATAATCGACTTTAAGAAATCCGCTATTGAGCTTTATTATATTTCCAATAACACTTCCATTGACTTTTGAAGACATGCTGTTCATGGAAATAGTTCCGTTAGGAGCGTACATAAATCCGTTAATATCTGCCCACATACTGTTGAGTTCTATATTCTTTCCCGAATAAAGACTGACTGTTCCGGCTGTTGTCGCAAAGCTGGCGCTGTTTACCTTGATATCATCCTTTGCATAAATGATACCCTTGCCTATGAAGTGGGTACTGTTAATGGTTAACTTTCCTTCCACAAATATGGGACGGTCAAAATAGAAATTACCGCTGTTAAGGGTTAAGTTGCCGTCTACGTAGATAGGCTGATTAAAAGAGAAATTTCCGCTGTTAAATGTTTTGTTGCCGGTATATGTTATGCCTGTTTGAGCTTCGGCTTTTAATATGTCGGAAAAGTCCGGCATCTCAATTACCGGGGCAGGGTTTAGAATTGTGCTTCCCTTTACATTTATGGTGCTTGAGTTCTTAGCAATGCTTGAAACCCGACAAATATCCTCAATGTCAACGGTTGCACTGTTTACTTTTAATTCGGATACGGCTTCAAGCGTTCCCTTAATATTAGCATAAAGACTGTTAAATTGAATTTCATGATTAGAGTGAACATCGCCGTTAACATTAATGCTGCTGCTGTTAAATTTCAACGGTTCATCTTCGGAGCCGTGGAAAACGGCATAATTAAACGCTGCACCCAGGCTGCCGGATTTTTCGGCAACTGCCCGGACGGATATATTTGATTTTGCCAGTCCGAAAACACCTGCTAAATGATGCTTCACTTCTCTGCTTATAATAACCTCGACCTTATTTGAATCACCCTTATAAGGAGTGTTTATCGTAATTGTGTCTCCCCCTTGTGGTGCTCCGTCCTCTCTTACTTTTAATCCATTGCTTCTGGCATAATCTATAACTGCTTTTTTGATGTCGTTTATACTTGTCATATTCTGTACACCTGCCAATGCAGCCGCATCTGCCGCATTCTGCAGGCTGCTGCGCTGAAATGTCATCGCTCCCACATCCAAGGTCAAGGCACCGATTCCAATCAGCATAACCATTATCAAGGCAGCTAAGATTAATGTTTGACCGGATTCGTTTTTATAAAATTTATTAAACATAGTATTACGTCCCCCCTAATGCTATTTACCATCCGCCGACATCTTTTGCGGGCAAATAACTATTCTTCATCTTGCACTTGGCCTGTAACTTCTCTTTTCAAAATGTTCATTTCTTCTTTTACTTCAACCGCTTTATTCGTTTTAAGAAGCTGTACTTCCAGTGCTGCAATTTTTGCTTCTGCAACGGTTAAATTTTTCTGTGCAATTAATCTGTCTATGGTAATACCTGATTTTTCGTTAATTAATGCGATTGTTTTTTTGTATTCTTCCTGCAATTGGTATTCCAAAGCTTCATTTGCAACCAACAATTTATCATTTTGGATATTATATTCCTGCAATGTTTTCATTAAATTGTTAGTTTTCTCTTTAAGAAGAGAAACTTCATCATTAAGCGAATCAATTGTTTTATCTTTCATGATTATTTCTTCGTTTAATTTGCCGTTAACCTCAGTTTGGGCTGACAGCTGAGCGCTTAATTGTCCAATCTTTGCATTTAATTCTGCAAATTTACCGTCGGAAATTGTTCCTTTTAAATATTTTACTTCGTTTTTTTCTTCTTCTAATTTATTTGATAAATCTGCCACGATATCGCGTTGTTTTTTCAGTTCAATTCTTTCGGATTTAAGCATTTCTTTCTGGGCTGCATATTCCTTATTTGAAATTTCGAGCTTGGTCTTCAGCTCGTCTATTTCATTGTTTAACTGCTCGATTTTTCTTTCCAGGGAATAGTTTTCGCGGTTTGTTACCTTGACTTGTTCTTCCAAAGATACAATTTTGTTTTTTAATTCCAATACATTTTGAGCCGAGTATTCGGAATCGTCAAGCATGATATTCTTTAATGAGCAGGATAGATTGTCATATTCGGATGATAGTTTGTTCAGACGAGCTTGGAGTGTTTCATTTTTTATTCTTAACTCTTCCTTTTCATCAAATAAGGTTTGAAGGTTTTTTGAAAAAGTTTCCTTTGCTGCTTGCTGCTGCTTGTGGATTAATGATAAGTATTCCTGCACAGATTGCTTGGTATAGCCCCCAAAGGTTGTTTTTAAAACACCGTCTAAATCTGCTTCATCTTTATCGCGCAATATTCCAACTATATTATTGTCTCTTTCCATAATATTACCTCTATCGTTTATTTTATTTTTAATGTATTTATATTCTTTGTGCTGACTCTTTGAATTATCACGGGTTACTACACAAGGATGATTGTCATCCTGAGCGGAAGCGAAGGATCTCAGGTTTTATAAGATGAGATTCTTCGAGCAAAGCTCTCAGAATGACACTCAGATTATTCATAGCAATGACAATCACGGGTTTTTCACAGCAATGAAATATAATCTCCAATCTCAATATCTTTTGCCATACCTTCCGGAAGCTCCAAAATATGAGTGCAGTTTCTGACAAACTTCCCGGTTCTCCACGGTTTAACGGTTTCTTTATAAATTACTTTCATATCTTTGGATAAGTAGACTGCATCGATTGTGAATTTCATGAAAAAACAATGTATTCCCGAACAGTTTGTCAAGAGGAGCCCTTCATTTTTGTCTAAGCTTTTTTTGTTCAACAGTCCAATCAGCTTGGTTATAAAGCTGTCAGCCGATTTAATATTGCCGGACAGCAATTTATCATTAACATATAATTTCATTACATCCCACCAAACATTTCAACTATGGACACAACGGCAGGTCCCATTAATATTATAAATATTACCGGAAAAATAAACATAACCATGGGCATAAGTATCTTAATTGACATTTTATGTGCCTTTTCTTCTATTTTGCTGCGCCTGTTTTCCCTTATGGATGCTGCCTGTGAGTGGAGTACGTTTTTAAGAGATATACCTAATTTGTTGGCTTGAATTATGGAGCCGGTAAATGATTTTAAATCGTCAATATCACAGCGCTCGCCTAAGAGCATAAGCGCATCTCTTCTGCTTCTGCCCATGGACATTTCCCTGTAAGTAATATGAAATTCATCAATCAACGGTCCCTCAAAATGCTCGATAATATGCAGCAGTGCTTGTTCAAACCCTAATCCTGCCTCTACATTAACACTGAGCATATCCAAAACATCCGGAAGCTGTCTCTCCATTTCATCTTTTCTTTTTGTTATGCGAAACATTAAGTTAAACCGCATTACGGTAAAAGCTGTATAGGCACCAAACAGCGGCAACAGAAATAAATATAAATAACTGACATGTAATACTAAGCCGAGTATAAAATATAAAAGTGCATTTCCCCATATAATAATTATTTTTATAGCGGAATATTCCTTCGGTTTTATGGTGTATCCCGCCTGTCTGAGCAATTTTCTCAAATTTTCCGATTTTTGATTGTTTAAGCCCGTATCAGGCAAAATTTTACCTAAGGACTTAACGAGCGAGTCCATAATAGGGCTGATAAACCTTTCTGCTAATGATTTATTCAGTTCTTCGTCCACAATAACATCATTATCGATTTCAATTAATTTAGACAGTCTGTTATTAATTTTATCGCGGTTCAAACCATATTTGTTTAATATAATAATAATTAAACTGAATATGAAAATTGCAAAAACAACCGAAATATAAAGAGTCATATATACCTCACACTTTTATATTTATTATTTTATTAATAATTGCAAACCCCGTAATTTCCAATAAAACAGATACGGCAATTAAAATTTTTCCAATGGTTGAATCAAAAAATCCTTCAAAATAACTAGGAGTCAAAACCATTATGGCTAAAATAAGCACTATCGGGAGCAAGCCTATAACCAGTCCCGACATTCGTCCTTGGGCTGTCAATGTCTTGATTTCATTTTTTATCCTGATGCGGTCTCTTATTGTATTTGAAATTGTATCAAGAATATCGGATAAATTGCTTCCGACTTGTGCCGAAGTCATTACTGCGGATATCAAAAGCTCCAAATCTTTATTTTTTGTCCTTTCAACCATGTGATTGAGTGCGTCTTCCTGCTTGACGCCATAATGTATTTCTCTTAGCACTTTTTTAAATTCAGTGGATATGGGCGGCTGCATTTCTTCTGCAATATTTTCCATGGACTGCAAAAATGTAAAACCGCCTTTAATGCTGTTTCCCATTATTATGGTTGCATCCCCCAACTGCTTGGTAAAAAGTTCCTCGCGCTTTTTTCTCGCGCTGCTTACTATGAAGGGCGGTATTGAAATGCCGATAATGGACAGGGCTGCTCCCGTAATTATGTTGCCGCTGAAAAGTAAAACCAGCATCATCGGTATTAATGTCAAGCCTGCCCAAAAATATAAGAATTCATTGGCCTTCAGCCTTATGCCCGAGGAAGCAATAAGGTTTGAAAATTCCTTGCTTGCTATTTTAAATCTATTCTTTTTTCTTTTGCTTTCTTCTTCACTTTTTTCTCTGATGAATTGCTCCTGAACATCATCAACGCTATATTCGGTAAAATACCTTTTTATCCTGCTCCTGGCTTGTCCCGGCCCATATGAGGATATCAAAATATTGAAACACAAATAAATAAACAAAGCAACCATAAGAGATATTAGAATTTTCATATTTCACCTCAATTTACAAACCAGTCATCTCTGACTATTATGCCGCTTGATGACAGTTTATCGAGAAAATTCGGCCGTATACCTGTTGACGTAAAATACCCTTTCATTCTTCCATTGCTGTCAACACCCTCAACCTTGTATACAAAAATATCCTGCAATGTAATTGTATCCCCCTCCATACCTACAACCTCGGTGATATTTACTACCTTTCTTGAGCCGTCTTTCATTCTTGCCTGATGAACCACCAAATCGATTGCGGAATGTATTTGCTCCCTTATTGCCCTGACGGGCAAGTCCATTCCGGACATTAATACCATTGTTTCCAAACGGGACATAAGCTCTCTCGGAGAATTGGCATGGGCTGTTGTCAGTGAGCCGTCATGACCTGTATTCATCGCCTGCAGCATGTCTATTGCTTCACCGGCACGTACCTCTCCGACTATTATCCTGTCCGGACGCATACGCAAAGAGTTTCTTACCAGGTCCCTGATAGTGATTTGACCGGAGCCCTCTAAATTCGGAGGTCTGCTTTCCAGTGTCACCACATGTTCCTGATTAAGCTGAATTTCCGCGGCATCTTCAATGGTTATGATACGCTCATTATTGGGAATACTGCTCGACAATACATTCAACAAGGTTGTTTTACCGCTTCCGGTACCTCCCGAAACTATAATGTTCATTCTTCCCTTAACGCAAGCTTCCAAGAATGCAACCATTTTAGGAGATAAGGAGCCAAATTTTATCAAATCGCTTGCAGTAAAGGGCTTTTTTGAAAACTTTCTGATAGTCATTGAAGGTCCTACCAATGAAAGAGGCGGGATAACGGCATTAAAACGGGAGCCGTCTTTTAATCTGGCATCAACCATGGGGCTTGACTCATCAATACGTCTTCCCACAGTGGATACAATACGATTTATAATGTTCATTACATGTGTATTATCTTTAAATACAACATCCGATAATTCCAGTTTCCCTTTTCTTTCCACATATACTTGCGAAGGACCGTTTACCATAATTTCCGTTATGTCATCGTCGTTCAATAATGCTTCAAGAGGTCCTAACCCCATTACATCATTGTAAATTTCTTTTAATAGTCTGGAGCGCTCTGTTCTTGAAATTTTAGGAGCTTTGGACTCAATTAATGAATCCATTATTTTGAGCAATTCTTCTTCTTGCTCTCCCTTTACTCCAAATAAACTTATATCCTGTTGATTTACTGTTTCAATAAAATCTTTGTGCACTCTTTCCTTTAAATCGGAATATTCATCATACAGAGTTATTTCTGCCGACCTTTCTCCCGAAACGGAGAATTTCTGTTTTTCGAGACGATCCAATAAACTCATTTCGATTCCTGCCTTTTATGTTATTTTTTCTTAAACAGTCTAATCTTCTTTATATTGTTATTGTTGTTTTTATGTTTTCCCATAAGGTCGTAATCGGTTGAGCCTTTAAGCAATATATCGGTCAACTCGGTAATCGATGCGCTCAGCTTGCTGTTCGGGGCGCCTGTTACAAACGGTACACCTCTGTTTAATGCATTTACCGCAACCTTGTAATCACTGGGTATTTTTGCCCATATGGGATAACCTATAATTTTTTGAACATCATTTATTGTAATGGAAGTCATATCAACTGCTCTGTTTACAATTAACCTGATTTTATCAGTTTGCTGCAATGATTCCAGCAGCGAAACACTGAGCTTTGAATTCCTTAGAATTGAAATATCAAGACCGGTAACAAAAAATAATATGGAAGCAGACTCAATTGCGGTAATTGTTACATCCGTGAATGACGGTGATGTATCTACAATTACATAATCATAGTAGGTTCTTAACAGACTCAACAGGCTTTGCACCTTTTCTGCAGAAACCAATTCTGCATATTCAGGGCTTCTAGGTGCGCAGAGTACATGAACACCGCTCGAATGAACCGACATATAGCTCCTAACGGAGTCAATATTCGGTGTAACCACATCCTGGACTAATTCCACAATAGTATCTTTTGGCTCTATATCCAAGAAAATATTTATATCACCAAATTGCAAATCTAAATCAACCAGTGCAACCTTTTTTCTTTTTTCCGAAAGTTTCACCGCTAAATTTGCTGCAATCGTACTTTTACCCAACCCGCCTTTTGCTCCAAATACAGTTATAACTCTTGATGCCCATACCAACGTATCCTTGTTGCTTAATGATTTAATACGAATAGACTCGTTATGATATACTGACTTTATATACTCTGCAAATTCTTTTGATGTTGCAGGAAATTCAATTAAGTTATGGCAACCGACCTTAACGGCTTCCTGCATAATTTCAACGTTTAATGTATCAGCAACCAGAATAACAAATGTTCTTGGTCTGTGGAGTATAATTCTTTCGGCCAAATTCAGCACGTCTGTGTCTCCTGCACCCAAAGTCATAATAATTATGTCGGGAGATGTGTTTTCGATTTTGTCCAATGCCTGTGCTCCCCCCACTGAATCACCCAATATTATAATTTCTTCATCCTCAATCTTGGACCTGAGTGCCTCTATATTTCTTTCCATTTTACTGATAAGCAAGACTTTGATTTTCATAATTGCCCCCACTAATTAATTATAATATCGTCGAATTTTATTGTTGGAGGATTAACCATATCTTCATCCAAGGGAGACCTTAATATTAATCTAAGCTGTCCCTTGTATTCGGACATATTCAGCTCCATAGCCTGATATACCGTGACCTGCAATGTTACAGAGGTATAAGCAGTGCCTGTTTCAGGATTTTTTGTCTTGCCTTCTTGAGATATTACATCGTCAACAGCTAATACCTTGATGTTTTCTGCTATCATAGTTGTATAATCTATTGTTTTTTCCTCTCCGTCAGGCTGCTTTTCCGTTTTTTGAAACTGGGCAATAATATCTACCGTATTATGAGGCTTAATCATTCCCACAAGTCCGGACAAATTTCCAACGCCTATAGATATTGCGCGCATACCGGGTTTTATTTCATATGCAAGCGTTCCATCTCCCCCACCGCCTTCAGGTGAAATAAGCTTAGTGTATAATACCTGCTCACCTGCCATAATTTCATATTTTGAAAACTTTCCTATGGCTGCCGCTTCATTGACAACTGCCTCTGCATGTGCAGCTTCAACAGGCAGCTGTTTTATTTCAAGCATATCATCTGTTATAGGTGTATTTGGAGGAATATTAGCAGATGCTATCACAACTCCGGTTTTTACTAGCTCAACACTGGCTTTTTCATCAAGCGTATTAAGGAATTTATATAAGAGGACAGCAGCAACAACTGCTGCAAGTAATGCTAAAAATTTTATCTTTTTCATAAGCTCACTCCAAATTTATGTATTTGTTAATAATCAACCAATTTTGCAGCTCTTACTCCATAATCATTCAATACTATCCCTGCTTCAGAATCACCGCCGGTAATATAATCATTTATATAGGATGATGTCAATATGCTTATTTTTTTTTGATTTGGGTTATTACCTTCAAGATTAGTAATTGTAAATGAAACAAAGCCTACTACTCTCAATACATTATGTTCGTCAAAATCAACCACGGGAATTGTGCCAATCTGACCAACTACTATATTACCGTCAACATCAACAGGCATGGTACCTGAATTCGTTTCTACCCTGTCTCCAATATAAACAACACCATCATATCCGCCATTTTCCATATCATCTTTGTACTTTGAGCCTTGAAAATTAATAGCACCACGCCAGCCTTGATTGCCGGAAGTAGCACCTATTATGTCAAACTCGTCTACAAATTCCTTCAGCATATCATTATCAATATCCTTTGTCTTTGCTGCGCCTAACTTTAATGTTATATCTTCATTCATAAGATTGTTATCAATTATAAAATCCATAACTGTTTTTGGCATAGCAAGCGGAAGAAGTCCGGACACTCCATTTACTTTCATTAATTTAGCAGTTGCTTTTCTGTTCACTGTAGTTTGTTTCATATTAAATATCTGAGCAAAATTGTATTTTACCTCGCTTTGTCCCTTAACGGTCAGCCCTATTATTTTTCCGTCTTCATAGACAGGTAATATACTGCTTTCTGTTATATTATCCACTCCATTTAGCTCGGCATATTTCATCACAGCATCAACAGCATTACTCCATTCTGTTGAAGAAGTATTATTAGCAGCAGGTAATTCCCTTACTGCAGCAAGTGCAATACTATCAAGACCTATTTGTAATTTAGATGCTTCATTATATGCAAGTCCTAAGTCTAATGAAAGAGCAGCAAACCCTATAATAACTGTTATCATCAAAGCAAATATTATTACTACAGCTCCTCTTTCTTCATTTTTTAACTTAACTAAATATTTAGATATATTCATAATATCACCGCCCTTCATACTTTACTTTTCTACTCTCATTGATGTTTCAGCTCTTATGGGAAACTTACCGTCTCCATCCTTATCTATTATTGCTCTGGTTATTGGAGTAAGTATAATGACTTTTCCTGCAAACCTGACCCTTATTCTTTCACCACCATTCACATCGTCAGCTTCAGGTATTATGGTATCTACAACTATATCGGCAATATTGGTATATTCATTAATAATATTTGAAGCCTTACTTGTTGCACTTGCAGAATCCATATTATCAAAATAATAGTGTATGGCTATATATCTGGCAGCCTCACGGCTGGCATTATTGGCAGATAGCTGATTATGATAAATCCATCCGAAATCAATAATACCGGCTATAAAAAGCAATAGTATAGGGAGTACCAAGGCAAACTCAACCATTGCTTGACCATTTTCTTTTTTAAAATGCTTAAGTCTCATAATTTTACCCCCCATTGTGGAAAAAGCACCGTCCCGACCATGCGGACGAGCCGGTGCTTAGCTGGTTTTTTGGTTAAATCAAGGTGTAGCTGTGCCTTCCAATTGGCCTGCAACATTATCAAATGTATCTCTTGCATTTTCACCAATTAATCTAACAGCAGCTATTACTACCACTGCAATCAAAGCAAGTATTAAGCCATACTCAACCATTCCTTGACCACTTTCCTCGTTTTTTAACCAACTAAATAATTTTTTCATTTTGACCCCCTTGAATTTTATTTATATTTTGATATAAAATATCATAATATACAATTTTTTGCGGTGTCATCCTTTGAGATTCTTCACCTTTGGTTCAGATATGATTGTCATCCTGAGCGTAAGCGATCTCAGGTTTTGAGACTTCGCAGTCTCATTCACCAATTTATTTGTTCCTTGCGTAGCATAAATTGGGAATTCGTTGCGAATAACACTAACGTTAAGTTTATTCATAGCAATGATACGGTACCATTACAATAATAATAGATACCAATTACGGTGACATTTTATCCATTGAATCTTGATAAAGTGCGAATGCATTTTCTCCCAAGAAGCTTACTGCCGCAATAGCTGCAATAACTATGAGGGATAATATCAAAGAGTATTCAACTAATCCTTGTCCATCTTCTTCTTTTAAAATACATGCAGCAATTTTTTTCATATCCGTATCCTTTCTTTAACATTACGCAATGTTTAAGTTAACAGTAAATGTTACTAATGCAAAAATGTAACCTGCTACTAAGAAGGGAGCTAAGGGTAGCATAGTTGTCAGGCGAATTTTTCTTAAAGCCAGTCCAATCAGTATATAGCCTAACAATACTGCTGCCATTGCACCCATAGCCGTAACTACGGAGGGATATCCAAGGGCAAATCCTATGGCTCCCGCTAATTTCACATCACCTGCTCCAACCTTGCCTAATCCCATAAAGGTTGCCAGTGCAGTAAACACAATCATAATAAAAATCATACAAATTACTGAGCCTAAGATTCCTTCCAACCCATAACTAAATGCCTGATATGTGATGCCTAAGGTTAATAATATTAAAATCAACTCATTAGGAATTATTCTTATTTTTATGTCGATGTATGCAAATATTAATCCTAATGATATTTGTATACATATGAGTACTGCAGTAAATAAGCTTTCTTGTGTATAAGCCGTAAAACACCATGCTGCCCCGTTAAACAGGATTATCAATATATTTATTCGGCTGCCTGACGGTTGAGCTTTGTTAACGTCTATGTTCTTGGTTTTCTCTTTATACTCAATAAGCTTTAACGACAGCTTGGGAATTATATATCCCGTAAATAAACCTAAAGTTAAGAAAACAATTAATTTGTATAACATTTCATACCTCTTTAATGTATTGTTGTTAGCCGCACTACTGCAACGAGGTCTATGCCCTTAAGTTGAATTTATAACAATTACCATTGCTGCCGGCTAATAATCCTAAAAATATCCAGTACACATATGCCACTGATACCACACTTATGTTAAAGAAAGCTGCTGTCATATAACCTATAACACTTGATAATATTAAGAGTGCTGTCTTACAATTCTTTAATCTAAACAAACCCTTTAAAATTATCTGAGAAATAAATGTCAAGTAAACCAATAAAGATGGAATGCCGCTAGTAACTGCAATGTGTAAATATTCATTATGTGCCTTATCGAGATATCGCACCTCATTCCATAACTCAATCATATCTTGGGTATAGTATTTCTTAAATGCTTCTCCTAAATTTTCTATACCGTATCCGGCCAGAGGTCGTTTTTTTATTAATTCTGCAACTCGTTTCCAAATGAATCCTCTGTTGGCACCGGAGTAATCGGCCCTATCACCCTTAGTAAGAAATTCATTTGCATCCCTTGCAATAGATAAAAATCTATCTATGAATGCACCTTCCGTATTAAAATTATATAAGGCTAAGAGCAATATTGTTATAACTAACAGAATAATATACCTGGTAAATTCCCCCTTGCTATATCTAAAATACATGTAATGTATTGCTGCAAAAGCCATTATTGATGCAATTGTACCTAACCAAGCCCCCCTTGTGCCGGTACTTAATAAGCAATAGAACAAAATTGCATATGCCGTCAAACCTGTTATGTTTTTTTTGATTATGTAAAAATAGATTGATGTTGGTATTATTAAAACTATATATGAACCTAAAAAGTTAGGATTACCCATTGTTGAAAAAGCTCTTTTGCTCCAGTTTTCACGGAGGACATCCCTTGGAAAGGGGTCAAAATTCATAGTTTGTAAAATACCGTAAATTGAAACAATTATAGCGGTAACCAGTATTATCTTAAACAACCCTTCATCGGGAACCAAGTAGAGCCTTGCTGTTATAAACAGAAACATATATAAGGTTATCGTAACCAAACCTTCCCATCTGCCGGGTACTCCGATTATTGCAAACACTTTATTTTCAGCTGCATATACAGAAGCAGCCAGTAATATGAAGTATATAAATAAACTAATATTAATTCTGTCTTTCTGTACTATATCTTTAAAACGGATTTTGTTTATTGCCAGCACCGCTAAAAAGCTTAATGCAAGGATAATCATTGCTGCGACTTTTGGTAAATAAAAATGGTCTGTAGTACCTCCCAATGGAACAAATACTGCCGGAATAACTGATAATGCAAGTATTACCGTAACCTTTGCAACATTATCCAATTTGCTGTTTCTTATTTCATACGACTGTAGTTTTGTTATACCAATAGTATTAATCATAATTACTTCCTTAAATATATAGTAAGGAGCTATGGTTATAAAAATTATAAGTTTATTATCTTGCCGTTTTTTTCAGGCTGTTTTGATATTTGTTTTTCAATCAGCTGTATAAACTCATCTCCAAGGATATCTCGTTTATTGTAAAATTTATCTCCCACCTCAGAGAGCAGCCTTACAATTTTGGCTAAGTCTTCTTCTGCTTTTTCTGCCCTGCTGTGTTGAGCAGATAACTGCTGTTTAAGTATTCCGTTTAGCTTTGCACTTTGTTTTGCTTCATACTCCAATTTTTCCATTTTTTCATAAATACTGCTGAATTCTTCTTTGAACCCGTTTATCTTATAGTTAAATGCTTCTGCCTTTTCCATGTTAAGCTGTAATACCGCATCCTCACTGATTCTTTTTTGTTCTTCTAATTCTTTCAATTTTTCATTTATTGTTTGCTGCAGACTGCTTATCTTTTGTCTTAATATTACTGAATCCGAATTTAATTTTTCGCTGTTTGATTTTTCTATCTTAAGTTCTTCTTCCAGTTTTTCGCAAACATTATTAATTTCATTAATTCTATAATCCTTTTCAAGAATACTCTTTTCCAGTTCAGTTATTCTTTCTTTCAGCAATATATTTTCATTCTTGAGTTTATTTGTATTTACCTCCATTTGGTCTAATTCAATGCTTGTCTGATTTAATAGTTCTTCATAGGCCGCAATCTCTTCAGCCATTTGCTTGTTTTCATTTTTAAGAATATCAATATGTTGATTTTCATCTGATAATTCAGATATTTTAATTTTTATTTGATTATTTTCATTTTCTAATTTTGATGAAATTTCTCTTAATTGTTCGCATTCTGCTCTTGATTGAATCAAAAGTTTTTTATTGGCTTCAAGTTCCTCTAAAAGTTGTTTGTTTTCATTTTTAATCCCGTTATATTGCATGAATTCTTCTGTCATTTCAGCTATTTTGGTTTTTAAGGCCTTGTTTTCATTTTCCAAATCTATTAAGCAGTCTTTATCATAGTTAGTTTCAGTTGATAGTTTTTCAAGTTCCTTTAGCCTGCCTGTGATTTGTTGAATTTCATTCTTCAATTGAATGTTCTCGGCACTGTATTTTTCATTCATAGACTTGTAGTCCATTTGTTTTTGCTTGAATTCAACTATGGCAGTAATTAAATTTTGTTTTGCTTCATCTAATTCTATCTGCATATTGTTCTTATGTTCTAATTCAGTGTTGAGTTTGGTTTTTAGAGAATAAAGATCGTCTGATATTTTTTTGTTATCCTGCTCAAATTTTTTTAATTTATTTTCCAAGTCTTCTATATACCTGGTAACATCTTCTTCATGCAAACCGCCAACTAACTTTGTTCTAAACTGATATTTAATTGACTCATGATTGAGTCTTTGCTGAAGCTTCTTAAGCTCTGCCATATCTGTTTCCACATTATTAGTTGCCTTTTCTGCAGGCATATCATTAATATTCGACATTTTATCCCCCCTTCCTCAAGTTATTTGATTTCAAAATAAAAACTGTACGCCAAGGCGTACAGTTAAAGACCAAAAATACATCAATACATTTAATGCATTAATTCATCACTGTTCGGCAACCTGGCAATCATCGTATTTCACATTAGACCCATGGCTTTGCGTCCTTGCCTTTCGACAAGTTTGCTATTATCGTAGGATAATTTATTAAGTTTTCTATCTGTTTATACATTCTACTATATATGACATAATAATGCAAGAGTTTTTTTTGATAATTTGTCATTATTTTTTAAGAAATTATGATGAATTTTTTTTATTGCTTTATATATTATCGAAATATGTCGAAAGAATTATTAATCTTTAAAAGCATCCTTCATTTTTCCGAAAAAGCCTTTTTTGTCATTGTCTGCTTTCTCTCCCAATTCGTTTGCAAATTGTTCTAAGATATTTCTTTGTTTCTCCGTAAGTTTTTTAGGAACTTCAATTTTGACTCTCACATACTGGTCGCCTTTGCCGGCGCCTCTTAGATTTTTAATACCTTTATTTTTTAGTCTGAAAACCGTTCCTGTCTGAGTTCCTTCAGGCACATCGTATTTTACCTTGCCTTCGATTGTGGGAACTTCAATAGAGCCGCCCAAAGCCGCTTTTGCAAATGATATGGGTATTTCACACCACACATCGTTTCCGTCTCTTTCAAATATTTCATGAGGTCTTACATTAATATATACATACAAATCTCCGGCAGGACCTCCGCGCTCACCGTGGTTTCCTTCAC
>Ga0255342_1003174_pt1 | contig 18828 bp, 16 predicted proteins | sample wastewater_treat_3_FD_192416 | JGI IMG/M metagenome (GOLD analysis project Ga0255342, IMG submission 192416) | Wastewater microbial communities from Lulu Island WWTP, Vancouver, Canada - plant14 | ecosystem: Engineered > WWTP > Wastewater > Unclassified | place: Canada: Vancouver, British...
TTGAGACGAGAGAGGTTGAGGCCCACGCCATCCAACTCAAGGCCCTTGAACTCGCCATGAAGGCTAGAGGGATGCTCTCTGACAAGAGCACACGGGAAATCGACCAGATTGACCAGATAATTGAAATTGAATTGGAAAAACTTGCTGCTTCAAGGGAAGGATCGGCAACATGACTGCGCCGACTCTCAGGCTATACTCGGTATAAAACCCCTTATAGGGCGAGGACTCCCTCACCCATCCCCATGTGTGAGAGGCTTCCTCAGTGGGCTCACCAAACGCAGGTGAGCCCTTTTTGCTGCGTTCTTTTTTGCCAGACTTGCTTCCCGCATTCTTGTAAGTGCTTCGTATTCTTTCTTGTTTACCCACAAATACCGACACCAGGGTGGTTTGAAATATTCCATGATTGACTCCTCGTAATGTTTGGTATTACCGATGAAATGGTTTCACAAGGCTCTCATGTGCTTTTTGGGGTAGAAGCCAAATAGTCCATCACTCAACGTACCTGATGGCCACGCCCTGAATTGTGGGGCTGGAACCGCCACCTGTACCCTGATAACCACCAAGTATCGGATTGTACATGATTTGCCGCTTGTGGGGTATTTCCCCCTGCTCGCCGGGGATGATTGCATTAGCTCCGATTTTCATAGCCTCAAGCCTCATGTCGGCTAGGAGATCAGGAACGAGTGTGAAGCGTGGGCCATAAGTTTCAAGCAGTGCAATGGCTTTGTATGCCTTAGCGGGCGGCTTAGATAAGATTTCTACTCGTTGCGATGGCTCGTAAATTGCTGCCTCATCGAACATAACCACAGATGTGTGGATGGTTTTGCAGCCATAGAGAAAAAGACCCATTATAACTAGTAGAAACAACCCCCTTCTCATATCACACCCTCACGTTTTCAATATAAGCCAAGCATAAATATATTGCAATGCCTTGCTAAGCATAAAACGTATCATTCTGACCTCCCGGACTCCCCTCAATCAATGCCAAGAAAAGCTATAGAAAATCCCTTCAGATGCAGAACCAATGCGCTGGAATAAAGGTCAGGGCAGAAAGAAGGGCCGGGGAGTTGCTGAAAGATTACGGAGAAGCACTCAGAAGTGAAGATGTCCGGCGGTAGCATCGTGCAACCACCGGAGAACGTGCAAAGGCTTTCCGAAATCGGCATCAGCAAGTCTCAATCCTCTCGCTGGCAGGCAATAGCGGAGATACCGGAATCTTATGTTTGTGTTCGCTGTGAGATAAGAGTATTATTATGGAAAAATCGGCATGAGCAGGAACACTTACCGGCTTCTGATCGCATGTTTAATGAAGTGAAGATGTAATCTCAATTTTAATTGGAGGATTCATGGATTTCTTCGTAAGGCACTGCAAGATATTATGTATACTGATTCCTTCCATTCTTTTTATTGCTCATAATGCTTATGCAAAAACTGCAAGCCAAGTTTTTGAGGCTGTTTCTTCCAGCATTGTGATTATACTGGCCCTTGATGCAAATGGAGATACAAAAGGGCTTGGGAGTGGTGTGATTCTGTCGGAAGGAGTTGTTGCTACAAATTATCATGTAATTCAAGAAGCCAAGAAGGTGAAGGTTGTACACCAGGGTAAAGAATATCTTGCTACACTACAACACTACGATTGGGACAGGGATGTATGTACGCTTTCAGTAAGCGGGTTCAGGGCTCCCGTTGTCGTAATTGGGGATACTAATCATCTCAAGATAGGGGCACAAGTATATGCTATTGGAGCGCCTCAAGGATTGGAACTTACTCTGACAGAAGGGATAATCTCCAGTCTTCGCAAAGTAGAGGGAGGACATTATATACAAACCACTGCTGCCATATCTCCTGGGTCCAGCGGAGGCGGTTTATTCGATGAGCAAGGCCATTTGCTTGGACTCACGTCGTTTTATATTGCCGAATCTCAAAGCTTGAATTTTGCTGTTCCTATCGAGTGGATTAAGGAATTACCCAAACGACACATAGCTGAAGCCAAGGAGACAGAATCATCTCTCTACTGGATCAATAAGGCATTACTGCTTGAGAAAAATGAAGACTGGCCAGCATTGGTGCATCACTCCCTTTGTTGGACCAAGGCTAAACCAGAAGATGCCGTTTCTTGGTTCAGTTTGGGCTTTGCCTATAACAAAATAGGCCATGTTGACAATGCAATCGAGGCATTCTCGAAAGCACTAAGTTTGGATTCAAATTATGCGCTTGCATGGCACAACATAGGTGTTATGTATGGTCTTTCTGAACAGAATGAAAAAGCAATTGAAGCTTTCTTGCAGGAACTTCGTGTCAATCCAGAAGAAAGTGCCGGAGCATGGTATGGCCTTGGCGTTGCTTATAGAGGATTAGGACAGACCCAAAAATCTATCGAAGCATTCAGAGAGAGTTTACGTATTAACCCAGACGATGCTCTTGCATGGTCCCTTCTGGGGTTTGCCTATGATACAACACACCAAACTGAAAAGGCTATTAACGCCTTCTTACAGTCACTGCGAATTAACACAGATGATTCCATGGTCTGGCATAAGCTAGGCAATCTATATGGTATTTCTAAACAGTATGGAAAAGCCATAGAGGCATTTTTACAGGTACTGCGTATCGATCCAAATGATGCTAGTGCAATGTACAACTTAGGACTTGCCTATAGCCTATCTGGACAGAAAGGCCAGGCTATGGATGTGTATAAACAACTAAAAAACCTCAATCCAGAAAAAGCCAATGAATTCTTCGAGAAGGCTATCCTTCCTTGAGAAAAAATCACATGGACGTATTATCAAGAGGTTAGAAAGGGGAACCCTTCTATTCTTTCATCGGCAATTATTACGGCCGAGTGGGGCACATTTCATTTCCCGTGTTAGCCATATGTTAGCCAGGGGATTTTCAATATCTTGTAGAATGGCTTGCGCCCAGCAGGATTCGAACCTGCGACCTTTGGATTCGTAGTTATATCAAGGGGTTTTCGATTAAATAATTTCAATAGGTTAGAAAATCAAAATTATCATTTTTTCACCCCAAAACGCACCCTATCCGCACCCTGTTTTCATGAAATTTCAAAGGAGGTATCCTACCCATGAATTGTTTTCGGAAACCAAAATCCGTTTACTCCCAGGTCGAATGTGTGCTCCATGGTATCTTTGCCTACGGTAAGTCCAAAAATGACAGCCCTGAGGGCATACGGTCATATGGCACTCGGAAGACATACGGCTACGAGGCGCACAGATTCGCCCACTATCTTACCAGGCACGGTGCCGGCAATATTTTCGATGCAGAGCTCTTCGCATATTGGCTGAACGCTTACCTGATGGAGTCACTCGATCACTTCATAACCAGGGAGCTGTCCTTGCAGACTTTCGAGACCAGGCTCGCAGCCTTGGCAAAGCTCGAGCATGCCATCAACACTTTCATCGAAGAGCATGACCTGCCCTACACCAAGATCTCAACCGAAGATATCCGCGAGGAAGCATCGAGGCTCGCAAGACGAAAGGGAAGAGGCCTCAAAAGGTCAAGCAGACAGTTCTCGAATCGCGCGTATCCCGATCCTGTATTGCTCATCAGGATGATCGAAAATCCGACTCATTGCCTCCAGGCATCCCTGCAGTACGAGGGAGGCCTCCGGACCGAAGGCGTTGGAGCGGCCTCGAACGGATTATCCAATCCATTGACCTCAAGCAATCTCGGAGGACTGATCCCTGACCCGGTGACGGGGAAAGAGGTCGGCCTCGTGAGCGACGTGAGGGAAAAAGGAGGCAAACTCACCGATCACCTGGTAACGCCTGACACCTACCATTTCCTCGCAGAATACATCAGGACAAAACGTGTCCTTCAGAGCCCCTATGAGGAATACCTCGCATCGATCAAAAAGGCCGCCAGAATAACCGGTCAATATTCGCCCGGCCGCGGTACTCACGCCTTCAAACACAACTTCGCCCAGAGAAGATACCTCGAATGTGTCAATCATGGCATGACCCACGAACAGTCCCTTCAGCAGACAAGCCTCGAGCTGTCCCACTTCAGATATTACGAGACGTATGCATATACGACAAGGTAGAAGCATGGCGATCGACGACATCATCCAGGTGCTCACTGGCGGATTGACCTCGAAGGAACGGGAGAATCTCCGTCACTGGATTGCCTCTCTACCGGAAACTGACTTTATCGAGATCTACCGCGCAGCCCCCAAAAAGTACTATCAGTTGAAGGCTGGACACCCCAATGTCCCTGGCGGGATTCTCCACTACTGCGGGCTCATCCTTGCTTCGCGCGAATATGGTTGGGACACCTTGCGGGGAAAGGGATACCGGACGGCAGGAGAAGACCAGTTTGATGATTGGCAGAAGGTCCGGAAGATGAGGATACAGAACCTCAGGTCGGACAGCAACGCAAAAATCAGAAGACTGATCCTAGGCCACTGGGGAGAGATACAAGAGCTTAATAAAGATGGAGTCGGGTTCCGCAAGATCGCACAATACCTTAGGAAGTACAAGAAGCTATCCGTCTCATCATCGTATCTTCATAAAATATGGAAGGAAATGGAGGAAGCCCATGTTTGATGTCAATTGCATATGTTATGTAAAAGAGCTCAGAATCTTTGCCATAAACGTGTATGACTATAAAAGACACAATGAACTCGGGAGCAGAACTCGCTTCGAGAGAATCGAAAACACATTCATCGATGCATACTTTGGTACGTTCCGGATGCTTTCAACTGACCATCTCTTCTTCACCGAGCTGTCATACTTCAGATCCGTAACGCACTCGTTCCTTCATGAGAAAATGGGTGCAATGTCAAAATCAGACCCGCAGTCAGGTCACAGCTTTTCTATTGGGAATGGCAGAAAAGGAACATTGTCCTTTAAGAAAATCACCAGGAGCCTCTCGGCAAACGCGAGAAAAGAACAGTATCTCTCGATCAGGCATGACCCTCCTCCCAATGTACCCATAAAGATCGGTTCACAGTACTACAACGGTGCCTTATCTGAGTATGATTACCAGGAGGTGAAACTGATCGATTCATGCATAGGGAAGGCGCTTAACCTGTATGATACCAGGGTGACCCATATCGAAAATGTGAAGGAGTTGCTAGCAAACTGGAATGTAGCAAACTGGATTACTGAGTTAGAGGACTTTGAGTACGACAATTTACTGACCGAAGACAACATCCCATCTTATACATTCTGATCACTGAGATCCCATCTCATTGAATCTGATTGTAACTGGCAAGCTCCATCATGAACAGGTCTTGCCCGAAATCGTAGCATGCCCAAACAGAGACGCGTCAACGGCGTCTCCCTGAACAACCCGCCTGATAAAGCAATCCCTGGAACCTGGAAAATCCGGAGCCCTCACAAGGGCCATATGTGCTGAGAGTGTCATGCTCTTTCTGAGGCCCGAAAACTGGCAAACCCAGTCGAGGGCCTCGCGGTAGCAGCTCCGCTCTATTCCCAAGCCCTTTTGGCTGCGCTCACTGCGCTACACCTTGATCCGGAACCCCGGCATCTCTTTTCAGCCGCGCAAGGGCCAGTACTTGGCGCGTGCTGAGCAGACCCTTCTGAGGTGGGTCACCCCTGTCTCCCATGCCGGCGGCATGGAGCCCGAAAAATGAATAGAGAATATATGCTCTTACTATAGCCAGAGTGAGGGAAAATGTCAATTTTCCCGGTTTTGTTCTTCTCATGCATGACCTCACAGATGCAGCTGTACTGCTGTTCTAAGAAAATTATGTGGACGGATGTGTGGATAGTGATAATGGACGGTTTTTGTGGACGAGTTTAGTGCGAAGTAGAAGCCTACACCCTACAGGGTGTAGGCTTCTACTTCGCACTACAGCCTCAGATCAGGGGATTAGCCGACACTATGCATAACAATGCATTTGAATGATGCTAAGGGAGATGTTTTTTTGTCCTGCCCCCGGTATTCCCGATATAGTTATCTTACGTGGGCAAATAGGAAGAATATATTCGGAGAATATCCTCCGAAAAAATAGTCGAAACTCAGTCCTGAAACACCAGGTGTATCTGGCTTATACGCTTTCCTTTTTCTATTATATCTACCGAATACCCACTTGGTATCGGGACAGAGAAAGACGCTCTCCCAGAAGAGTCTGTCACCATATCCAAGCCGGGCTCAGACATCCTGTGAAGCCTGACATCAGCACCTGATATGAATTCCTCAGCTTTTTTGTTGAATAGCGAGATAACGACCCTGGCTTGGTCCGTCGTTTCTATGAGCACATCGACCTGAATAGAAACATCTCCATCAGGAAATTCCTGCAGCACCTGTACAGAGCTGGCAGTGTTTCCACATATAAGTAACTTATGCTACTGAAATAATTGTTATTTCTACTATTATTCGTGACACAGTAAAACACCATATTTATTGCTATGATTGTTTAAATTGTTGTAGTTGAAGCAAGGAATGAGTGACAATTCTTGAGATAATTATCCTGCAGTCAATCTTACCGCCTTGTTTTTCCCATTCTGTCGCCACTCTTGTATCAGCATCACCGCCCTCTTTCTCCATAAAGGACGTTCGGGAGGGCCTGTAGGATCGAGAAAAAAGCCCTCATTTTGTTACCGAGAGGATAAAGACTTTTATGGCCAGTATGACGACATTGACGGTCAACCCTATCAGAGCGTACGTCATGTAGCGCATGATCCTTTCCGAACTCTCGATGAATTCGTCGATCTTCTCATCCTGGGCAGATAATTTATTTATTTTTTTCATATGTGTATGATAGCTTTCTTCACCTTGAATATCAAGAGGATCTGGATCTCTATGGAGAGCGAGCGGATACACACATCTCTAGGACACATATTGAATGCCACAGCAGAATATTGCCCAGACTGTCATCAAGAAGTGATTTAAGATTTCAGAAAAAACGCCTCTGCACAGGCTCGCAGAGCATATCTGTGAAATTATCGCATATCCGATATTTACCATCCACATCTTAAAGAGATTACCAGAGCATATTCGAAAGTGGGTGGATCTCCTGCTGGGCAGTGGGAGATTCGTGGGCACTCCAGGGTGGCATCTGGGGCACGGGCCCGGCTGAAAGTCCTTTCCATTCGGTTTGTCTTTTTCAGGGTAGTAATCCAGATCATGCCTCGACAGGGCCATGATCTGGGGGACTACCTGGGCGGGAGCCCGGTTCTCCAAATCTTTCTTGGCGGAAAGGAGGAGTTCCAATGGCATACAGGTACGAATGCGAGAGCTGGCAGGGAATGGTCCAGCAGGTGGTTTTATTCATGAGCAGCGGGTATACCCGGTACTGTCACCTCGTGATACCCGACAGGAAGCTTGATCAGGCCGGAAGGATCGATCGCAAATTGATCCAAAAGTATCAGTGCGATCTATCCAAGGATCAACGGTATAGAAGAAAGAAAAAGAACGAGGTGAACTTCCACTATCTTCGATGGCATAATCTTGCTCTGATCCTACAATGTCCGGGGACAATCGGTCCAGAGATCTTGTATGATGACAAGTTCTCAGACGTCTTGAAAAATCCCCTGCATCTCGTGGTAAGCGACTACCTTACCCTGAAGGTCGTAAAGAGCCAGCAGGGATGGACGGTATGCATGAGCAGAGACACATACCGTGAAGCGAAAGCCCAGCTCTTCGAGAAAATCATCCACGTGAGCAAAAGCGAGATTATGGATCAGTACAACAAACTCAACGGCCTGCCTGCCTGGCGTGGTATCATCGAGCAGCGCCGACGGTTGCAGGAGTTTGTGATTTCAGCCACGAAACGTCATCGAGGAATAAGACTATGGAAAGAGGAGTTATTCAATAACACACACAAGTGTCCACGCCAGGTATATACCGCCCGGTGAGTCGAGGCGCCGGGCTTTTTAATCTGAGGATTCATATTCTTGCACTCCAAGTTCTCTTACAATCAGTTCAAAACGAGGCAATCAACCATATCTGCTTGCCTCATAATCTTATATACTATCTTATAAATTTTCTGCGAGCTTATTACTTTACTCTGAAAGGAATATGGTTTATTATTTCTATAGAAAGTTCGATATGGGGGTTGTATGAAGTACAGAACGAAAACAATCCCGGCTGTGTCGACAAAGAGAAAGGTACTGTCCAAGGCGGTCGTGAACACTGCCGACAGGCTGGGCTTCACGAAGAACAAGCTGTCCAGGGTGCTCGGCCTGAGCCCTGCGACGGTGACCCGCCTTTATGCGTTTTACTACGATCTGTCCCCCGGCAGAAAGGAGTGGGACTTTGGAGTCCTGCTGGTGAGGCTTTTCCGATCTCTGGATGCCCTCGTGGGCGGTTCTCACGAAGACGCCCTGGCATGGATGAACAGCGAGAACAAGGGGCTTGCGGGACAGAAGCCTTCAGACCTTGTGGAAACTACGGAGGGCCTGGTCAGTGTCGTCCATTACTTGGACACCTGTAGAGGTATCGTCTAGCGCACGGCCGTTTACCGGCAGGATCTGGCGCATGGTGGAATCGCAGTACGCGTCATCAACCATGAGACTGGTCGACACCCGGGAAGAGCACGAAATCCTCGAGGATATCCTCGAGGAGGGCAAACCTGCAATACCGGCCGAGGCGAAGGGCTTGGACTATCTGCTTTTCAGTCCGTTCAGGTATGCAGCGGTCACCTCGTTCGGGACCCGGTTCAGGGCTGTGGGCGATCCAGGAGTCTTCTATGGCGGAGAGACGCCGCGGACCGCCGCGTCCGAGGTGGGGTACTGGCGGTGGAGGTTCCTGCAGGACAGCGCCGGCCTGAGGCGCCTGCCGCCCTCTTCCTTCACCGCATTCAGGGTCCTGCTGAGACATCTTTCGGTCGACCTCAGAGAAAAGCCCTTCAACAGGGACACTGCTGTCTGGGAGCACCCATTCGATTACTCAGCGACCCAGGAATTCGCCAGGATCACTCGCAAGACGGATGTGGGAGTAATCTTGTACAAGTCCGTACGATGTCCGTTCGACAGTTTTTGCGTCGCCGTCCTGAAACCAAAGGCTTTCGCCCGGAAGAAGCCTGACGGCAATACACAGTCATGGGTGCTCACGATAGCGGATGAGGTCATATGGAGCAGAAACCATGGTGAGGAATCGTTCTCGTTGTCTTTTTGATGTTATGTTCTTAAGTCCACCTTTTAAACCTTCTAGGTATTGTAATGACTGAGACCCACTAGTGTTGATATCCGGTTGCTACCTTCAGAACAGGACTACTTATTCTATCCTCACGACACCTTGAAAAACAGCTTGGATCAAAAAGTTATGCTACCGTGCCAGTATCTAAGGTTTGTGTTTTCTTTCAAAAAGTATAACTCTCATTTGAATATCAAAAGGTTAAGCTATTAAATGTCTTACAGATACATGCATTCCGGCTGGAGATACCTGTTCTTATTGCTTATAATATTTTACTTCCTATATAGGGGTACAAGTTTTGTTAGACAATCCCAAAGATTATCAAAAAGTAATTTTGCGATAATATCCTCATCATCTTACTCATCTATTGTGGAATATTAGCCCGAGAGCGAAAGCTGCGGGGAATCCAGGATCATAAGAAGGCTTAGATGGATAAGATATCTGAAAGTACGGTAGTTGGAGGCTGGAAGATATATGCAACGGCATGTCTCCTTCTTGGTTTTTTCCTCTTGCCCGGCATCAACCACGGCATATGGAGGCCGGACGAGCCCAGGGAGGCCGGTATATGCTCTGAAATGTCTCGAACTGGAGACTACCTGATTCCTCGTCTCAACGGCGAGCCTTTCCTTGAGAAACCCCCCCTTTATTACGCCATGGCAGCCTCTATCGGATCTCTTGCCAAGTCTCCCAGCGAAATGCCCTACAGGATGGCATCCCTTATTTTCAGCACTTTGTCGATCCTCATTACCTTTTTCATGGTATCGCGTCAAAATGGTCGGATTATCGGCCTTCTTGCAGCGGGCATTCTCGCCGGTTCATGGGAGTTTTTCCAGATATCGAGATGGATTCTCGTGGATATCTCGCTGGTTTTCGGCGTCACACTTTCCATGTTTGCATATCTTGAGATCCAAAAGACCGCTGCCCTTCGATACCCGCTCCTTCTCGGTCTGGGGCTCGGGTTATCCTTCCTTACAAAGGGTTTTGTCGGCCCGGCTATGGTGTTCGCCGCCGTTTTGGCGGATCTCGTCCGGACACGCGACCTCAGGGTTCTGCTGAAAATACGGCCACACCTGGTCCTGGCGATTATGCTCGGTACGATTGTTCCCTGGGTCGTGTATCTCTATGCAGACGGCGGATGGCCCTTTGTGCGGGAAGTTATCGTGGTGAACAACCTCATGAGGTTCACAGGTGCACCCGAAGGAGCAGCGCTCGGGCACCAGCATGGCATACTTTTTTACCTCGAACGTTTCCCCCGGGATTTTCTCCCCTGGACGTTTTTGTTTATTCCCGCGCTCATCTCATCCTTCCGGACATATCGCGACAATCCCTATATGAGTTGGTTCATCGGGCCGTTTGTCCTCCTGTGCCTCGCATCGACGAAGAGGGGGATCTACCTGGTGCCCTTGTTCCCGGCTGCCGCAGCGATCACGGCATGCTGGCTGAGCAGCATCCCGAAGCACAAATGGGAGGTTTCCAGTATCAGGCTTACCTGGGCGATCGCGATCGCGGCATGTTTCCTGCCCCTTGCAGGCATATACTTCGGGAAATGGCTTCTCTCCATTCTCGCTTTTATTCCGTCTCTGGCGGTCTTTTTCCTGCTCATAAGAAAAAGAGCATGGTCGGAATTGAACGCCATCCATGTAGTTCCGGTGATGCTCATCGGCCTGTTTGCCTCTGCGACGGTATATTTCGAGGTCATGAAACCAAGCCAGGACTACCTGGGCTTTACCAGGGAAGCAGTCTCACTGGCACAGAGAAAAGAGATTCACGTCATGAAGGATGATGAATTGTTTGAGGGAATTGTCCCCATGGTTACCGGGAAACCCTGCAAAGAGATCGATCCCGGGGGTAATCTCGAAAGTGGTCTGTATCTGTGGGTCAGCAAGGAAGGCAGGCGGGATCCGATTGTTTTGAAATCATCAACGCATATCCTGCTGGAAAAGAAGATCAACCGCAAAAGAGCGATACTCGCATCCATAACCCGGATTGATAACGGCGTATTTACCCATCCATCAAACATACCCGTTCCGTGATCAACTCAATCCCCATGGCCACGTGCTCTGCACGATCCAGGGCAACGTCCGGAGCAATCAGATGTGCTGGAAGCAATTGATATGGTGTGTTATCCTCCTCCTTTCATACTATAAATATTGGATGAGTAATATCGATGCTCAAGTATTCAGGAGTGTTTTTATCTGTTAGTAATCATAAAGCCTGTCCATGTCTGATCTGTGGTTCAGAGTGATCGTCCGTCAGTCAGGTCTTTAAAAGGTATGACTGATACTTGGGATAAGGAGAAAAAGCAGTGAAGTCACCATGATCATAACTATTTTCATAATTGTCATAATCATTACTGATGATACCTTTCCTTATATGCAATAAAAGTATAGCAGGTAACTCTTACACAGGAATTATCTGGAGATTACCAATTTTTTAACTTGATTGCACTCAGCCGCTCCACCATGGCGCGTGACTGCTCCGATGAGCCAAAGGGGGTGGATCATATGTAACAAACCCGTATGAAAATCAATGACGAGTGTACGTAGAGGGAAAGGCTATGGTAAAGACGCTGTCTTTGCTGGGATTGCTCTCGACCTTGATGTCTCCGCCATGGGCATGCACAATTGCTTGTACATGACTTAGCCCCAGGCCGTTTCCCGGGGTGGAGCGGCTTCGGTCACCACGATAGAAGCGTTCGAAGATACGGGGCATATCCTGCTCTGTGATGCCGATGCCGGTGTCGGCAACGGTGATGATCGCACGAGAGTCTGAGGCCTCGAGTGAAAGCGTCACATTACCGCCATGGGGTGTAAACTTGACAGCATTGTCCAGCAGGTTGGAGATCATACGCTGGAGCTGCGAGAGGTCACCCTGTATGGCGACCGGCTCCGGCGGGATGTTTTTCTGAAGAAGCACCCCCTTGTCTTCTGCAATCGACAAAAACACTTCATACGCGCTTTCTACGAGCCTGTTCATATCCACATCATCTCTTGCCATCTCCCTTACACCGGCTTCTGTCATAGCTATCTCGAGCATGACATTGATCATTCCTACAAGACGGTCACATTCTTCGACGACTATTTCAGCCATCTCGCGATAATCATTAATATTCTGTTCCCCGGTCATGGTTGTCTCAGCGATACCCCGTATCCTGGTTATAGGGCTCCTGAGATCATGGGCGATGTTGTTTGTCACGTCCTTCACCTCGGTAACCACGTCCTGGATACGTTCCAGCATGTCATTGAACGCATTTGCAAGGTTATTGATTTCTTCACCCTCGCCTCCTAAAGGGACCCGGCTCACGAGATCTCCCTTGCCGATACCGGCTGCGGTTTTCGTGACCCTTTCCACCCCGGACATTGCTCTTCTGCCCATGAACCACCCCATGGCGCTACAGCATACCAGCAAGACAAAGACGGCAATTGCGGATACCCGGTTAAAGACCTCCATCAGCTCTTCGTCATCATGCATGGTGCTGCCCACTTGGAGGATATTCCCCTGGGGAAGCTTTTTCGAGATTACCCGCACATGGTGTTCGCTGCCGGGTATCTCTTGGGTTTCAAACACTGCTTGCCCCAAGGGTAGGTTTTCCGTCCCTTGAGGCGGCTGTATATTGCCCCAAGCGCTCATATCCGAAGTTTCCACAACTTCCCTGCGCTGGTTCAACATCCGAATGAATATCCTGTTCGTGCCTTCGGATTCCACTTCGAGTTCGATCTGGTGCTTAAGGCCATCGATCCCCCGGGATTTGTAGGTAATCTCAAACTCTACGATTTCGTTCGCCAGGCTCTCATCCATGCGCATGGTGAGGCTTCTGGTAAGTGTGGTGTAAATAATACAGAAAACCACTATGGAGAGTATGGTGAACAGGATTACATACCAGAATGTGAGGCGGAAGGTAACGGTATTAAAGATCCTGGATGCGTTCTTCAAGAACATAGCCTACCCCCCGTATGGTATGGATTAACTTTTTTTCGAACTGGCGATCGATCTTGTCCCGAAGGCGGCATACCGCTGTTTCTACGACATTGGTCTGAGGGTCGAAGTTGTAATCCCATACATGCTCTATGATCATGGTTTTTGACAATACGTTCCCGGCATTGCGCATGAGATACTCCAGAAGCGAGAACTCGAGCGCTTGCAGTTCGATTATGATGCCTGCACGGACTACCTTTCTTTTGGTTAAATCCAGAGTAAGATCGGACACGGCCAGGGATGTTGTACCCATTGCCGAAGAGGCCCTGCGCAGATGTGCCTGAATGCGCGCCAGAAGCTCGGAAAAGGCAAAGGGTTTGGTCATATAGTCGTCTCCGCCCTTCTGAAGACCCTTTACCCGGTCATCTACCGTGCCCTTGGCGCTGAGTACAATGACCGGAAAGGCAATCTTTTTCCGGCGGATTCTTTCAATAAGAGTGAGGCCGTCAAGCCCGGGAAGCATTATATCGACTACAGCGATGTCAAAGGACTCTGTCAGCGCCAGAGTTAGCCCTGTATCACCGTCAGACGCATGCTCAACGACAAAACCCGCCTGTTTGAGCCCCTTGATGATAAATAAGGCTGTCCTTTCGTCATCCTCTATGAGTAAACATCTCATTGTAGATCTCCTTATTAATTGGATTACGTCTATTCATAACTTGCCGTCCGAATAAACTGTGTTGAAGAGGCCATGCCCTCTCCCCTGCTCCGGGCATCAGAGCCGTGTATACCCGATATAATAGCGAGCCGTGCTGTTCTGCAGCCGGAATAGATCATCTTCCTCTCAAGGAGTATTTCTACTCCGGCCCGTTGTTTTAATGACCTTAAGATACTGTCATCCTTGTCTGCCCAGATATATATTCCGTTTTCTCTTATATCATCAGGCGATGAGACTACTCTATGCTTATTCCCGGTAACCAGAGGGAGAACTCCCCTCATTGCCTCGTTCGGAGAAAGCATGACTATTTCCTTACTCCCCGCTATAGCCATGGCCTGCCGGGCAAATCCGAGGTAATCCTTATGGGGCTTCATGTACGTGTAATATACGAATGCATTTGCGGTTAAAGCTATGCTCATAATCAGGACAAGAGGCAGGGTTCCGATATGTTTCATCCGGAATCGGGTAATAAGCGCCATGGATGACAATGCGAGTATTGCCAGGATTAAGCCGGTTACCGGAATGCCGAGAAAGATTCCGGCGAACGGGACGAAGCATCCGGCAACCGCTATGCCCCAAGTGATCTTCACGAGGAAATTATCCCATTTCATGTAACGTGCTTGTGCAAACCATTGTGCAGTCATGCATGCTGCAGCCGGGTAAAGCGGCACCAGGTATATACCACGCTTTGTCGAGGCGGCAGCCAGAAGGAGAAAGGGCCCGATGAACCAGCTTAAATAAGGATCGTTCCTAAAATTCTTCAATGATGAGATGAAAGCCGGGATAAAGAGCAGGGTCCAAGGCAGGAAGCCAAGTGGGAAGCGTATGAAATAATACAATGGGCCGTGCTGGTGCCCGAGCGCTGCTCCTTCGGGTGCGCCTGTGAACCTCATGAGGTTGTTCACCACGATCGCTTCACGAAGAAACGCCCAGCCCCCGCGATCCCAAAGAGCGATGATCCAGGGTACGACAATGATTCCCATGCACATGATGATGAATTGCGGTTTGATTCTCCATACTATTGCAAGGTTTCTCCGGCGAAGGGTATCTATCATGATGGAAGCAGCTATAAGGGCAGGGCCGATAAAACCCTTTGCCATGAATGAGATCCCAACGGCAAAGCCTAAGACGATCGAGTACTTAGCGCTGGACGAGTCGACCGCTTCCAGATATGCATACATGGCCAGTACAACCCCGAATACAAGAGCAATGTCCACCTGGACCTGCCTGGAGAGCATAAAGAACCCTACTGAGCTTGCCAGGATGCCTCCGGCAATGATCCCCGTTACGACGCCGTCTCGATGAGAAGCTATTGCACAGGCAGCAATGATTGTGAGCACGGCAAACAGGAGCGATACAAGACGATAGGGAACATCCCCCCCAACACTCAGCAATGATCCGGAAACAGCAGCGACAGCATAGTATAATGGCGGTTTCTCAAGGAAAGGTTTACCGTTTAAATGCGGCACGATATAGTCGTTGGTACGAGCCATTCCGGCGCAGATGCCTGCTACCCTGGGTTCATCAGGACCCCACAGGCCGTGATCGATGCCTGGAATGAGGAGAAGGAAAAGAACCACGATCGATATGATCACCCATGTGGATACGTTCGAGACAGACATGGCAGATGGCACCTCCTGCACATACCCTGGCACAGGTTTCTTGCATAGGGCTTATTCGGTGATTACCATTCTGTAAGGTTCCATGTTCTTTACCGGATTCGCGATCTATGCCTACAATCTGGGTCTCTGCATTGTCGGATTACCCAGGTGTAATTTTGTGATCATTCCCGTGCAAGGTTTATAGAATAGCTATTTTTTCATCAAAGGACCGTCTCAAAGTTGCCCGGATGGTCGTTTTTTCTTAAGGGAGCTTGGCAGAGGGAATGTCCATTTGCTGTGATATTTGAGTTTGATATGCAAGGATCCCATTTTATTTTCAAATGTTTGCTTCGAGATTCCCTGGAAAAAAATCGCTACCTGCGAGGGAAATGAGGCAACGTGGGTATCTATTATTAAGATTATACCCATTTTTATGAATTGAAGAGGTGTAATGTATGAATGGTGTGCTGACCGGAACCGGGTCGGGTAAGGCCTTTGTCTCAAGATCGGTGAGTGTATCTGTCCTTATTCTGGTGCTGCTTCTGCAATTCCTGGGGATCATCGACCATTCCCTGTGGACCCCCGATGAGCCGCGGGAGGCGGAGATCGTGCGGGAGATGTCAATATCCGGCGATTACCTCATCCCCCGCCTAGCGGGTCGCCCTTTTTTAGAAAAACCTCCTCTCTATTACGCAACCGCCATCGCAACATATAAATTATTCGGGGTGTATTTCCAGGAAGCAGGAAGATTCGCATCCGTTTTGTTCGGAGTTGCAACCCTGCTGACGGTATACTTCACCACGAGGCGGATCTATACCGATGAAACCTCTGATCTGGCTACCCTTATCCTGGCCACGTTTCCGCTCTTTTTCCTGGCTTCTCACAAGATGCTCGTGGATGTGGGGCTCGTGTTTTTCGTCACCGCAGCCATGTGCTCGTTCATCCTTGCGTACAAAGGGCTGTTCGCCGCAGGGTATAAGGTTTTCTGGCTCGCAGTTGCTTGCGCCTTTCTTACCAAAGGGATTATCGGCCTTGCAATACCGGGAGCGGGTATACTGATTTTCATCCTTTGGCAGCGGGATTTCACAGCCTTAAGGGAGATCCGGGCAATTCAGGGTGTCCTGCTCATTGCCGGCGTCATGTTTGCCTGGGCTTGTGTTCTCTATATAAAGGGCGGGTACGACTATCTCTATACCTTCTATGTTTACAATCAGTTCGGCAGATTCATGCCCATGAGCTCTATCTACGAGGGGGGCCATATAAGACCTTTCTACTTCTATTTCAAAGATGTACCGGCCCAGACATTGCCCTGGTCGATACTGCTCATACCCGGATTCATAAGGGCAAAGAGCTTTCATGAAACCGAGCGGTTTCTCTGTTCCTGGCTACTGGGCGGGCTGCTCATCCTGAGTATCGCATCCACCAAGCGGGAGATCTATTTTTTGCCCATGTACCCTGCAATGGCAATGATTATCGCATGCTGGATGTCCGGAGTACTCTCCCGTGAGTCCTTAAAATGGGAGAGGTTCTTCCTGTGGGGTATCCTGGGACTGATCTTGCTCGTCTCGATTGCGCTTCCCCTCGGATATGTCGAAGGCGCCGGGGGAGACTGGCGGATAGCGTTTGGAGTAAGCGCCGTTCTTGCGTGTGCATTTCTTTTCCTATGGAAGTGGTATCGGCGGAAGCTGCCTTTCCTTGCAGTGATGGCCTGGTCAATAACGCTCATCCTGTGGATCCCGGCTCTTTTCCCCCTGATCGACCAGAGCAAGGGCTACAAGCAGCTCTTTACGGAGTTCGGTGAGATCGTCTCGCACAGGGAGGTGACCGGGTTCAAGCTGACCGAGACCGTTGAGGCCCTTGGTCCTTTCTATGGAGACTTCACAGTGAAAAACATAGAGGACAGGGAGAAGTTCATCGACGCACTGAAAGGCCGTAAGGAAGGCTATGTGATCGTGCTGCCAAGCAGGATGGATGAGGGGCTCTACAAGGAGCTTTCTTCGCGGGCAGAGCTCGTGCATGAGGGCGGCGGAGCTATGAAAAGAGAGATAGAGCTGTGGATGAAGCATTCACTTCCGTCAAAAGATGGGTAATGCATCCGCCGGCTTCAAGACGCCGCCGTCGAAGACACCGGGTGATCCCTAATAAACTTACTCATCGTCTATGAGGGGCCTATGACTCGAAACTTGCGACAAATTCCGCTCTGGGGAATATTCTGGGCTGTCCTGATCCCTGTTTCGCTTCTTACCCGCTCATACCTGCCCATCGATGAAACGAGATATGTCTCTGTTGCCTGGGACATGTGGCTGCACGGCAATTACCTCGTGCCCCACCTGAACGGTGAGGTTTACAGTGACAAGCCGCCTTTGTTATTCTGGCTGATTCACCTTGGATGGGTGTTTTTCGGCGTCAACGATACCTGGCCCCGTCTCGTGTCGCCGATTTTCGGGGCTGCAAGCCTGTTCCTGACGGCAAAGATCGCGAGCAGGCTGTGGCATGAGAGCTCGCCGATCGTTCGTATCGCTCCGCTCATGGCCGCCGGCAGCATGCTGTGGGCAATTTTCATGTCTGCCGTCATGTTTGATATGCTCATTGTATTCTTCACCCTGCTCGGTATTCTGGGAATATTGCGAAGCCTGCAGGACTCGGACCCCAAAGGATTGATCGTTCTGGGTGCCGCAATAGGGTTGGGCATTCTCTCCAAAGGTCCGGTCATTCTCCTGCATACGCTGCCGCCCGCGCTGCTGGCCCCATGGTGGGCCATAGAGAACCGGCCCCCCCGGTGGTTCTCCTGGTATGCAGGACTTGCCGCGGCAGTGCTCATGGGCGTTCTGATCGCACTGGCCTGGGCTGTCCCTGCTTCAATCGCAGGCGGCGAACAGTATTCCCGGGCTATTTTCTGGGGCCAGTCCGCCGGAAGGATGGTGACTTCCTTCGCGCACAAGCGCCCTGTATGGTGGTATCTGCCCCTGCTGCCGGCGATATTGTTCCCGTGGCTGCTCTGGCCTGCCTTGTGGCGAGCTTTCAGATCTCTGGTACAGGAGCCTCCATCGAGCGCTGTCCGCCTGTGCCTGGCATGGCTTGTTCCGGTATTCACGATATTTTCCCTCATCAGCGGCAAACAGCCTCATTACCTTCTCCCTGTATTTCCAGCGTTTGCACTCATCTCTTCCTATGCCCTGGACAGGTCGGGAAAAATCCTGACCCGGGATTCCATCATACCTGGCCTTTTTATCATGGCTATCGGTTGCGTGCTGCTTATGTACAACCACTTTCCTCTTCCCCTGGAACTGTCCAGGATGCTCTCCGGGATGAACCCATATTACGGGATTATTCTCATCGCTTTGGGGCCGATACTGTACATTCTGTATCCCCTGAAAAATATGCATCACACCGCGCTCATGTCTGTCTCCAGTATGTTTCTGGTAATAGTGCTGCATTTCAGTTTTGCGGGAATTTTCACATCTTACGATATGCAGG
>Ga0255342_1003181_pt1 | contig 18805 bp, 18 predicted proteins | sample wastewater_treat_3_FD_192416 | JGI IMG/M metagenome (GOLD analysis project Ga0255342, IMG submission 192416) | Wastewater microbial communities from Lulu Island WWTP, Vancouver, Canada - plant14 | ecosystem: Engineered > WWTP > Wastewater > Unclassified | place: Canada: Vancouver, British...
CATTTTTTACAAATCAAACACCCTTCTTCAAAAACTAAAGTGTCACCGCATTTTGGGCATACTTGTCCTTTTGCTTGGGTTCCATCAGGAATGTATTTTTTTAATGCTCTTTCAACACCATTTTTCCAAGTGTTAATTGATTCGTTGTTAAGTTGCAGACCATTAACTAATCTAACAACCTGATCTATAGGCATACCATAACGTAATACTCCAGAAATTAGTTTGGCATAATTCCAATATTCTGGGTTAAATTTATGTGATAAACCTTCGATAGTTGTTTTATATCCACGTTTGTTAGAGAATTGGAAATCATAACTCTTAACCCCAGTTTCTTCATTGTAATTACGAATAATTTTTCCACTCGTAATGTTTTTAGGTAATAAAATGCCATCATCATCGTCAGCTAGCCCCGTGAAAATTTCGTACGGTCTTCCATCTAATAATCCAACAAAAGCAATCCATTTTTCTTTGTTGTTTTGGAAACGAACAATCTCGCATTCCAATTCTTTAGGGCGTTTAGGTGTTATTTCTGGATAACAATTGCATGGATCTTTTTCCTTTTTCTCACTGTTAGCAGAGATAAGAACACCAGAGCGTGAGCCTTCTCTGTAAACTGTACATCCCTTGCAACCACTTTTCCATGCTTCGATATAAAGATTTCCTACCAATTCTTCTGTTGCATCGTTCGGTAAATTAATGGTAACACTAATAGAATGGTCTACCCATTTTTGAACTCTACCTTGCATATGTACTTTTTGCATCCAGTCAATATCGGCTGATGTAGCTTTGAAATAAGGTGATTTTTTTACTAATTCTTCAATTTCTTCGGATGTATACTTTTTGGCAGTAGGATATCCATTCGCTTCCATCCATGTTATAAATTTGTGGTGGAAAATCATGTATTCTTCCCAAGTATCACCAAGTTCATCTACAAAATCAACGCGTGTATCTTGATCGTTTGGATTTACTTTTCTACGGCGTTTATACACCGGCATAAATACTGGCTCTATACCAGATGTTGTTTGAGTCATCATACTTGTGGTTCCAGTAGGAGCAATGGTTAAACATGCGATGTTTCTGCGTCCATATTTTGCCATTTCACTGTATAATTCAGGATCAGCATCTTTTAACCGCAATACAAATGGATTGTTTTTTTCTCTTTCTGTATCATATACCTCAAAAGCCCCTCTTTCCTTAGCCATTGTTACAGACGAACGATATGCTTCTATAGCTAATGTTTTATGTACTAATTCGGAAAATTCTGTTGCTTTTTCACTTCCGTAGCGTAATCCTAAAGCTGCCAACATATCTCCTTCTGCAGTTGTCCCAACACCCGTTCTACGTCCTTTTTCTGTTTTGTTTTTAATTTTTAGCCACAGTTGTTCTTCTGTTAATTTAATGCTAGCATCTTCTGGGTCAGAAGCAATTTTTTCTAGAATTTTATCAATTTTTTCCATTTCCAAATCAATAATGTCATCCATTATTTTTTGTGCTAATTGAGAATGTTTTTTGAATAATTCAAAATTGAATTTGGCTTCAGAAGTAAATGGATTTTCCACATAAGAATATAAGTTCAGTGCCAGTAAACGACAACTATCATACGAACATAAAGGAATTTCACCGCAAGGGTTAGTAGATACCGTTTGATAACCTAAATCGGCATAACAATCTGGTAAAGATTCTTTTATGATTGTATCCCAAAATAAAACACCTGGTTCGGCAGATTTCCATGCGTTGTGAACAATCTTTTTCCATAATTGTTCAGCATCTATTTCTTTTTTAAATTTGGGTTCTTTCGAGAATACTGGATATTGTTGAACATATGGAACTTTATTGATGACAGCATTCATAAAGTCATCATGTATTTTTACTGATACATTCGCTCCTGTTACTTTTCCTTGCTCTAGCTTTGCATCAATAAATGACTCTGCATCGGGGTGTTTAATTGATACACTTAACATTAATGCTCCTCTTCTTCCGTCTTGGGCTACTTCGCGTGTAGAGTTTGAATAGCGTTCCATAAACGGAACAATACCTGTTGATGTAAGTGCTGAATTTTTTACTGGAGAACCATTTGGGCGAATATGAGACAAATCATGCCCAACGCCACCTCTACGTTTCATCAATTGCACTTGTTCTTCATCTATTTTTATTACAGCTCCATACGAATCGGACTCGCCAGTAAAACCAATAACAAAACAATTGGATAAGGATGCTATTTGGTGATGATTGCCAATACCCGTCATGGGGCTTCCTTGTGGAACAATGTACTTGAAATTTCGCATTAATTCAAACAATTCATCAGCTGTTAATGCATTTGGATATTTTGATTCAATACGTGCTATTTCATTTGCCAAACGCCAATGCATATCATCAGGTGTTTTTTCGTAAATATTCCCGTAAGAATCTTTTAGTGCGTATTTGTTTATCCATACTTTTGCTGCTAACTCATCTCCTTCAAAATAAGGGATTGATGCTTGCAATGCCTCATCAAATGTGTATGTTTTTTGTTCCATTTTTTTTTAAAATATTGATTTTATGTCGATTATAAAAAGTTGGTTTCGTGCTTCACGGGACTACAATGTTACACTATTTTTTTTACTTAACAAAGTTTTTTATAAATAAAAATGTAAAATAATTGCAGTAAATTTATTTTTCTTTTTTGTAAAGTTGTCAAAAATATTTTATAAATACATGATTATTAGTATTTTATTAATATTTTTAGATGAAAAAGTTGTCAAAAAAAATCACATTAATTTAATATTCGTAATTTATTTAATTTGTTTATTGAGAGAAATTGAGTATTTTTGTAAATTAATAAATACATATATACCATATGATTAGTTTACTTAAAAATAGAGCTACTGTTCGTCAGTATTCGGATAAAAACATAAGTGAGCAATTGTTAATAGATTTATTAGAAACTTCATTTAGAAGTTCAAATACGGGCAATATGCAAGTATATAGTGTGGTTGTAACACGCGATGAAGAAATGAAAAAACAATTAGCTCCATGTCATTTTAATCAACCCATGATTGTACAAGCTCCGATAGTTTTAACTTTTTGTGCCGATTTTAACCGGTTTACTAAATGGTGTGAATACAACAAAGCCATTCCAGGGTATGATAATTTTTTGTCATTTATTACAGCCACAATTGATGCTACCATTGTTGCTCAAACCTTTGCTATTGCTGCAGAGTCAAAAGGCTTGGGCATATGTTACTTAGGTACTACCAATTATTTTGCCGAAAAAATTAGCAGCATATTACATTTACCTCGTTTTGTTGTGCCTATTACAACTATTACAGTAGGTTATCCAGCTTCTATACCAAACCAAACAGATAGATTACCAACGAGATCATTGGTGCATTACGAACAGTATACTGATTATACAGAAGATGCTATTAGAAACATGTATGCAGAAAAAGAAAACCTGCCTGAAATGAAACAATTTGTTTTAGATAACAAAAAAGAAACACTGGCTCAAGTATTTACAGATGTTCGTTATACAAAAAGTAATAACGAAACATTTTCTGCAATGTTATTGAGTTTCCTTCAAAAACAAGGTTTTAGGGTATAACACAATCTGTTTTAATTTTCATCGTTTACGTCTTTGCTCCTTAGCTATAACCTAAACGATGAAACATATTTATTCAGATACAACTTCTTCGTTTTCCTTTTCTTCCGAGAAATCTGTAATATTATTTTTGATTAGTAGGTTATACCAGGCATATATTTTTTTGATATCACTATTATGCACTCTATCTCTATCATAATCAGGTAAAACTGTTGCAAAGTGTTTTTTTAGTTCATCGGTGCTAGATACCTTTGAGTCGAGGCTTTCTTTCCCTTCACTTTTTTCAAGCAACGCAGCAAACACTTCACGCAGGGGAACTTCTTTAGTATCAGTATAAATGGCAATATCTGCCAACGAAATTACTTTTTCGTGCGAGTGCACAGGCGATTTTTTACCATCAATTAATGATTCGGCTATAATCATTTTTTTATTTCCAGACAATAATTTATATAAACCAGGTTTTCCAGTAACAGATAAAATATTTTTCAGCATATTATTATTTATTTAAAATGTTTCTACTTATTTCAGATCCAGCACGTAAGGCTTTGATGTTTAATTTAATAATTTCTTCTCCTTTTTTCTCAAAAATGGCAGATATAGCATCTTCTATATCTTCTTCTGGTAAAGATAAAAATGGGAGAGCAGCTCCTAATAAAACCATATTTGCAGTGCGTGCAGAACCTACTTCTTTTGCTATTTCGTCAATATTAATTAAAATATAATTCTTGTGTTTCTTTATTTCATCTTCAATATCCCCTTCGTTTGGATAATTGCTAATATTTTTGAATGGAGTTTCATTAGTTACTATCCATCCAGCTTCTTTTACATAAGGCATATAACGCAATGCTTCCATCGGTTCGAGAGACAAAATAAGGTCAGCTTGTTGCAAAGGTATTAAGTCAGAGAAAATTGGCTTATCCGAAATACGTAAATTGGCTTGTACATCTCCACCACGCTGGCTCATACCATGTACTTCGGATTGTTTCATATAATGCTTGTTTTCAAGAGCAGCTTGTCCAATAACGGCAGCAATAGATAAAATTCCTTGACCACCTACACCTGATAAAATGATGTCTATTTTCATAGTTTATTTCTTTTTACGTTTTAAAGTTTGTATACACTCTCTGCGAGGAATAATTACGGACACTCCAGTATAGCTGATTTCTTTTTTGATAAGTTGTACTATGTAGTCAATATTTTTCTTTAGTGGTTCGCATACATGTATATGATTTTCGTCAACTCCTACGGCTTGACAAATTGCTTCAAGTTTTCCTGTCCCAGACGATGTTTGTCCACCAGTCATTGCCGTTGTTTCGTTATCAACAATAATGATGGTAACATTGCTATTGTCATTTACACAATCTATTAGTCCAGTAATACCTGAGTGGGTAAATGTAGAATCACCAATTACTGCAACAGATGGATGCAAACCACCATCGGCTGCCCCTTTTGCCATCGTAATAGATGCTCCCATATCCAAACAAGTATCAATGGCAGTATAGGGAGGCAATGCTCCTAAAGTATAACAACCAATGTCGCTAAAAACACGAGCAGTAGGATAGTCTTTGAGCACTTCTACCAATGATTCGTACAAATCAATATGCCCACATCCTTTGCAAAGCGATGGTGGACGCATTTTTACTACTTCTGGTATAGTAATGTCTTTTTCTAGAGTAAACCCAAAAGCTTGCCCCACATTATTGGGGTTGAGTTCTCCTTGTCGAGGTAGCGTGCCATCAAGTTTTCCTTTTACCTGTATGCCCTTTCCTGTATAGCCTTTTAGTAATTCTTCCACTAGGGGATATCCATCTTCAATTACCAATATGCTTTCGCATTCGTCTATTAACCTTTCAATTTTTTTACGAGGCAATGGATATTGTCCAATTTTTACAATGGGATATTCACATCCGTTGGGGAAATTCTCCATCAGGTAATTAAATGTTAACCCACAGGCTATTATTCCCATTTTTTTGTTCACTCCATCAATATATTCATTGTATAGTGAGTTATTTGCTTGTTCTTCAAATTCACTTTGTGCTGCTAACAAAGCACTATAACGTTGTCTTGCAATGGCAGGTAGTAAAATAAACTGTTTTCTATTTGTGGGTAACGATATAGGGCGTTGTTGCTTTTGTGGTTTACGTATAATGCCTGATCGGGAATGAGCTAATCGTGTGGTAATACGCATTAATATTGGATAGCCTAATTTTTCTGAAAGTTCAAAACCAGTATAAGCCATATCATATGCTTCTTGTTGATTACTAGGTTCAAGAATTGGAATAAGTGCAAATTTACCATAAAAACGTGAATCTTGTTCGTTTTGAGACGAATGCATGGATGGGTCATCAGCTACTAAAACTACTATTCCTCCATTTATTCCTGTAATGGCAGCATTAATAAAGGCATCTGCAGCAACATTCAAGCCAACATGTTTCATACATACTAAGGCTCGTTTCCCTACATAAGATAAACCCATAGCAGCCTCCATAGCTGTTTTTTCATTTACCGACCAATCGCTACGTATCTCTCTTTTGTCGGTTGTTTCTTGAATATAGGTTGTTATTTCGGTAGATGGGGTGCCTGGATAAGCATACACACCTGAAATACCACCATCAATAGCTCCTTGTGCTATTGCTTCGTCTCCTAATAATAATAAATTTTGCATGAATATAAATATAGTTTAAAATGGTGAAGGATTAGAATACGTATTTGCTTGCAAAAAATCATGTTCTTGACTGTCTGTACTTTTACTTTGAAATTCAGCATACGATTCTTCTGATGCAAGATTGGTAAATTTAATAAAGTCTTGTTTGAAACGTAAAAGTACATCGCCTGTAGAACCATTTCGATGCTTGGCAATAATAATTTCGGCTTTACCTCTTAAATCGTTTCCTTGTTCGTCTTGCGTAATCTTATAATATTCAGGGCGATGGATAAACAGTACCATATCCGCATCTTGTTCTATTGCTCCCGATTCGCGCAGGTCTGATAATTGAGGGCGTTTGTCAGCTCCAGTACGTCCTTCTACACCACGATTTAACTGTGATAAAGCAATGATGGGAATATCAAGTTCTTTTGCCAAGCCTTTTAATGACCTCGAAATAATACTTACCTCTTGTTCACGGCTTCCATACGTCATGCCGCTGGCATTCATTAATTGCAAGTAGTCGATTATAATACATTGTATTTTATGCTCTTTAACTAATCGGCGGGCTTTTGTTCGTAATTCAAATACTGAAAGGCTAGGGGTATCATCAACAAAAATTGGAGCTTTTTGCAATGTTGCAGTTCGCAAACGCAATTGTTCCCACTCAAATGGAGCTAACTTTCCACGTTTAATTTTGTCTCCCTCTATTTCAGCTACATTTACAATTAAACGGTTAACTAATTGTATATTAGACATTTCAAGAGAGAAAACAGCTACTGGATGTTCATAATCTAAAGCCATATTTTTTGCCATAGACAGTACAAAAGCCGTTTTTCCCATTGCAGGACGTGCAGCTATAATAATAAGGTCGGATTTTTGCCATCCAGATGTAATCGCATCAATGCCATTAAAGCCTGATGGAATGCCTGTATATCCATCTTGTTTGTTGGCAGCAATTTCAATCAAATCAATAGCTTTGCTTATGACTGGTTGAATGTGTGTAACGTCTTTTTTAAGGTTTCGTTGTGTAATTTCAAAAAGCTGTCCTTCAGCATCTTGCATTAATTCATCAACGTCTTGCTTTTCATCATACGCCTTCTTTTGGATATCAGACGAGATACGTATTAATTCTCTCGACAAATACTTTTGAACAATAATTTGAGCATGATATTCTATATTAGCGGCAGAAGCCACTTTCCCTGTTAGTTCTGAAATAAAAGATTGTCCTCCTACTTCTTCTAATTTTCCCATACGTTTTAATTGTTGGGATACAGTTAGTAGGTCAACAGGTTCTTGATTTAACGATAGATTGGTAATTGCTTCGTATATTGTTTGGTGTACATCCTTGTAAAAACATTCTTTTTTGAGAAATTCGCACACCGCTACATAAGCATCTTTTTCTAACATCAAAGCCCCTAAAACCACTTCTTCCAATTCAATTGCTTGAGGTGGCAGTTTTCCTCCGTATTCAGATACAACGTACTGAGGTACTTTTCCGTATTCTGGTTCTTTTTTGCGTGGTTTTTTTGTCTTTTCCATGGTCTTTGCTAATGAGGTTCAAAAATAGCACTTTTTTTCATATTTAGAAAAGGTATTTTTGAACAATCCTCATTCTGAATTGTTGAAAAGTTATACCTTTGCACTATTATTCTATATATATGATTACGTATCCGAATGCAAAAATAAATATTGGGTTGTTTGTTACCGAAAAACGAACCGATGGTTACCACAATTTAGAAACGATATTTTATCCTATTCCATTAAAAGATAAAATAGAGTGTCATATTTCGGATACAAACGATTCTTCACTTATCATATCAGGTATCCGTATAGATGGCAATACCTCAGATAATTTAGTAATGAAAGCATACAATTTGCTTAAATTATCGCACAACTTACCAAATCTTAATTTTACTTTAGAAAAGAATATCCCTTTTGGTGCAGGATTGGGAGGTGGTTCGGCAGATGCTGCTTTTGTTCTTACTTTATTAAATACGACCTATAATTTAGGTTTATCCATTGCCGAATTAGAATACATTGCATCCAAGATTGGTGCAGATTGCCCTTTTTTTATACAGAATAAACCAGTATTCGCTACAGGGATTGGTAATGAGTTTCATCCCATTTCATTTTCTTTGTCTGGTTATTTCCTTGTTTTAGTAAAACCGCCTATTCACGTATCAACTCCGCAGGCATATAAAAATATCAATCCTCAAAAACCTGATTTTGATTTAAAAACAATTCATTTACTACCAATAAAAGAATGGAAACATGTTATTTTTAATGATTTTGAAACGAATGTTTTTATTCAACACCCAGAAATTGAACAGATTAAAGATAGTTTGTACCAGCAGGGAGCTTTATATGCATCCATGTCAGGGTCAGGTTCTTCTGTCTTTGGAATCTTCCCAAAACAGGTAAATATTACAAATTTGTTTCAAAATTCCTTCGTTTGGTCTGGTTTTTTAGCCTAAAAGCCTATTTTTCTTCTCATTTTTATCATATTATTTGACGAAAGTTGTAAAATATATGTTTTACAGCATATATTTGTAATGCATTCGAGAGCGAATGGCTAACAAATGAATAATTAAAATAATGAAAGGAGACAAAATTATGACACAGAATCAGATTTTTGACTCTTTAGTTTTAGAAAATTAAGGGTCAATAAAATGGAAATGATTGCTAACCGCAAGATTCGTTACAAAAAAGTGTTGAACCAATTAAATTTACAACTATGTACAAAGCGATGGCATATAAAGGACTTGGAGATTTAAAATTATTTGATATTATCTTGGGACATTCAAGTTCTGAAAGAAAAATAAGCGAAAAGAAAAAAAGTAAATAGTGTTTCTAAATGTCGGAAAACTATATAAATTTTAAATTTTACAGTCATGTATAACACAATAACATATAGAGGAATAGAAGACCTAAAGCTATTTAATATACTTTTTGGTCATATCAAGAGAGAAAGAAAAAACAAGTAAATAATCTAATGATAAAGATTATTAAACAACTAAAATAAATAATCATGTATAATACAATAACATATAGAGGTGCAAATGACCTTAAATTGTTCGATATATTATTTGGACATACAACTAGCAGAGAAAAGAAACATCGTAAATAAGTAGAAGATTGGCGATAAGTGTTAAACTAGTTAAAACTTACAATTATGAAAGAAGAAGGAATATTATATAAAGGAATGGAAAACATATTTAATTTTTTTGATTTTATCTTTGGTTATACAACCCCTGATAATGAGTAGTTAATAAATAAAAGGAGAAGAAGGCTGAGTAGTATATACTTAGCCTTTTTTTTCGTTATACACTAACTGTTTTTTTACTTCTATGCCTCCTATATACCCTCCTAATTTACCATTGTGGCAAATAACTCTATGACAAGGTATTACTATTACAAAAGGATTTTTTCTACAGGCATTTCCTATTGCCCTAGCACTGCTTGGTTGACCAATTTTTTCAGCTAACTCTTTGTAGCTATAAGTAGTACCATACGGTATAGTTAAAAGAGCATTCCAAACGTTTATCGCAAAATTTGAGCTATCTGATGGATATTCAATTGGCAAAGTAAATTTTTCCAACTGTTGATGAAAATAGAGATCAAGCTGTTGGATACAAAGAGTAGCAATAGTACAATTTTTTTTGCTGTAATCTGTAATTGTATCAACAAATTGTATGCCTAAAAGTTTTTCTTCGGTTGATTTTATTTCTAACAAACCGATAGGAGAGTTGTAATAGGCATATTGGATACACATTTTATAAACTTTCTTTTTCTTCGAGCAATGCAACACTTTCTACGTGATGTGTATGTGGAAACATATCCACGGCTTGTACTTTTATAACACGATATTTTTCGGATAGTAATAGAATATCTCGGGCTTGAGTTGCTGGATTGCAACTTACATATACAATCTTTTTGGGAGATGCAAACAAAATTGCCTTAATCACATCATCATGCATACCTGCACGTGGAGGATCTGTTATAATCACATCTGGTTTACCTTGTGTTTTAATGAATGATTCATTCAAGATATCTTTCATGTCGCCAGCAAAAAAAGATGTATTGGTAATATTGTTGATAGAGGCATTTACTTTTGCATCTTCTATGGCTTCGGGTACATATTCGATACCAATTACTTTTTGAGCTCTATTTGCCACAAAGTTAGCAATAGTACCAGTGCCAGTATACAAATCATACACCAGTTCGTTGCCTGTAAGTGAAGCAAAATCACGTGTAATTTTATACAATTCGTAGGCTTGACGACTATTTGTTTGATAAAATGATTTAGGTCCGATTTTAAATTTTAGCCCTTCCATTTGTTCAAATATATGGTCAGAACCGTGAAATACATGTATTTCTTGATCGGAAATAGTATCATTCGCTTTTGTATTATGAATGTATAACAATGAACTGATAGATGGCACTTTTTTGAGTAAATAGCTTAGCATTTCATTGATGATTGATTGATCTTTTTCATAAAAAACTACAATAACCATAATCTCGCCCGTAGTGCTAGTGCGTACAATAACGTTACGCATCATGCCATGTTGTTCTTTTAAATCGAAATAGCTAATATGTTTTTGTTGACAAAATTCATGTAAAGTATTTCTAATCATATTGGATATTTCATCTTGTAGCCAACATTTTTCAATATGTAATACTTTGTCAAACATACCTGGAATATGAAAACCCAATGCTGCTGTTCTGGGCGTACCAGCTTGTAGCATGTCATAATTCATCCATGCTTTATTTGAGAACGTAAACTCAAGTTTATTGCGATAAAATTGAGTTTGTTCAGACCCCAAAATGGGTAACATGTCAAAAGATTGAATTTTTCCAATGCGTGTTAAATTATCATACACCTGTTTTTGTTTGTATGTTAGTTGGGAAGCATAGGGTAGATTTTGCCACTTACATCCACCACATATTCCAAAATGTTCGCAAAATGGTGCTTCACGGTTCGTTGAATAAGAATGCGTAGTTACTATTTTTCCTTCAGCATACGAATTTTTTTTGCGTGTAATTTGTATATCTACCACATCGCCAGGTACAGCAAATGGAATAAAAATTACCATGTCATTGTAGCGTGCTATGGCTTTTCCCTCGGCTGCTACATCTGTAATAGTTATCTGCTCTAGTAAAGGAAGATTTTTCTTTTTTCGCATAGTATTGGGTGTAGTGATTAAATAGAAATAACTACCCGAGGGTAGCTATCTCTATGTTTGTAAATAGATGTCTTCTGTTATGTTAAATAACTGGAACTAATTGATTCATTGGTGTTTACACGAAGAATTGTGTCGCCTAATAAGTCTGCAATACTCAAAATTCGGATTTTTGGACTTTCCTTTCTTAGAGGAATGGAATTTGTAAAAATAATTTCGGTTAGTTTCGATTTTTCTATACGTTCTATGGCAGGATCAGACAATACAGCATGCGAAGCAATAGCACGCACTGAGAGAGCTCCTTCGGATATCATTATATCTGCAGCTTTGGTAATTGTGCCAGCAGTATCTACCATATCATCTACTAATATTACATTTTTACCTTGAATGTCTCCAATAATCTTTAACCCTTCTACTTCGTTAGCTTTTACACGTGTTTTATGACAAAGAACCAAATCAACACCTAAATGCTTAGCATATGTATTGGCTCTTTTCGATCCACCAACATCAGGAGATGCAATCACTAAATCTTTTAATTTAAGCGATTGGATATAAGGTAAAAAAATCGATGAGGCATATAAGTGGTCGACTGGTACATTGAAAAATCCTTGTATTTGATCGGCATGTAAATCAAGTGTTATTAAGCGATTAACACCAGCTACACCTAGCATATCTGCAATCATTTTCGCCCCAATAGATACGCGAGGTTTATCTTTTCTATCTTGACGAGCCCATCCAAAATAAGGGATAACAGCTACAATTTTACGGGCAGAAGCACGTTTAGCTGCATCTATCATTAGTAATAATTCCATGATATTATCGGAATTGGGAAATGTAGATTGTACTAAAAAAACTTCATCTCCGCGTATGGATTCCTCGTATGATACGGCAAATTCACCATCAGCAAAGTGTTGAATATTCATTTCGCCTAATTTACATCCTATGCTCTCGCAAATTTTTTCAGCTAAGTATCTCGATTTGGTGCCCGAAAACACTTTAAAAGGAGCTGTTTGATTTATGGGTTTTGTTTTCACTTGTATATAGTATTTTTTTGATTAATAAGCAAATAAAGGAAAAGCAGTCATCATATCGTTTACTTTTTTACGCACACTAGTTATGATGCTTTCATCTTCTGGATTACATAACACAGTATCCATTAAATTCACAATTTCAAGCATTACATCATCTTTTGCACCACGAGTTGTAATAGCAGGAGTACCAACACGAATACCTGATGTAAGGAATGGGCTACGGCTATCAAAAGGTACCATATTTTTGTTTACAGTAATATCTGCTTTTTCTAATGCTTTTTCCGCAATCTTTCCAGTTAAATCAGGAAATTTTGCACGTAAGTCAATCAGCATGGAGTGATTATCCGTTCCATCAGATATAATTTTATATCCTTTATTGATAAATGCGTTTGCTAAAACAGCTGCATTTTTTTGTACTTGTTGTTGATATACTTTATATTCTGGTTGTAAAGCTTCGCCAAAAGCAACAGCTTTAGAAGCAATAACATGTTCTAGTGGACCTCCTTGTATGCCAGGAAAAACAGCTGAGTCTAATAACGCTGACATCATTTTTATTTCTCCTTTAGGTGTGGTTTTTCCCCATGGATTTGGAAAATCTTTGCCTAAAAGAATAATACCACCTCTTGGACCTCTTAATGTTTTATGAGTAGTAGAGGTTACGATATGTGCATATTTCAAAGGGTTGTTTAACAATCCTGCAGCAATAAGACCAGCAGGGTGAGCCATATCAATCATCAGAATAGCACCAACTGCATCTGCAATTTTACGCATACGTGCGTAATCCCAATCACGTGAGTATGCAGAAGCTCCTCCTACAATAATTTTTGGTTTTTCACGCATGGCTACTTCTTCCATTTGGTCGTAATCCACTCTACCTGTTTCAGCTTTTACATTATACTCAAGAGGATGATACAAAATACCAGAACTATTTACTAATGATCCGTGAGAAAGGTGTCCTCCGTGTGATAAGTTTAACCCTAAAAATTTATCTCCAGGATTCATACATGCTAAAAATACAGCAGCGTTGGCTTGTGCACCAGAGTGGGGTTGTACGTTTGCCCATTCAGCTCCAAAAAGCTCTTTCAATCTATCTATTGCTAATTGCTCACTTAAGTCTACTACTTCGCAACCGCCGTAGTATCGTTTACCTGGGTAGCCTTCGGCATATTTATTTGTTAAGCAAGAACCCATTGCTTCCATTACTTGTTCACTTACAAAATTTTCAGATGCAATAAGCTCAATACCTTTTAGTTGACGCTTTTTTTCTTTTTCGATTATCTCGAAAATGGCTGTGTCTCTTTTCATGTTTGTAATTATGTTATTTTAAATTTAATAAGATACGTTCTAATTGAATTTCATCTTGTACCAATAATTGGCGAGGTTTACTTCCATCTGGAGGACCTAATATCCCTGCTGCTTCTAATTGATCAACAATTCTACCAGCACGATTATATCCGATTGAAAATTTTCGTTGAATCATCGAAGTTGAGCCTTGTTGATGAATAACAAGTAGTCTGGCTGCTTCTTCAAACATAGGGTCTCGTTGAGTTAAATCCACACCACTCATATCTGTATCAGCACCATTCGATACGTCTGCTTCTGGTAAATAAAATGGGCTAGGAAATCCTCGCTGACCTTCTATATGTTTGCAAATATTATCAATTTCTGGAGTATCAACAAAAGCACATTGAATGCGAACCAAATCGCTACCTTGCGAAATTAGCATATCTCCACGCCCAATTAATTGATTAGCACCTGGGCAATCCAAAATAGTACGAGAGTCAATCATCGAAGATACTTTAAAGGCAACCCTTGCAGGGAAGTTCGCTTTTATACTTCCCGTAATGATGTTGGTCGAAGGGCGTTGTGTAGCAATAATCATATGAATTCCAACTGCTCTAGCTAATTGGGCTATACGTGCAATGGGTAATTCAATGTCTTTACCGGCTGTCATTATTAAATCACCAAATTCGTCAATAATAACAACGATATAGGGTAAAAATCGGTGTCCTTTATCTGGGTTGAGTGTACGTTTTACAAACTTATTGTTGTATTCAATAATAGTACGTACATGTGCTTTTTTTAATAAGTCATAACGACTATCCATCTCTTTGGTTAACGAATTCAGTGTTTGTACTACCTTTGTTACATCGGTAATGATAGCTTCGTCGGCATCAGGCAATTTAGCAAGAAAGTACTTTTCAATATTTGAGTAAATACTAAACTCTACTTTTTTAGGGTCAATTAAAACAAATTTTAATTGCGAAGGGTGTTTCTTGTAAAGTAATGATGTTATAATCGCATTTAGTCCTACTGATTTTCCTTGTCCTGTTGCTCCTGCCACTAATATATGGGGCATTTTGCACAAATCAACAGTAAATACCTCGTTTGTAATGGTTTTTCCAAATACAATTGGTAGTTCATGTTTAGCTTCTTGAAACTTTTTAGAAGCAATAACAGAATGCATTGATACTATTTGTGGTGTTTTGTTTGGTACTTCAATACCAATAGTACCTTTGCCTGGAATAGGAGCAATAATACGAATACCTAAAGCAGACAAACTCAATGCAATATCATCTTCTAAATTGCGAATTTTTGAAATACGAACACCTGCTTCTGGTATGATTTCGTATAAAGTTACGGTAGCACCTACAGTAGCTTTTATTTCTTTTATTTTTATACCATAATTATCAAGCGTTTGAATGATTCTATTTTTGTTAGCCGATTGTTCTTCGAGATTTATCTCGTTGTTTGAGTCATATTTTTGCAGTAAATCAAACGTAGGATATTTATAATGTGGCAACTCTAGGGTAGGGTCATATTCGCCTAATTCTGCTATTTTATCGTATATTTCTTCTTTTACACCTTCTTCGATTACTAGTTTTACACCGTTTTCATTTTCGTTTGTTACCTCTTCTAGCTTTTCAGAGTCTATTTCTTCTTCATTAGTGGCTTGTTCTACAAGTTCAGCATCTTCATTAGTGGGTTCTATTACTTCAAAGCTTATATCTTCTTTTTCTTCATTCTCTTCTTCAACCTCAAATACTTCAAATTCTTCTGTTTCTGAATCATTTTCTTCTGGAGAATTTTCCATTGCTTCAATCTCTTCACTATTTTCTAGTACCGTCTCCTCTATTTTTTTCTTTCTAAAAAGAGAACTAACGTTAAAGTTGGCAATTTTTTGGAAAAATGGTAAAGTAGCAGCAAAACCAATAATTAAAAACATAAATAAGGATACTGCAAGCAACAATATCACACCACTATATCCCATAGATAGCTGTAAAATTTTTGCCATTTCATTACCATGATTACCACCCAGTTGAATAAATGATAATTGAGAAATTTCTGGCAATAGAAAACCAAAAGCCAATGATATCCAAATGGTAAAAAACGCACTAAAAATAAAACGTTTGAACAAAGAATATGAAGTGGTAGGATTCAAAAATTTATACGCTACTGAAATGATGAAAAAGACTAATAGAAAAGACGAAACCCCGAACCACTTGTTTATTACTATATTAGCTAAATGAGCCCCAGTTACTCCACCAAAGTTTTCAAACTGTTTATTCTGTTCGGCTAATTCTTCAAAACTTAATCCGAGTAAATTATAGTCATTTTCTCCGAGAGTTAAAAATGATAATAAGGATAATACTGAAAAAGCCGCAAAAGCAAACAATACCATACCCAGTATGAAGTGTAGTTTCTCATTTTTAAAAAAAGAAATAAGATTCGCAAAAAAACGGCTTGGTTTTTTAGGAGCTTTTACTCCGTTTTCTTGATTCTTAGATTGTTTACTCATATAAGGGGGTGTTTTTTTTCTTTTGAAGTGCAAAGGTATATAAAATTTATCTGAACAAAGAAGGATTTTTTACATAGTTTTTAACAACGTTTTTTTTATTTTTTTACATATCTTACCAACACAAAACATATAAATCTGGACGGGGATTGATAAACATAATGGGGACTGTTGCACGTTTCAAACAATGCAGTTCTTTGGGTCCAAATAGGATATCGTCCAACCCATAATCGCGAGATGTGCTTACTAATACCATACCCGCTTGCATTTTTTCTGTAGTCATTGTGGCTTCTTTTTCTACACCAAAACTATCTGCTTTAGCTTTTATAATGCTGACTTTCAATGAAAATTGATTGTATAATTTTAGTACACTTTCTACATTTTTGGTCGTTTTTGAACCATAGTCATTGGCTTGATACAAAATAATTTCTGAATGTAAAAAACGTCCCATATTACACGAATAAGGGGCTTTTTCTTTTTCTTCAGTCAAAAAACCTATTGGAACAATAATTTTTGATAAATCAATTGGGTTGGTCTGGCTATCTTTTGTAATTACAAATGGAATACGTAGCTCTTTCAGTTGTTTAAATATGCTTAGTGGATTGTTAAACTGCGTGTTTTTTGAAATCTCGAAAAACAACATCGGAGTTTCTGCCTGTTCAGTAAAAGGAACTAATTCAGAAAAATAGGATTCGGTAAAAAAGACTTTTATTTCAATCGACTCTTTTTTTTGTAGTGTTTCTATTTGCCTATTCCATGTTTCATAAATAACATCACGGTGTGCAAGTTGCTTTTTTGTTAACAATACCAAAAAAGACAGATTTTTTTCATATCCTTGAGCAAATTGTAAGGCACATGCGTAGGCATTAATTGGAAAATAATCGGCATCGGATACCAGTAAAAAGTGTCGTGTACAAGCAATCTCCTCAAGTTTCATAGTGTTCGTCGAATATGGTTAGTTTTTGGTTTACAAAGTTAGTGTTTTTTCTTTTTCTTGTCTAAATAAAATGCTAAAAACATATTTTTTTGTACCTTTGCAACTCGCAAAAATATTGTAGCGATAGTTTGTGTATAAACCTATCTAGCCAAGAAAACAGTATACATACGACTAGTATTACAGAGTATAACATTATAATACATAAAAATGAAACCTACTATACCCAAAGGTACACGCGATTTTTTGCCAAATGAAATGGCCAAACGAAATTATATTTTTAATACTATAAAAGAGGTATTTCGTTTGTACGGATTTAATCAGATAGAAACTCCTGCTATGGAAAATTTGTCCACATTAATGGGTAAGTATGGAGAAGAAGGAGATAAATTATTATTTAAAATACTGAATTCTGGCGATTATTTAGCCAATGTTTCTGCTGATGAATTGGTTACTAAAGAGAGTAACAAGTTAGTAAATAAATTCTCTGAGAAAGGTTTGCGTTATGATTTAACTGTTCCCTTTGCTCGCTTTGTAGTGCAATATCGCGATAAAATTACGTTTCCGTTCAAACGATACCAAATACAACCCGTTTGGAGGGCTGATAGACCACAGAAAGGGCGTTATCGCGAATTTTTTCAGTGCGATGCGGATATAGTAGGTAGCGATTCACTTGTAAATGAGGTAGAGTTAATCCAATTAATTGATGATGTATTTACACGTTTGCAACTGAATGTTTTAATTAAACTAAATAATAGAAAAATTCTTTCTGGTATTGCCGAATTGATTGGTGAACACGACAAAATTGTAGATATTACGGTAGCAATAGATAAATACGAAAAAATTGGACTTGAAAATGTTCAAAAAGAATTACTTGAAAAAGGACTTACGCTACACGCAATAGAAACCATTACACCTATTATTACCTTATCTGGTGATAATGGTACAAAATTAGAAATGCTAAAAAAAGTATTAGCAACATCTTCTGTGGGAATGGAAGGGATACAAGAGTTACAAACGGTACTTAATTATGTAGCTGGACTAAATCTTAAGACTGCCATTGAAATAGATTTAACGCTGGCTCGTGGTTTAAATTACTATACAGGAGCTATTCTTGAAGTAAAATCGCTTGATGTACAAATTGGTAGTATAACGGGAGGTGGTAGATACGACAATTTAACAGGAGTATTTGGTATGCAAGGTGTATCTGGCGTAGGTATTTCGTTTGGAGCTGACCGCATCTACGATGTACTCAATCAATTGGAGTTATATCCTAAAGAAAAAATGAACCAAACAAATGTACTTGTATTACCTTTTGGCGAAAAAGAACAAGTATACGGTTTGGAAATTGTAAAAGAGTTGAGAAAAAACGGAATAGCTACTGAATTATATCCTGACGTAGTGAAAATAAAAAAACAGCTTGCTTATGCTGATAACAATAGCATTCCGTATGTTATTTTGATAGGCGAAAATGAAATCAATACGCAAACTCTGACCCTTAAAGATATGCTTACAGGCGAACAATATACAGGGGATAAAGATACCGTTTTTGCTAAAATTCTTTAAATATCATCGTTTAATACAAGCACAATAAAATAACAGTAGCATTTTTCTGTTATACTAAATAGAAAAAATAAACT
>Ga0255342_1003184_pt1 | contig 18791 bp, 18 predicted proteins | sample wastewater_treat_3_FD_192416 | JGI IMG/M metagenome (GOLD analysis project Ga0255342, IMG submission 192416) | Wastewater microbial communities from Lulu Island WWTP, Vancouver, Canada - plant14 | ecosystem: Engineered > WWTP > Wastewater > Unclassified | place: Canada: Vancouver, British...
TTTGTCAATTTCTTTGAAGTTTGATCTGTAGATTTTCCAGTTTGGATTCATATATTTTTTGTAATACTTCTTTACAAATTCTATGGCATATGGATCATGATCTATACTTACTAACAGGCCTTTATCCGATAATCTCTTTAGTATTTCCATACTATGTCCTCCATCACCAAGAGTTCCATCAATGTAAAAACCATCAGGATGTATGTCTAAGGAATCTATTGTTTCTTTGAGAAGCACAGGAACATGTATTCTATGCATTGTTGTCCGTCTTACTCATTTTATTTATCTCATCAGCTATTTCTTCTCCATGTTTCTGCAAGTATTCCAATCTTTTTTGCCACTGTTGAAGATCCCAAATCTCTATCCAATTAATTAGACCAAGGAATATGACATCAGATTTAAGTCCTGCATGTTCAAAGAGAGACTCAGGCACAACAAACCGTCCTTGGGAGTCAAGTTGTATTTCTTTTGCTCCACCTACAAGGAATCTGCTTGTATCTCTAATATCTTTGCTTGTAAAAGAGCCTTTTAGCACATCCTTAGCTATGTTCTCCCAAAGTTTTTTATTTACCAGAATGAGAGCATTTTCATAGCCTCTGGTTAGAATGAGATCATCTCCTATCTCATCTCTAAATTTTTTTGGAAGTGATATTCTTTTCTTTTCAGTTATTTTTGTTTTGTACTCTCCTATTAGCATGGAATCACTATATCATTATTCACCACTTTTTTCCACTTCCTGCCACTAATGTAACACTGCAATATTGGTACGTCAAGAGAAAATCATTATAGGATTGACTATATTTCTCTAGGCTTGTTATTTTTGTTGCTAATAAAAGAAATTGATTATAACTCTATTCAGATTTTTAGAATTATATTTGACCGATAAACTCTGTTAGATCCATTTGACTGGCAATGAGGTATTGTATACAATGATACCAATGAAAATTCCTCTAAAGAATATTAAAGAAAGATTTCCGGAGTTTGAAATACTTAATTATGATGACTCTGCATATTTTACTGGATTCAGCTACGATACTAGAAGTAGTGTCACAGGCACAATATATATTCCAATAGTTGGAGAGAATTTTGATGGTCATTCATTCATTAAAACTGCTTTAGAAAATGGAGCTTCTTGTTCATTTTGTGAAAATGCGAAAAGTTCTTTTGTTTCTGAGTGTAGTAAGCCAATTATTTTAGTTGATAGTATACAAGAAGGTCTTGAAAAGGTATTGAATTATGCCTCCTCATTTATAGATAAACCTATTATTGCCATTACAGGGAGTACTGGGAAGACTACAACAAAGCGTATGTTAGCCCATATCTTGGAATCTGAGAAGAAAGTTCTGTGGTCTGATCATTCAAATACTGTATGGGGTAACGCTGCATTGTTGAGTCAATATGACAATCATGATGTTATCATTTTGGAGTGTGCTATGGACAGAAAGGGCGAGATAGCATGGCATGTTAATTCAGTAGATCCAGATATTGGAATACTTCTTAATATCGGCTTTGTACATGCAGAAAAAATAGGAAGCATAGAAGATATATATGCAGAGAAAAAGGATTTAGCTGACTATATGCGAAGAACTGGTAAACCACTGATATTAAACATTGATGATGAGATGCTCAGAAGAATATATGATGTGTACACTGGAGATTATCCTTTGACGACATATGGAAAAGACGAGAAGGCAGATTTTAAGATAAGCGATGTAGTTGTAGATGGAGAAGGAACACATTTTAAATTTACATACTATGGAGATAATACTTTGAGTGTCAACTTGAAAGTGTATGGAGAGGGTTTTGTGTATGATGCTATGCCTGCAATTATTGTTGGAAACATGCTTGGTATAAGCATGGATAAATGCATTGCTGAGATCTCCACTTACGAAAGTTCAGAAGCACGCTTTGAAAAGTTGGAATATGGTGAAAATTTGGTGATTGTAAATGATGCTTATAATGCTAATCCAAGTTCTATGATGATGGCTCTTGAAACTTTCTGTAAGCTATACAAAGGGGATTATCATACTATTGTTGTGCTTGGAGACATGAAAGAATTAGGTTATGTTTGTCCAAGTAAGCATAAAGAAATTGGAGAATTTGTTAAAAAATGTGGTTTTGATGAAGTGTATTACCTTGGTGATTATTATAATGAATTTGGAGTCGGAGAAAGGGTTGACTCAGCAGATGAGGTCGCTGCTATGCTTAATTCAAGATTGTCAGAGCTAGAAGGGAGAAAAACTGCTGTTCTATTGAAGGCTAGTAATTCTATTAATTTGTACAAAGTTCCTGATTACCTTAAGAAATTGGGAGCTGTTTAAATTGCTCTACTTCCATTCTATATCTGCTCCAAGCTTGTGTAAGTTTTCTGCGAAATTAGGATGAGCCCTCTTGATAGCATCAGCATCCTCAATCACACTTTCTCCATCTATGGAAAGTGCCACCATCGCAAGTGCAACTGTTGCTCTGATTATATTTGGTGCTGATACCTTAGTTGGTGAAAGAGGTTTGTTGCCGTAGACTATAATCCTGTGAGGATCACACATTACAATATGTGCTCCGAACTTGATCATTTCTGGGATCCAAAAGAATCCTCCTTCATAAAGTTTATTCCAGAACATGATGCTCCCTTCAGATTTTACTGCTAAAGCTATCATCAACGGCATTAAATCAGCAGGAAAATATGGCCATGGAGCGGCTTCTATCTTTGGAAGCATATTTTTGGTATATGGTTGTTCAATTACAAGATTTCCACAATTCTCTACAAAAGCAGTATCTCCTGAATATTTCACATCAACTCCAAATTTCTTAAACTCTCTGTTAATCAGTGGAAAATGTTCTGGAATGGCTTTTCTTACCCTTACTGTACCCCCTGTGATTGCTCCAAGAGCAAGCATAGTCGTAATTTCATGATGATCAGATGAGATTGTAAAATCAGTCCCGTGAAGATGATCTACCCCTTCAACAGTAAGTATGGAACTTCCTGCGCCTGTAATCTTTGCCCCCATTTGAATAAGAAAATTGCATAAATCTTGAACATGAGGTTCAGAGGCAGAATTTACCATTACTGATTTGCCCTTAGCTTTCACTGATGCCATGAGGAAGTTTTCTGTTGTGGTAACACTCATATATTCCTGCCATAGTGTTGCCCCTTTTAAAGTATCTGGTACACTTATTTTTATATAGCCGTTAGTCTGTACATCTACACCAAATTTTTCAAGTACTTCCAGATGAGGATCTATCTCTCTTATTCCTAATGAGCATCCTCCTATTTCCTCTCTTATCTCAATATGCTTTACTCTTGTAACAAGTGGTCCGAGGAGTAAAATAGCACCACGCATTCCAAGGGGAAATGTTTCCTTAGAAAAGTCTTGCTTGAAATTGGAATTGTTTATCTTAAGAATACATTTCTGCTTGTCCCAATCAATAACTGACCCCATATCCTTCATTAAATCTAAAAGTTTCTCGACATCAGTAATATCTGGTACATTCCTTACTATTACATCATCATTTGTTAGCAGAGAAGCACAAATGACAGGGAGTGCAGAGTTCTTATTTCCTGCAGGAGTTATCTCTCCAGATAATTTATTTCCTCCTCTTATGATTAAATCACTCATTTTTATATACTTTTCTATTTTATATTTATATTATCAATCAATTTTTGAACAGCATCTGTTCTAAATGTTCTGTTAAGTTCTTCTTCATCTACTTTTCTTCCTTGTGCAAGCACTGCAACTAAAGCCTCATTCAAAGTTTCAAAGGAAAGAGAAGACTCCATTACTATTTCACTCAGTCCGACTTTGACGAGTATTTTAGCATTTTCTTCCTGTTCATTGTGTGTTACCCATGGAATTGGAATAAAAACAGATGGAATTCTTAAAATGCCAATTTCATAAACAGTGTTTGCTCCAGCTCTTCCGACATATGCGTTTATATTGTTATACAGGTATCCTATCCATTCCTCATCAACATATTTAACGGGTAGGAATCTTTTTTTTAATTCCTCTGGAAGTTTTGATATGGCATTCAAAGCATTGTCATAATCCTTGTATGACTGACTATCTCCTGTTTGAAGAACTATTTGAAAATTATTTAGAAATTTTTCTAAATCACTTATTATTGCTGTATTTATAGTATGAGATCCTAATCCTCCACCCGATATGTAAATCAGTGGATATTTTTCCTTATTTAAAATCATTTCGTTAACTGTTTGAATATACTTTCCTTTTCCTTCATGAGAAAAAATACTTTTTCTAACGGGACATCCCACATGTATACACTTTCTCTTGTCAAAGTACTTCTGTGATGTAGTATATGTCAAAAATACCTTTTCAGAAAATTTTGATACTATTTTATTTGATAGTCCGACTGTTGATGTCTGTTCGTGCAGATATATCTTTGCTCCTAAAATTTTTCCAGCCATACATACTGGTACAGTAGTATAGCCACCTGTGGAAATGATTATAGTTGGCCTAAACACTTTTAATATCTTGTATGAGTCAACAAAACCAAGAAATGTTCTAAACAGTAAGATGATTGATCTTACAGAAAAAACTCTTTGTAGCTTCCCACTCCTTATGAATTGTTTGTTGAAGTCAGCATCCTTGAAATATCTGATTTCTAAGGAATTCCCATATTTTTCTCCAGACAATCCTAAATCTCCTCCAATGTAAAGAAAATTTGAATCACTAAGATTATATCTTTCATGCAATTCAGTAATTATGGCATCAGCACAAGACACATGTCCACCTGATCCTCCTCCTGTTACTACTATTTTGTCCGATATATTTCTACTTTTCATTTTTATTTTTTGAACTGTACTTACTTATATTTAGTAGTATACCAATTCCCATTAGTGTTACGATAGTACTAGATCCTCCATATGTGAGTAATGGAAGAGGAATTCCAGTTAAAGGAATTAATCCGATATTCGCAGCCATGTTTATGAATGCCTGTAAAGTAAGCCATATTGTTATGCCTAAGGCAAGCATTCTTCCTTGTTTATCTGGAGCATTCTCTGCAATTTTTAATCCTCTCCATAGAAAAAGTATCCATGAGCCTACTAATATTGTTCCTCCCAAGAATCCTATCTCTTCTAAAATAACTGCAAAAATGGAATCTGTAAAAGCTGTATTTTCTACTAAATATCCAAATCTTTGTCTAGACTGTCCAAATCCTGTACCAAACAATCCCCCTGATCCTATGCCGATGAGTATCTGCTGAATTTGATAACCAGTTTGTTGAGGGTCCGAGACTTCTCCTGTGACTAGTAGATGCATGAATGTGGCAATTCTTTTTATTCTATATGGTTCTAATATACTTGCAATGAGTCCTAATGGGACAAATACGAGAATTAAGACAAGTGCTGTGTATCTCCTGTGTCTTTTTTCATCACTTGTTGCAAAAAACATAGCAAATGCAGTAACAGCTATGATTACAGTAGTTCCTAAATCAGGCTCAAGAAAAATTGGAATTATAATTAGGCAAATTAAAATACAAAAGCTGATTAATGTTTTGAAAAAGATATTTTTAAATGTATTCCCTGAGTGTGAGAGGGAGTTTTTGTCTCCTCCAAGCCATCTTGCCAAGTACAGTATTGTGGCTACCTTTGCAAATTCAGCTGGTTGTATTTGAGGCAAACCTCCAAATGAGAACCATCTTCTTGAACCATTTATTTCTGGAGCAAATATCAGTACTGCTATCAGTGAGATTATTGTAAATGCAAATATCAATGGAGAAAGTTTAAGAAGTTTTTTGTAATCATAAAAATACATTACAACAGCAAAAATTGCACCAAGTAAAAGCCATATTGCTTGAAGTTTTAGAAAATGAAAAGGATCATTAAAAGACTCATTCGCTTTATATACACTGGCGTCAAATATCATAATTGCGCCAAAAATAGCCATAGCTATTGTAAAATTGAGAATGTACTTATCACATTTGAGGTGCAATGATGGTTTGCCTTTTGTATTTTTTGTTTTGGTTATATTTCTCGACATAGTGTGTAAGTAACACTATACTATATATTAATATGAACGAGAAAGAGAGAAAAGATTATGTTTTAGTTTTTGGAGGACCTGGGGCAAGCGGGTGTTCAACAATAGCCAAAATGTTTGCGAGGTATTTTGATTTGGAGTATGTATACGGCGGTGAACTAATGAGAAAAAAAGTTAAGGAAATGGGGTATGAAGATTTAGAGGATTTTTTAACAAAAGAAAGGGAAGAAGAAATATTTAAAATTGATAGGGAAATAGATACATATTTAAGAAAGAAGGCTAGTAAAGGAGGTGTAGTTATTGATTCAAAGATATTTGCTGGACTAGCATCATTGGAAGGAATTCCATGTACTGCAAAAGTTTGGATTCATGCTTCATTGTATAGACGAGCTATTAGAAGTGTAAGCAAACTTCCTGATTTAAGTATAGGTGGTAAAGTCAAGGTATTTTTAAGTGCTGTTATTGATTTGCAAAAAAGGCAGAAGACAGATGCAAAAAGATACAAGAATCTATACGGTATTGAGTACAATGATCCTTTGTTGTACAATGATTTAGTAATAGATTCTACTAATATTGATGAGAAACAGACTTTTGATCTAATTTTAGAAAGATTAAAAGATGGAGGATATATTGAGTAGAGGCGTTGATAATGGGAGTAATGGGGCTGGGGGATCTTCTGGTGATATTAATTCCATTAATCAATCTGGAAGCCATCTGGTTGAGGATTTAGACAGCAGGTGGTTGAGATGGAAATGCCTAGTTTGCGGATATGTTTATGAAGGTGCTGTCCCTGTGAAGGTTTGCCCAAAATGTGGAAATTCCGACTTAGACAAGTTTGATGATGTTGAATAGACTGGTATAACAAGCCCAATTGTGATGCATAATGCTGGGAGGGGGAATCGAACCCCCACTCTATTTCTAGAACGGGATTTTAAGTCCCGCGCGTCTGCCAATTCCGCCATCCCAGCGAATCTAATAAATGGAGGTGACGATGGGATTCGAACCCATGATAATGGTTTTGCAGACCATGGCCTTAACCAACTTGGCTACGTCACCTAGTTATTGCAGTATATCTTTGACTACTGTGATTTCGAGAATACTGTCTTCTTTCCTATTTTTAATTGAGCTACCGCTAATAATAGCAACTTTATCGGAAAAATTAAACTCTCCAAGGGCATAAATATGCTCAACTGCGTCTTTTACAGCGTTATCCCTATCAGAAGAAAGATTAGGTATATAGCATGTTTTTACGGCATTGTATAGGTCGTTTTTTCTTATACTACTTAGATGACTACTTACAACATATATTGGAATATTGAACCTATGTCTGCTTATACTTCCCACAGTAGATTGATTATCAGAGATAACAATAACCGCTTTTATTGGTAGTTTTTGAGATATTGAAAAAAGACTTAAAGCTATTTGATCTGTATCTATTCCAGCATCAGTATTTCCATTGATTGGCGTAGGTCTCATAACCAATTCGGATGCAAGTATAGATTTATGCATAGCGATGACGGATTCTAATGGATATTTTCCTGTAGATGTTTCAGCAGAGAGCATTAGGCAATCTGCTCCATCCATTACTGCATTCGCAACATCAGAGACTTCTGCCCTAGTTGGATTTATGTTGCTTGTCATGGATTCGAGCATTTGTGTTGCCACAATTACTGGCTTTCCAGCCATTCTGCATTTGTAAATAAATTGCTTTTGGAGTATGGGTACAACTTCAAAGTTCATTTCTACTCCGAGGTCTCCTCTCGCTATCATTATTGCGTCTGATTCCTTCATAATGTCATCAAAGTTTTTTACTCCTTCTCTGTTTTCTATCTTTGATATTATGCCAACATTGGAGTTTCTTAGAAGATTTTTTACTGATAGAACATCATCTACTGTTCTAACAAAAGATGCACACAGAAAATCAAAATTATGCTGTACTGCAAATTGTATATCAGCTTTATCTTTTTCTGTCAGAATTGGAAAAGGAAGATTAGCATTTGGTATATTGACAGTCTTATTTGGTTTAAGTAATCCTCCTTGAACAACATCACAATGTATATCTGATCCAATTATTGAAGAAACTTTTAATCTAATATTCCCATCGTCAAGCATAATTTCGGATCCGACGGTCACATATTGGTGCAAATTAGGATATGTAACATTTATAACCTCTTTTGAAACGGTTTCTGAGGAGAGAATTACAGTATCCTTTATCAATGTAGGAGACGAGAGATTTTTTATCCTTATTTTATTCCCTTGTGTATCAAGAATTATTGGTATTCTAGGAGATATTGCTCTGAGTTGTGTAGAGACTCTTTGAAGCTCATTAAAATCTGCAAAAGATGCATTTATCCGTGCAAGAGACATTCCATTGTCAAACATTCCTCTGAGGATTGTATCATCCCATGAAGAGGGACCTATGGTAGCCATTATCTTTGTTTTGGTATTTACAGGGCAGTACATTGTTCTATGAACAGTATACAGCAAATTATTTATTTTGTAATTTTGTTCTAAACATAGTATCCTGTTGGTGTGTAAATTGTTTCATTGTAAAAAAATGAGGGAAAGCATTAAAAGACTTTTTGTTAATTTCCTTATCATTTATTTAGTTTTTGATGCTTTTGGAAAAGGTATACATCTTCCCGTAAGGTTTGAGTATTTGGTTTGCACATATGCCTTTCTATCTTTAGCAATTTTATGTTCAGTCCCTATACTTAAATTTCTTACTGTTAAGTGTAATTTCCTAACATATTTCTTAATGAATAGCATTATCCTTTCTGTATGCTTAATTGTATTGAAGATGTTTATGATTGATTTTACAATCACCCCATATTTATTTGAGGAAGTTAATGCAGGAAGTTTACATATTGAAAGTTTTACAGTTAGCACTGCAGTAAGTATAGTTTCAGTTTCTGTATTATCTTCTTTCCTACTGTCTTTGTACAAAGAATTAGACAAGGCGTAGCTGGATTATTGGAAAAGGTTAGTTGTTATGGTGTATAATCTGCGTCATGTTAGGTAACTTAACTCAAATACTTCTTGTTTCTCAAATAGTGGTTTGTGTTCTGCTTATTCTTTCAATACTTTTGCAGAACAGAGCTGAAGGACTTGGATCAATGTTTGGAGGAGGAGGAGAAGTTTACAGAACAAAAAGGGGTTTGGAGAAATTTCTCTATTACTTCACTATCTGCTTGATAGTAGTTTTGGTTGTATTGTCATTGCTGATTTTGAAGTATGCCTCTTAGCATATTATGAATAGTATGGCAGGTAGGAAAAAAGGATATGACAAAAAATCTGAGACTTCTATGAAAGAGGTTTTAGGTGATATAGCTGGAAATGTAAGTGGAGGAAAGGCACATAGGAGGATAGATATTCGTGAGGCTATATGGAATTATCCAATTTTTTTCTCAAAGCTTTTTGCAAAATTTATTCCTTTTAGCTATATTTTTGTTTTTGGAATTATTGGTATATTCCTAGCGTTGTTCTTGCAATCAAAATATTTTGTGAATATGGTAAATGGTTCTGGTGAAGGTGATACGTATGTAGAGGGGACTGTTGGAGCAATATCATCATTTAATCCTTTGTTTACTACAAATAACTATATAGATAAAAGTGTACAAAGTTTAGTTTTTGAGAAACTAATATATATTGATAAAGAAGGGAAGCCATATCCTGGAATAGCAAAAGAATGGACTTCTTCTGAAAATGGGAAGGTGTATGACTTTGTGATAGATGATAATAGATATTGGCAGGATAAAACAAAATTAACAGTAGATGATGTTGTTTTTACATTTAATATTGGAATAAAACTGGCTTCTGATTATGGTTATGATACTATTGGGACTGCAATAAAGGATGTGAAAGTTGAAAAGATTGATGAAAGAACTGTACGCTTTACTCTTCCTGAGGTAAATCCGACTTTTTTTGAGCTTGTTTCAGTATATATTGTGCCAATGGATAGATTGAAGGATATAGATCCAAGACAGCTTCTTTTTGATTCTTTTACAAAGTATCCAATTGGAAGTGGTAAATACAAAGTTGTTAGAACAGAGGATACAGCTGTGTATTTGAAGGATAATGACGAAGATTCGTTTAATCCTCAGATTAAGTCTTTAGTGTTTAAAATATTTCCTGACATGGAAAGCTTAGAGACTTCATTTAGAATAGGTTCACTTGATGCAGTCGGAGGATGGGATAGGAAGCTCTTTGATTTTGTTAGTGAATATGGAAAGTATTCTATGTATGAGAAGAAGGAAGTAAATAGAAGAAGGCTATTATTTTTGAATACTAGGAAGGATTCACTGAAGGAGAAAGAGATAAGACAAGCTCTAAACTATATGCTTGATAAGGATATGCTTTTGAATGAACTAGAAGCTGGGGGATACAGAGCAATTGGTCCAATACCAGAAGAATCTTGGGCCTACAATAGCAATATTGAGGATTATGAATATAACCCAAGTAAAGCTGCTGAACTTCTTGGTGGTAAGGATTACAAAAAGAATGAGAATAGTGGATATTATCAAGCTTCAAATGGTGAAATACTTTCTTTTACATTAAGTTACTTGGGGAATGAGACTAACGATAGGCTTGCAAATATTTTAGTTGATCTGTACAAAAAGGAAGGCGTGATTATAAAACTAGAGAGATGTACTTTTGCAAGACTTTCACAAGAAATTATTGCAACTAGAAGCTTTGAGATATTGCTTTCTGAAGTTGAAACCACACTTGATCCAGATCAATATAATCTTTGGCATTCATTAAAGAGTGATTATCCAAACCTAAATCTATCAGGATACAATTATGAAAGAGTTGATATTCTGCTTGAAGATGCAAGGAATACTTTAGATAAAGAAACTAGGAAACAGAAATACTTTCTTTTTCAAAAATATTTGAATGCTGATTCTCCAGCAATATTTTTGTATTCTCCTTCATTTGTTTACTATGTACGTAGTAATTGGAAAGGAATAGACCTCAGTAATATGAACTATTCATATGACCGTTTCTATGGTATTGAAAATTGGAAGTGGGAGAATTGATTTCATATGCCAAGAGGGGGATTCGAACCCCCACCCTATTTCTAGGACTGCGTCCTGAACGCAGCGTGTCTGCCAATTTCACCATCCTGGCGAAGAACTAATTCTTGGAAGTCAGTGATACCTTTATATTCTCAGTGTCTTTTTCTTTTCCTTTTTCATCATCTGGATCAAACTTCTTGAAGTCTTTAAGGAAGTCTATTTTTGATATGAATTCTTCCTTTACTTCTGGTTTCTGTTCATCCTTTTTCTCTTCCTCATTAGTCTTAATATCAGGTTCCTGAACTGGTGTTGTTTCCTTTTTATTTTGATCCAATCCATTTAGATCTTCTGTAAGCTTTTCAAAAAGAGTTTTACTCTTTACTCCACCATCTTTTGGTTTGATGATATGTTCAACTTTCTTGATTTCTTTCTTCTCTTTATGTTTATGGGAGTACGATGAGATAAGCGACATAACTATTATACCTAGGAAAAAGCCGATGAAAACAACTATGAGAAGATCAGGATTCTCGGATATAACTATATTCAAATCCTTAGGATCTATTTCTTCTAAAGAAAAATGAGCAGTAGTGCTTTGAACTTTATTGGTAGTATTTGTAGTTATGGGAACTATCTGCTTGTCTACATTCGCAGTAACAGGCTGAGACAAATTACTTGCAAAACCATATTTTCTTAAGTAAGCAATAAAAGAATATGTACCAGTCGGAATATTTTCCTCTATAGTAATTGTCCATCTTCCATCAGAATCAACATCAACTTGTTTAGTCACGATCTTCTCATCAGACGCAAGAATTAATATCAATTCGGAATTTGCTAGACCACTTCCAGTGATTATTAACTTGTTATCAGTAATATTTGGTGTATTTATAATAGGAGCCCTTGGAATTATTACTATCTCTTTTTCCAATATCTGTGATGTGTTGTATTTATCAAAAAATTTGAATCTCAAAGTATGTTCTCCAATACTAAGGGCTGGAAGTGAATATGGACTGGTTATATCTTTGAATGAACCCCCATCTATTTCTAACTGAACACCTTTTTTGTCTGGAGAAGGATCAGTGAAGGTTAAAGTATGACTTGGATTATCTGTTTGAGATGGAATCTCTAAAAGAAGCTGATTAAGAAAATCCTCTTCTCTTTTAGTTTCCTGCTGATCAAGCTCTTGTGTGGTTGTAGTTTGCGTTGTATCTGTTTGATCTCCAAGTACATCTGATACTTTAATTTCTTGAGCATTCACAGAAAATGGGACAAGAAATATTGTTGTCAAAAGGAGCATACACGATATCAAAATTGTTTTTTTGCTATTCATTTGTATATGGGCAGAATGTAAATTTAAATAAAAGTTTACTCTTTTGCCTTATCTATGAAAAGTATACCATCTAAATGATCACTTTCGTGCTGAATTGTAACTGCATTGTAATCTCTATATCTTTTTACATGTTCGTTTCCATTTATGTCTTGGTATTTTACTTTAACATTTTTGTATCTTAAAACTTCTTTTTCTACATTAGGTATACTAAGGCATGATTCTTCCAAAGTTATTTTCATAAAGCCGAAGGGTTCAACATGTGGGTTTATGAATAGCTCCCATTCATCAGTATCATAGTTGAGCATGTAAAAAAGCCTTTTATGTACTCCAACCTGTGGAGCAGCTATCCCACATGCAGGAATTTTGCTTTTCTTCGCAGTATATAGCAGATCTTTTGTAAATTTTACAAAAGAAGGATCATGTATTTCATCGCTACTTACAGTTACTGAAGGAATTCTTAATTTCTTTTCTTCATCTTTATTGTTTACAGTGAGTATTTTTAATTCATTTTGCATTCCAGAATTATATCATACACTGTGTAATGATTTTGTAATGGTTAATGTATACTATTATGAAAATTGATTACGATTCCGAATACCGACCATGAAAAAGGATTTTGAGTTGTACTCGTCATATGAAGACAAAGTAAAAAGATTGGTTAATATATTCACGGTAGTATTTATCCTTATTCTTTTTGTCTCTTTGTGTCTAAATATTTGTGTGTTCTCTGTTGATGAAACAAAAGAGACGCTTGTAGATATTCTTTTGATATTTCTAATTATATGCATAGTTATCTTCTGTAAACGGCAGTTATTTGAAAATAGCCTTAGAAAGCAATTATTATTTGTCCTTGTGCTATTTTTTGTTCTTCCATATTTTCATGTGTTTTGTCCTGAGAAATATTTAAATGGAAAGCATATATTTTTTCTCTATTATGGGTTTTTCCTTCTATTTTTGTATTTCTTTTGGAAAGTTGTTAGATCATATGTACGCTGTATTACTAAATTAAAAAGAGACTATGAATCACTAGCTTCTCGTGATAACAGTAACAAACTATTTAATTTAATTGGGAGATCAGTATTTCATGACCTATCTACTCCGATGAGTGTTGTGTATGGAATTGCTGGTATGCTAAGGGACGATACTATTGATGAAGAGACGAAAAAAGAAGCATTAAACCAACTTTCAATAGCAGTAAGGGAAATAGATGATATTTTAGATACAAGTACTCTCTTAATTAGGGGAGAATGTTCTAATGATTGTTTCTATCCAGTGCAAGAAGTAACAAAATTAGTAAGTCTTGTATCATCTAGAATGAGAAGTGCTCGAATTACAGTAGATATATCTGGAGATGAGAAGCTAATGATTTTAGGTGACAGAGGGATGTTTGCAAGGGTATGTATGAATATTGTAGTTAATTCAATAGAAGAATTTGAAAGAAACAAGAAGTCGAATGCACATATAGGTATAAAGGTATTTCAGAAAAATAATCGTGTTGTCTGTGTATTTTCTGATAATGGAAACGGATTTAAGAAAGGTGTGAGTATAGGTTGTGGATTGGAATTTTGTAGATTGGTAATCAAGGAAAAATTCAAAGGTACAATGAAAATAAGGTCAAAAGCCGGAGAATATTGTAAAGTATTTCTTTATTTTCCTATTTCTTAATTATTTTACTTTCTAGGCAATAGCCTTTTCCACTAATTGTTTTTATGATGTCGTCTTTTGGTGATATATGAAGTTTTTTTCTTATCCTGCATATTGTAACATCTATGGAGTTCTCATTATTAATTCTTCCAAAAGGATCAATTACATTTATGGCAGTTTTTCTGGAAACGATATTTTTGTTATTTTTAACTAGCAGGTTGAATAAAGCGGATTCCTTGCTTGTGAATTTAATAACCTTCCCGCTTTTTGATACCGTATTAGTCCTGCTATCAATCTCTATATTGTTTTGCAGTATGAGTTTTTTTGTGATTTGTGTATTGTGCATAAGGCTATCAACTTGTGCTTTTAAGAGTTCAAAATCAATCGGTTTTTCATGAAAGATATTTGCTCTGCCAGTAAATGCTGATACTTTATTTTTTAATGAGAAGTCTGCGGATATGACAATAACTGGTTTATCCGTAAAATTTCTAACCTTTTCAAGAACTTCCAGACCTGAAATATCTGGAAGACCAATATCTAAAAGTATTAAAGAAACTTCTTTAAGCTGAGCTTTCTGAAGTCCTGAACTGCCATCGTAAACAGGCATTGTCTTGTATCCTATTGATTTGAGAAAAGATTCAAGAGTAAATACTAGATTAGCACAATCCTCAACTATCAATACAGTTTTCTGATGCATGTCTATATCAGAATACGATATATTTATTACAAAATTATTACGAAATCATTCTTCATGCTTTTGTTCATCATCTTCTGTGTCCTCTGGTTCAGAGGAGGAAGGGTTAATGAGTGCTAGAGCAAGGAGTATTGCAAGTATAACTAGAAAGGAAATTATTAAGAATATGAAGTAGCTATCCATTAGCATTCTTTATTGACCAATTTTGAAGCATTTTTTCTGTAAGAGAAAAACAGCATCCACAGTAAGGCTGTTTGTAAAATCCTGCATGTTTTGAATTATGTGATGAATCAACTTTGATTATCTTAATATCATGTTCTTTTGTTAGATCTTCGAGTATATCTATGATTTGGCCCCTATTTTGATAATGACTTGTTAAAAGTGTGGTAGTTACGAAGTCAAAATTATTTGCTAGAGCATATTCGATTGTATACTTGAGTCTCATCTCCCAACATTTCTTGCATCTTGAAAGATTTTTGTTATCTTTAACATCTATGGTGTTTGCTATGTATTCTGTTGGTTTGTAATCTGGTGTTACTATTTTAATGTTGTATCTTTTTTCTTGATCTACAACCTTTTTTAATGCATCAAATCTTGCTAAATATTCTGATCTTGGATGGATGTTAGGATTGTAAAAAAGTGAAATAATTTGTGTTTGTGAATCTAGAATATGCTCATCTGCCAAATAGTCTAGAGTGTTAAGAAAACAGTCTGCACAGCATGTATGTATTAATATTTTCATATAGAGATTATATCACCAGCATAGGCCTTTTGCAGAGAAGTACAAGATATGGTATAAGTGAAGTCGTATGGCAAAATACTCCATAACTGTAAGAAATTTTTCAAAAAGTTTTAATGATGTTAAAGCGGTTGATAACCTCTCTTTTGAAGTTGCTGATGGTGAAATTTTTGCATTTTTGGGAGCTAATGGATCTGGGAAAACTACAACTATCAGATGTTTGTTGAAAATATATACGGCAGATAGTGGAGAATTGCTGATCAATGGAGTTGAATATAGCGATAAGCTAAATAATGTAATTGGGTATCTCCCAGAAGAAAGGGGCTTATACAAAGATAGCACAGTTTCAGATATTCTAACCTATACTGCCCAGCTAAGAGGAATAGAGAGAAACAGTGCAATGAGAAAAACTGCAGAATACCTAGATTTGGTTGGACTTAGCGAATCTGCAGGAAAATATATTTCACAATTAAGCTCCGGAATGCAACAAAAGGTTCAGCTTGGTATTGCACTTATTCATGATCCAGAAATTCTAATTTTAGATGAGCCATTTAGAGGTTTAGATCCAGTTAATAGGCAGATGTTTATAGATATTCTTCTTGAAAGAGCTAAAAAGGGTGTCACAATCCTATATAGTACACATGTTATAGATGAAGCACAGAAGATGGCAGACAAGATTTTAATTATAAAAAGTGGAAAAAGACTAGAGTATGGAGCTATAAACGAAGTAAGGGAGAGGCATGGTAGCACAAACTTGTTTGTGGAGTTTGATGGAAAGCCACCTCTTGTTGAAGGGAAACTGTATACAAGTGTAATTGATAATAAAATTGCTGAAATTATTCCAAAAGATAAAGCAATTGATGGGAATGATATCTTAAAAGAACTTATACAGAATGGAACAAAAATTATTTCGGCAAGACTTGATTATCCTAGTCTTAATCAAATATTCATAGATTTAATGAAAAATTCATGAAAAAGTCTTTAACAATAGCAAAATTTGAATATCTGAAGATAGTGAAGAGGAAATCTTTTTGGTTCTCTACCCTATTCTTCCCGATTTTTATGTGTTTTGTGATGTTTGTATCAGGATATTCAAGTGTTGATTCCTCTAAAAAAATGGAAGATGCTTCCTCATTTGATGTGATGTACATAGTAGATGATGCAGGTGTAATCCCTGATGAAGTTTTTGTAAAGCCAATTGCAAAGGCTGAAGATATAGAATCTGTTAAAAATGAAGTCATGAAAAATCCTAAATCTGTATTGATACATATACCTTCTGATTTTAAATCAAACTTAAGCTATGAAATCTTTTTTGGTGAAGACGGAAACATGACCATTAGTCAAACTGCGTCTTCTGTTATGGAATCATTATTCAAAGGAATAGCCATGAGCAGTATTGAGGATCAGACGACTGCAAAAATGATTGAAGGGCCCTACTTATCTTCAAAATATGTGTATGATGAAGAAGGGAAGGTAAAACCTTTTGGCTTTGAAAAATTTATTCTTCCTGTAGCATCAATAGCGATATTCTTCTTGGTCGTATTCATATCTTCCTCGTATATGCTTAATAGTGTTTCCAGCGAGAAAGAAAATAGAATGATAGAGACAATGCTATCTATGGTTGATAAAAAATCTCTAATGCTTGGAAAAATGATTGGACTGACATGTGTTACATTGACACAGTTTATTGTATGGATAGGGCTTGGAGTTGCGGGGTATATTGGGGTTAGTAGGTATTTTGGTACTGACCTTCCATTCACAATAAATTGGGGCAGTATTGAATGGAATATGCTTCCTCTTAATCTCTTTTTAATTATTGCAGGGTTCATATTTTTTGACAGTGTGATGATAGGGGTTGGTGCTGTTGGAACTGGAATAGAGGATAGCAAGAACCTTTCTTCTGTATTCATAATATTATCAATTTTTCCAATATATCTACTCCAATCACTGATAACTCAACCAGATTCTTTGATTGCTAAAGTCTTCAGTTATTTGCCTTTTACATCTTTTATGACTCTTCTTCTTAGGAATTCGTTCGGAAGTTTGACGTCTACGGAATTGATTACAGGAGTAGGTGTTAGCATTTTATATACTGTTGTAGCATTGCTCTTATCGTATAAACTGTTTGAATTAGGATGCCTTATGTATAACAGGCGTCCAACAGTTAAAGAGATGATTAGGTACATTAAATAAAAATGTGATATAATGGACACGGCTATGGAAGCTTTCTTCAACAGACTGCTTAGAGTGCAAATCTCCCAAGTTTTTTGGTGTAGCTAATTTAAATTATATTTTATTATAAATAATGGGTAAAAAATTATTTATAGGAAACCTTAGCTGGAATGTCAGAGACGACCAGTTAAAGGAGGCTTTTAGTTCGGTTGGTACTGTTGAGGAAGCAGTCGTAATAATGGACAGGGTAAAGAATAGATCCAAAGGTTTTGGATTTGTTACTATGTCTACTGAAGAAGAAGCACAAAAGGCAATTTCTGAGCTTAATGGTAAAGAAATCGACGGAAGACCAATAAATGTATCCGAAGCTCGAGAGGAAGAGAAGAGAGAGTACTAATTAACGGTCTGTCCTAAACTATATTAGGATGAAAAAAGGGGAAGCATATGCTTCCCCTTTCTGTTTTTAATACCATTGTAAAAGATTAACCGTTGATGTGAGTCTTGGCATACTCAGTAAGATTTTTCCTCTTTGCCCAGATTCTTTGTGTTTCTGTAAGAAGTTTCTTTCTTAATCGTATATTCTTTGGTGTTACCTCTATCAATTCGTCATCATTTATGAAAGACAATGCATATTCTATTGTTAGTGGCACAGGAGGCTTTAACATTATCTGCGTTACCTGAGCGTGTGACATTCTGACATTAGTCTTATGTCTTTCTCTGCAGGGATTTACATTTAGATCATTCTCGTGGTTGTTTATGCCTATTATCATTCCTTCGTAGACCTCTGTAGAGTCTGTTATGAAAAGTTTTCCCCTATCCTGTATTGTCATTAAAGAATATGCCAAAGCAGTTCCTGTCTCTGATGATATAATTACTCCCTTTCTAAACAGCTCATTGCCCTTGGTAACTGGCACATAGTCTTTTATATAGCTGTTTATAACTGCTGTTCCTTTTGTTTCATTCATTAAAATCCTGTGCAGTCCAATAAGGTTTCTAGTTAGAATATTAAAAGTAAACCTGCTGTTTCCATCTTCATTCTCTATATCTACCAAAGTACCATTCCTGTTATTCACCTCCTGAGTTATTGTACTAAGATACTGCTCTGGAGCATCAATAATGAGTTCTTCAATTGGCTCACATTCAACACCATCAATAGTACGTAAAATAATCTCTGGTTTACTTAATTCAAATTCGTAGCCCTCTC
>Ga0255342_1003187_pt1 | contig 18786 bp, 8 predicted proteins | sample wastewater_treat_3_FD_192416 | JGI IMG/M metagenome (GOLD analysis project Ga0255342, IMG submission 192416) | Wastewater microbial communities from Lulu Island WWTP, Vancouver, Canada - plant14 | ecosystem: Engineered > WWTP > Wastewater > Unclassified | place: Canada: Vancouver, British...
ACTTTGTTGCTTCCGTTACAAAATTATTCATACATCCCCCTATGAAAAATTAATTTAATTATCTACAACATTTTCAGCTACTCAATAATCTTTGTATTAAACTTCCTTGTCCTCGGACCGTCAAATTCACAGAAGTAAACACCCTGCCATGTTCCTAACTTTAACATTCCGTTTTCAATTATAATCGTACAAGATGCTCCCATAACTGATGCTTTTATATGGGCATGTGAATTGCCCTCCATGTGTCGGTGGCTTCTATCCTTTGGAACCACTTTTTGAAGCGTGTTTAACATATCATAAACAACATCAGGGTCAGCATTTTCGTTAATTGTTATGCCTGCTGTTGTATGTGGTACAAAAACAATAACAACTCCATCTTTTACTTTGCTGTTTCTTGCATCTTCACGAATAATATCTGTGATGTTTATCATTTCGTCTTGTTTGCTTGTTTTTATCGTGTGTTCCATGACTACACTCCTAACCATTATTAATAACAAACTATATGTATTTACTCATATTTTATACTTTAGATTAAGTAATTTTGCAAATCCCTTTTTATTTTTAGGAACGTTACGATTTTCATCAAATCTTTTCAAATAGTCTCCTATTTCATTATTTTCAAGATCTTCAAGAAATGCAATTTCTAAATAATACTTAGCCCTTGATGAGCCAACATAAATCAAACGCTTGTTTTCCGGACTAACTAGACCTCTGATTGATACATCTATTATAAGAACAGCTTTTGCTTCAAGTCCTTTAAATTTTCTAATTGTAGTAAATAAAATAGAATTATTTTTAGGTATAGTAGTGATTTTATAACCTTCATATAAATCATCAGTATTTAGCCATGATTTTTCTAGTGAAGTAGCTGTTAATATAACAATCTCATCAGGCTTTAAATTTCCTTCTACTATTACTTTTTTAATAAACCCTTTAACTAATACATTCAACTCATTTTCTGATTTATAAAATTTTGCATAGGGAATTTCTCCATGTATATCATTAATCCTTGAACCTTCGTCAACACCAATAATACTACAGGATGTTTTGAAAATTTCCGCAGTATTTCTACAATTTTTGTTTAATACTAATCTGCATTCTGAATTCTCTATCCATTCAGGCAGTTGATTCTTCATAATATACTGATTGCGGTCATAGAAAACATAAAAACAACCCCTTTTCTCTTTAACCAATTCATACAACCTATTTAATAATCTATCATCTAAATCCTGACCTTCATCAACTATAACATTAGAGTATATCCAGTCATCAGCTTCAAAAACTGTTTCCAAATAATCTTCAAATTCATTAACTAGGTCTTCTATTGATGTTCCTTTATTTCCTAATATTTCATAAGCTAATGAATGTACATTATGAAAAACAACATTAGGAATAGAATTGTAATCTCTCAAAACATCTTTTAAGAAACTATTATAGCATAAGAATAATACACTCTCCCTTTGTTCGGCAAGTGATTTCGCTTTTTCAACAGCTAAAACAGTTTTTCCTGTTCCTGCTAATCCATGAATTACTGCAGTCTTCTGTTCTTCTAAAAAATTCAGTAAAGCTATTTGTTGATTTGTTAATTGAATATAAAAATACTCAGCTTCTTCTATTGATGTTCGTAACTTTGGAACAATATGAAAATGTGGGCAAAGAAAATTAACCATATCATTAAACCTTTTTTGATTTAATGTTACATTACGATACTTTTTGTTCCAATAATTAAATATGCCATCTATATCTCTCTTAGGGAAATCTAAAGAACTTTTATCCAAAATAATTTCACGTGGAGATTCAGCAGGTAACAAAACGTCTTTATCTATGTCCATTGATGTAAACCATACTGCAAAACAAATCATAGGTATCTCACTGAACTTATATTTCAATAATAATCTATCTTGAATTTCATACATGCTTCTTCTTGCCTGGCTAAAAGGGTTTATTTCTTTCTTAAATTTTGTTTTCACATTCGTTTGATACCAGATTCCATCCTTATATTCTATCTCTCCTGACTTTACTTCAATAACCATTATTCCTTTTGTCGGATGCATTACAACAAAATCAGCTTCTCCTATTGTTCTTTCTTTGATTCCAACCCAATTATAAGAGTGAAATACTACATAATTATTATCCAATGTCCTAAGAGAATTAAAAACTTTTTCTTCGCCATAGCTATTATTAAAATTTTCAGGTAAACTTGGAATAAACACTGCCATTTTTCAATCTCCTCACATGTCTAGAAAATACAATTAATTAAATAATTGTTTATATATCAAGTGCTTCTCTAATTATCTCTTCTGTTGTCTTTCCTGCCTCAATACCATCAACAAAAAATTGAAAAGCTTCTAATCTCAATTTTTTCTTACTTTCTTGATCTTTCACTATTTTCTCAACTAATTCCTCTGGAAGCTCATCCCTTGTTTTATAAAATAAAGTTCTTGATGGTGCTTTAGAAAAAACAATATCTCTGCTAGCACATAAATTCCATATTTCTGAACTAATAGAACTGATATTTTTCCCCGCTTTTGTTGCAATAATTTTTGTTAAACCAGTCTTACTATACGATAAAAGATCTTCAATGAATTGCTTTCCTTTAAGAGTATTCCCTTTCAGACATTTAACACTTATAAGACCCTTTGAAATGATATTAATAACACCATAATCAATCAGCAGTGAGAATGATATTCTCTGCTCTTCATTCATGCTATCATATGATGCAGATTTGAAATTTTCATTCACTTTTAATTTACAATCATTATACATATCTATTATTTGTTTTTTTGTACATAAGCTGCTGTTTAATAATTTCAACCTGCCATGTTTTGACTGATTTGAATAAAGCAAATAGCCATATGCCGGTTTCCCGTCTCTCCCCCCTCTTCCAACCTCCTGATAATATTGTTCAACTGTTTCAGAAATCAAATAATTTACTACCACTCTAATATCAGCGATATCTACACCCATGCCAAATGCTGATGTAGCAAATACTATTTTTATTGTTCCTTCTGTAAATCCGTTCATTACTTGCTCTTTAAGCTCTTCTGGGGCATCTGAATCATAAAATGCTACACCTTCGTATACGTTTTTATATTTTTCATACAATGTTCTCGTAGTACCTTTATTACCAAACTTTCTATGCACAAAAACCAGAATCTTTTCCCCTTTATGCTTGTCCAAAATCTTTTCTAATTCTTCATCTTTTGTTTCATCTTTTCCGCTACCTATATTTATAATTTTAAGTTTAAGATTGTCCCTCCAAAGGTTTTTGCCCTTTACAATAGTAGTTATTTTAAACTCCTTTTTGATCTGTTCCTGTTGCTTTTCATTTAATGTTGCTGTCAAACATAAGAGACTCGGCCATCCATTTTCTCCAAAGATGGCATTAATAAAAACCTCAATATTTCTATATGCCGGCCTGAATCCTTCACCCCATTGAGAAACACAGTGAACTTCATCAATAGCAACTAATCCAATTTTATCTTTTAGTCTATTCAGAGCAAACTCAAGATACCCGTCTGTTGATATTCTTTCAGGTGAAACAAAAATAAATTGTGGTAAATTCCCCTGTAACATATTTGTTATTGTTGTAAATTGTTTGCGATAATCCATACCTGAGAAATTAACAGATGTAAATCCCAATTTTAGCATTTGGTTATGTTGTTGATTCATTAAAGCAATTAAAGGAGAAATTACAATCGTAGTCTTTTTAATACATATTCCTGCTACTTGATAAATAAGAGATTTACCACCACCTGTTGGCATTAGACATAATACTCTTTCATTTTTTAACAATAAATCTATTGTTTCTTCCTGCACATCACGGAATCCTTCATATTTAAAGTATTTTTCTAAAACTTCATATTTATCCATAATACCACCTAAAGGATTGTCCCAAATTTAAGAATATCATCATTTCCTGTTAGATTAGTAATTGCCTCTTTATTTAACATAGTAACAAAATCATAAAAGTCATTGGTAATTAAGAAACGATAATCTGTTGGATATTGCATTTCAAATCTCTTTTTTATCTCTTCCTCAATAACTCGATAAATTCTAAGAGTATATAATCCAAATGTTTCGAAGGGATAGAAATAATTATGTTCAGCCTCGATAATATTTGTCTTTGTATAGGTAAGGTCCTTAACCATTAAGAATTCAGATGTTTCTGAAGGCATATCTATACCTTCCTTCTTATAATCACCCGTTAGAAAATGCAATGAGTAAATACCAGCCTTATAATTTCCTGGAAAAACCCTTGGATACATATGATTTAGAATATTTGATAAAATACCATAACCTATTACACCATTTAGGTAGCAGGCTCCATTTTCCATTTCAACAAGTTTGTTTTCATCAATCTTATTAATTGTTGACATAACATTTTCATCAAATTCTTCATCATAATCGTTGGCAAAATCCATAATATTATAAAAAGTATCATAGATTTTTTGTGCCTTCACACTGTAAAACTTGCTTTTCCATTCATTTAATGCTTCTGATTTACTAAGTAATCCATTTTTAATAACATCCGTTTCTTTTTTTAATATATGATTTTTAAAATCTTCAACAGCTTCTCCATACTCGTCCATCATATCTAAATCAAATATAATGTGATACTTTTCATTTAATTTACCATTATTATTAATTAATTTTTGTAAGAATAATGAATAGTTGCTCATCGCTGTAAAAGGTCCGCTCAAAGCAATATTATCTATATACTGTTTAACATATTTCATCAATACTTTTTGCATTATACTCCAAACCTTTTCAAAATGTTCTTGATCCCTTATTAGTCGAAATTCTTCATTCCATACTTGTGTATCCATAAGACTTTGAATCATTTTTATTTCCTCCTTATAATTTCACTTTCTCATTTAAAAATTTTTGCTTAGTATAGAAAATACCGACATCATTTCTTTACTCTCAAACATTGTTTTCATAGATCATAAAATAATACTATTCTTATATCAATTTTCTTATTACGTTAACAATACATTTAACATCATTATTGAGTATTCTTTGCAAACAAAATACTAAAAACTATATTTTTTAACTAATCAGCAGTACTCCTTGCTTCAAGTTCATCATTGCACACATGTATAAGTTCATTTATTATTGTTTTTACCTCAGATAACTCATTATCTGTGTCATCAACAAGTACTATTTTCTTATAAGTATCATTTAAAAAAGACATATAAATAATTTCTCTAAAAAAAGCTTTAGCATTTTTTATTTCCTTATTGTTTTCATCAATTTCAATATCCATATTTATTCCTTCTGTTGTAATGAATTTTTTTCCACCATCGGCTGTTGCCCATTTTAATTCTATTTCATTCATATTTTAGATTCCCCTTTCTAATTCCTTAATAATTGGTATATTGAATTTTGCTCCCCTTTTTTTCAATGCGTCTTGACCACCTTCAATAGTCAAACACACTTCGTTAATAAAATCTGTATCCTCGATGCCTGATCCAATATATTTGCATTTGTCATCTATTTTTTTTGCCAATATTATACTTTCTGAATCTGCTGTTATTGAAATATTTGCATTGTGTGTTACACAAATAAGTTGAGGTAAATTATTATTAATTTTCATATTGCGAATTCTATCAACAACTTCGTTTTTAATCCCTTTATTGTCTAAGTTATCCTCAGGTTGATCTAAAATAACAATGGATTGTATTCCCTGTGATGAATAATCTTCTATAATTTTAAATATTATATTAACTATTGTATTTGCTTTTTCACCTGCTGATTTCTTCATTATTGATGCATCATTTTCAATGATATCATAACAGATGGTATTAAAATTACTATAATAATCTTCAATAAAACGTTCTAACCTCTGATCAAATGTTTGGCTCTGTTTAAATGTCTCATTACAATTTAGAGTACACAGAATACCATGGAACAAATCACCTTCTCTAAACTGGGATTTTAGAATATCTGACTTATAATCTACATAATTTTCTTTAACATGATACTTAGCTATAAGTTTATAATTATAAAACTCCTTTTCAATTGTACGGTTTTTTAATTCCTCATATTTTTCTTTTGAATGCTCATTTTCAAATTCAGTTGATTTGCTTTTCAAGTCTTTAATTATATCTATATAACTCTTCAAATCCTCCTTAATATTTTCAAGTATTTGTATATTGCTACTAATATTCGTATTGTTTTGTGTTACTGTTTCATTTATATCTATAATTTTAGCATCCACGTCATTAAGAATTTGATCCATTTTATCTGATAAGCCCTTATGATCATTATTTTTATCAATAATTAACTCTTTTGATGAGGTAAGTAATTGTTTTTCTTCTTGAGAGTAAAAATCCCTATCTAAAATCTTTTTCCCAATTTCACTATCAAGACCTTCTATTAGAGGTTCCAAGTATTCTGGAAATTCATATAATCTGTTGAGTTGTTCTGGTTTAAAACTGTATGCCTTTTCATTTCTACGATTAATAGCATCATAATTTATTATGTCTGAAATAAATGTTGTTTGATCACAATTTGACTTCAATAAATTAACAGAATCCTTCAACTCAGTTCCATCGAGTCTTTCAATTGTATCTAATTTAGGAAATTCTATGTGCAAATGATTCTCTAATAAAGCTTTGTCAACATTTAACAATATATTTTTGAAATATATTTCTTTATATTGGTCAAATCTTATAATTTTCACTTCGTCTTCAACCTCTGACAAGCTTTTTCTTGTCGTTCCATCCGAAAAAATAATATTAAAATTCTCATATTTACAAGCTAATTCAGAATATTTATCGTCAACATTATTTTTACCTTTTTGAATCAAATTTAATAAAAACGATTTACCTGAACCAAATCCACCAATAATAGTATTTTGATATTCGCTTAAAGATAGTACATTTTTATCAATACAAATTGATTTTATATATTTATTGTTATTTTTAGTACGTCTTGTATCAAGTTTGTCTATGCTTATTCTAGTACTCACATCTTGGAATGCTACTTTTATGCTATTAAAAGGGAATTTAATGTTTCCAAGAACATACATTGAAGTTTGTTTACTACTATCGCCATCCTTGCCACAAGGATATATATCAATATTATGATTATCGGAAAAAACTACAATCGGAACATCTCTATAGTCCAAATCTTTAAATTTTTTTAAAGATTTAATTAGGTTATTTCTATTGTTACTATCTTCTAATGCATTAAAGACAGTGTATACAAATTTGTCAACTTGATCCTTTGGGGGGATTCCTTTATCCTTTTTATTAAAATGAGGAATTGTTATCACATTTTGTACAAGATTATTAAAAACAGAATCAAAAAAAACATCCAACTTTATTGGGGATATGTTTTTATCAATTTCTTCAATATCCTTTTTTCCATATAAATCAGTCAGGATTTTCGAAACGATTGATAAATCATATGTATCAAAATAAACCAACATATGAAAAACTTCATCATGAATTCTTTCATCCATAAAATCAATTTCAACACCAATTATAAAGTTTAGGTTGTCATTACATAAATCTTCTTGTCTTTGTATTAACTCATTATATAATGCTATATTAATAGTGTTGTGGTCAGTTATAGAAAACAAATTTACTCCTTCTTTTTTAAGAGCTTCCACAAGTTTTTCATAAGTTAAATCGCACCCGTCATAATCATTTTCTTTAGTTTTTTTACTTATATGACTGTGTATATGTAAATCAGTTTTTAACCATTTAGAATATGACATCTTTTTCCCCCTTCATTTATTTCTCTGTAAACACTATTTTATAAAGTGTATAAATAATATCATTACACAATCAACTCCGATTGCTGTCCATAGCTTGTAATATATGCCGATTTTTGTGCACGTGTCAAAGCTACATACAATAGGCATTTCTCAGCAGTTAAAGACTCTTCTGCTGAAACCGCATCCGTCATATTAATTGCATTCTGCAGAGGTACAATATTTTTATTTACAGCAACAACAAAAACATGTTTAAACTCAAGCCCTTTTACTCTATGCATAGTTGCAACACGAACACCTTCAAAATTTCTGTCATCAATCTTACTACGCTTAATTTCATATATTCTAATTCCTTCAGATAATAAGCCGGGAATATATTGATCAAGGAGTTTATTAGTTCTAGCTACAATGCATATACTCCGTAAATCAGTTCCTATAGACTGCAATCTCTTAATTTCTTCTACTATATATTTCATTTCCTCAGCAGCAGAATTGAAGTTTTTAATAACAGGCTTTATACCGTGTGTCAGTGATTGGCATGTCCTACCATTATCATAATCATTATCTAAATCATCAAATGAAATACTCTTAAGCATGCTAAAAGCATACTTTCTTATTTCTTCTGTTGTTCGATAATTTATTCGTAAATAGCTACTTCTACCACGTATGTTAATTCCACATCGAGACAAAATGACTTTGTTTCTATATATTCTTTGATGTGAATCACCAACAATAAATATGTCGTTTCTTCGTTGTTCTCCTGCTATAGCCCTTAATAGGCGAAAAGCATTAATGCTTAAATCCTGCGCTTCATCTACAATGATTGAAGAATACTTTAATAAATGTGGATTTTTTTCTATCATAAGCCGACATTCATACATGGCAGTTTCCGCATCTCTTAACTGTTTATCTTTCATTAATGCCTGATATTCCTCTATGACATTCCAAACTTGAATACGCATTTTTCTGTCTAAACGTGTACCCCTTCCAATCCGTGAAGCCTTCATATAATCTTCCTTTGTATAGGCTTCATAAGCAGATACAACCTTCAACCATTCATCAATAAAGAACTGGATATCAAAACTACAAGTGCCACCTGCAAGTATTTTAGCATCTTCCCATAACTCTTTAATTTGATCGCCATATGCAATATTATAGGTAAAGCCATGGTCACGCATAAACTTCATAACCCATGCATCTAAATTAACCACCTCTATACGTCGCAGCTCATCGATTGTACAAATCTTTCTCAAGTTTTCTCTAATATCACCTGCTAAATTTGTTGTATAAGTAGTAAATAAGATTTTTTCGTTATCTTCAATTTTTGATGCAAGATTTTTTGCACGATGCATAGCCACAACTGTTTTACCTGTTCCCGCTCCGCCCAATACTCGCGCCGGACCAGAATAATCTCTTTTTACTATTTTCTTTTGTGTGGGATGCAAAAATACTCTCCATTTTTCCAATGGTTCTGCCATTATTCTTCTAAGCTCATCCTCACCCTCAATAACTACAAAACTTTTCTGGCTTCTAACATTATCCAAAGCAACTGCAAGATTATGATTCTCTACTGTTTCTTCTTCAGATTCAAATAATTGAGATACTTCTTCTACGGAAAACCCGTTGGCAAGCCATTCCAAGGCTTCATATGCATCTTCCGGAAATGAATCTTTTAAAGAATAAAGCATTTCCTCAGATACAATAGTTCTAACCAAAGGAATTTGTTCTTCAGGAAGCCCAAGGGATATTAGCTCTTCGTTTGATACATTGCCAAATATATTGTCTATTTCGGTCTGACCCGTCGGCACCTCCATAGTAATATCAAAAACTTGTACACTTCCTGTAGTTGGATTGATAATACATTTCTTCCTCCGTGCCCATGAATATGCATCATCATGATGGTCTACCCATAAAAGTATATAAACACCTGTTTCATCTTGCCTTACAACTATTCCTCTATAAGTATCATCTATACGAACAGAGTAAATTTTATCATCACTTGCATTATTAATTTTTTCATAATTAATCCCAGGTAAACGAGGATTATTGCGGAACTTATTGATAAATTCAGTAACCTTTCCCTGTATTTGCCTTGGTAAAGCAGCAAATGCGGTTAAAAAGTCAGATGATATAGCTACAACTGTCTTTTCCATTAATTAATACCTCCTTTAATTTCAATTGGTACATCATCGTTTATTGTAAATACTATCCACCCGTCATCCTCAAAAATTTCCATGCTGTCAATTTGTTCATCCAATAATGCAGCAACCTTTTCTGTCTCCCAGGCCATCTCGCATTCAGCAATAACTTCACCACTTGAATTTATTAATTCATATCCAATGGTTGAAGGAACTTTAATATTCATCGACTTAAGCTTTTGTGCCAAAGCTATTGCTTCATCATCAAATAGTTCATCTCTTATCTTAGCCCATTCATCTGTTTCATACGGTGCTATTACTACAGAATCTTGCATCAGATTATCATATATAGGCAGCCTGCTGTATATCATCTGCTCAATTCCAGCACTTGTTACTCCTATAAAATATTCAGAGAACTGCATTAAATTATAAAACTGCCAGAAACCATTCCAATCAGCTTCATATTTTTCTGTTCTGTCTTTATTTCTATCTTGTAATAAAGCACATACAATAGGTATTGCTTTTCCCTTTTTATTATTCACTTCTAATATCTTAATACCTGAATAAACATGAAGATGTGCATTTGTCGTCCGTGGACTCCATGTTCCGAAAATACATTCATTAAATTCAAAATCTGAATCGAATATTAGAATTTCATCTAAAATTCTTTTAATATTTTTGTACCAGCTATCAAATGCATCCCTATCAGCCATTTTATATGCATCCAATAAAGACAATGATATTGCTTTAGCATGTACTCCAAAAATGTATTCTGCATTTGGCATCTCCAGGTAACTCATCAAAATTTCTAGCGGGGTTAATTTGTCAGGCTGCAATACCTCTGCTTTACCATTTTCGATAGTTGGTTTATATATTTTAGGACCTGCAGGCATATTTGCCGGTAATAAGGTTTGTGTAGCATAATCACCTTGTAAAATAAGAGCATCTCGAACATCTTTCCAACTAAATGTCCATACGCGGAAATTCTTGCTTCGTCTAATTGCTTCTCTTTTTAACGTATCATCAGCACATTTATCTTTATGATGTAGAAATCCGTCTGTATATACTGCAACCGGTTTCTGTCCTTCTGTTTTTCTTCTTGGCCATAATACAAAATCTGCACGCGTCTTAACAGTTACTCCATACCTTTCATCAAGAAGAACCTGTGGCTCTATTTCCCATGCACAATCACCTACATTTAGAAAATAACCTTCCTTTGAGTTTATTAATGCTTTTTCGATATGGACTGTTCTTTTATCATTTCCCATCAGTTCCAAAGCTTGTACAAATAACCGTTCAAGTTCACTCTCTAATAGTGAATTTACAGGTACAGTTCTAAGTTTTTCAATTTGCTCTATATTATCTTTCCCGCTTAGTATTTGCCTAATTAAATGAATAGCTGTCTTCCGTGATATCTCTCCAATATTTTGGCTTTGTCGATAAGCATATATACAACGATAGCATCCATCTTTTTGTGGATCGTACTGACAACTGCAATTTTCAAGTTTAACTAATGCCTTTTCAAAAACTTCAATTAGAGCATTATCATGTTGCATCAATTGTTTCAAATAACCTGTTCCTCCCGGGACAGAATCAAAAATAACAAGATATTGTTTTCGGTATTCTGGATCCTGAGCCGGTACTTCACTTAATGTTGCTCTCAAATGATCGACATTTCCAAAGTATTCCTCCATGCCTAACATGAATGCAGCTATAAATGATTCCTGTCTTGTCTTAGAATAATCATATGTTGTTGCCGGAACAAGAATCCTTAATGCTTCCGTTACAAACTCTCTATATAAAAATAAGCATTCATCATAAGGCTCTTCATCAGTGTATAAAGGGTTTTTTGCGCGACAAGCATAGGAGTGTTCCGGCTTTCCGCTTTTTGGCTGGATCCTGCCGCAATGTTTACAGATTATAAATCCCTTTCTGACATCTTCAACACCTGAAACTGTAAGTCTCTCACCCTCAATGTCTCTTTCACCAAAATTAATCTCTCGTAATGTCGCTTTTTTTACAAATTCATATCCAAAATGAAACTCATCATTATCCATTTGATATGCCTTGTTTATATCATTATCTTCATCAACATCTACAAGCAATTGCTTACAATAAAACATTGTGCTTCTATCATCATTTTCATCACTAAGCTGAACTTTTTCATATGGCATATTCGAATAAACCATTTTTGCCTTTAACATTGTTCTTACTTGTCCGGAATCTGCCCATGCCGGACTTCCGCATCTTGGACATGCAGAAACGTTTGTAAGATATGAAATCTCTTCGGCATGTGAACAATTTGGGCATAGTCTCCATTTTGCCTTTTCCGCTGTACTCATATCTATTTGGTTTATTTGCAATTTCTTCCCATCAACATAAAAGTTATTGGTAGGTGCAAATTCACTCAGTGCAGCTGATGCACTTCTGTTATACTCAAAAACCATCTTTTCATACTTTCGTTTATTTTCATCTTCCGAACTGTCATAAGGTGTTTCTTTACGATATAGAACAGCCTTTAAAATGATTCCTGCTTCAGGAAATGCATAGTTTGGCAGAAGGCCTTCATCAGACATAAAATTGAACACGTTTTTACTATTCAAATTCCTTACTACATTTAATAAAGCAAACAACTCCCTTTTAAGTTCCTTGATTTCATCTTCATATGAAGAATCTTTTGGTTTATTTTCTAAATCCTTAATCATTATTTTCAATTGGTTAATATTATCTTGCAGGGCTTCCCTTTGTGCTTTTAAATATTCAAATGCTTCTAATACTTTCATATGCATAGGACTATTATCTAACCCATTACCCTTTGCAAACGACTCAATATCTTTAATAGCATCTTCATCTAATTCATTTTTTGATCGACTAAACATCTGAATGAAAGTTCTAATAAGGTTGGTCAAGTTGTTTTGTACAAAATACAAAAAGTTAAAAGGAAAAGTATCTTTTTGATGTAGTGAGAGCTTGCTTAAACATACTCCAATACGTTCTGGTATAGCTTGTTTATCGACACCTCTCTTTATCCAACTATCCATGCAGTAAGCAACAAATTGTCTTTCCAAAACAGCCGATGCACGAAGAAATACCTTTGGCGGTTCAACAGTCCCTTGTATCATCTCCATTGGCTCAGCATAAAAATATAGGTCATGTGGTCTTGCATTTGCTATAGCAATCGTTAATGCATTGCCATCCTTTCGGCCCGCACGCCCTGTTCTTTGCAAGAATTGAGCCTGCGCCGGCGGCATATTACACAGTACGACTGTAGAAAGGTCTCCAATGTCGATACCCATTTCTAATGTCGGAGTACAAGATAGCAGATTAGTATCCCATGGATTTTGCTCTTCATTGCTTCTTTTGAAATCATTTTCCAATTCTTCTCGATTATCGCGTTTTAGAAGTCCTGTGTGTTCTCTTGCTCTGATGCGAACAATATCACCGTTGCTATATAACTTTCCATAATATCTAAGTACCTTTTCATCATCTTCAAACAAATGTCCTCCGCAGCTTGTTCTAATGCAAGGTGCTCCATTCCATAAAGAACTGTTTTCTTCAGAACAGGAGATTACAGTTCCACATACATCACAGGCAAACTGCTTTACATTTGATGATACAGTAACATGTGTTTTGTTTACAGCATATACCGTATAGTTCGGGGCTGAAGGCATTGGAACCACAATACCAGACTTAACAAGCTCAGTAAATATAATATTCGTTATTAATTCAGGTACATCTTCTCCTATAAAAAACTCATCAATACAAGAGTCAACCCAATTTACATATTTTGAATTGCCGGCAAGTATATCAAAACTCCAAAGCCTTTTTGCTCCATCATTTGGCTTATAAATAAAACGTGGAACATTTCTGCCCGCTTGTAACCCTGGCATCCATTTTGTTTTATCATTTGACAAAAGATAGGACTTTCCTTCATTTTTTGTAAAAATATGATATGTTGAATCGTTAAATGCACCATTAGAGCGCATAATATACAAAAACCCCATCACCATTCGCTGAAAAACTTCAGGTTTGCTTTTACTGAGAGCTCCAATTTCATTTACTGTTCTTACTCGGATTGTATCTGCAATTTCTATTATTTTTTCTGTATCAAAACTCAAAACACTGCAACCAGATTTCTCAAGCGTTCGTCCTATTCGTGAACTTAAACCGTATTCTAACATTATTTCATATTTTATTCTTTTTTCTATGCCATCCACTAAGAGTTTTGCTTCCTTGTTGTTACTTAATCTCCCTTCGGACATCATTTTTTCGTAAGCACGCATCCAGGTCATGTTAGGAGCGATAAAAAGACTCACAAATTCTTCATTATTTAATTCTCTATGGCAGTATTCTATAAACTTTGCTTGAAATACATCTAAAGATAAATCTTTACCCTCACTTTGTGCAAATCTTTGAACTGCACTTCGTAATCCAAATTTCCATGTACGAGAATTAAAGAATCCTGCCCTATGCGCTGCATCCTGAACGTTATCAGAAAATGCCAATAGTTTCTTATCGTCGTTAAATTTCGATGAATATAATTGAGAAATCTCAGCACTAATAGCAGTTGCACTTCTTAAACCCATCAAAGTTAAACCATGAATACTTCCGCATGTAGGACATACAAACCTTTTATTATTACCATTTCCTGTTACATTATTAATAGGTATTGCTACAAGTATACTTTCCTTTCCACAAGAAGAACAAACTTTTTTTCCTTCTCCGAAATCAATTTGTAGACAATCTGTACATAGTCTGGCTCTAATCATATTTTCGAGCTTGCCTTTTCCATCATTAGGAAATAACATTTTTACTCTAGTATCTTGTTTAAAATATAAATTATAAAAGGTATCTAAATTTGTCATAGTTATGTTGTTTCTTTCATTTAGAATTCCAACCCACCCTGTCTCTCCGCAATCACGGCAATTTACAACAGGCAGATAGTGTCTTGCCTGATTTTCATTTAAATCTGTTGACAATGAATACTCAATGTTTTTCTCACTTACTTTTGCAAGTAATCTGCGGAGTTCTCTAATCCATAACTGGACCTGCACATTTAAGAAAGGACGCAAATGCTCTTCCGTTCCCATTCGCGCATGAGATATCAGTGCCAATAATGCATCAATTGCAACCCCAGGATTAGTCATCTTTGACATTTCAGGAAATTTATCTTTTAGTTCCTCACATATATAATCTTTCTTAACATAATTACCACCCATGACTTCAAGCATATGCTGCAGGAAACTGTGTTTCATCAATTGTTTGCCAATTAATATCCTTGTTGCATCTGACATAATATCATTAGTATTAAAGCCATCTTCAAACCAGCTTTCAGCTGCAAATTTAAGATACTCCTTTAACTCATCATTATTGATAAGAGTTTGTAGCCTATTGCATTGCTCCTCTGTTGGAAACGTAAAATCTTCTGTATCATAATTGTCAAAGAATTCTGATGGCGTTAATCTATCTTCAGTTATTACTGAGTTTTCTTCAAATTCTTCACCAAAGACACTACATGCATATTCTCTTATATGCTCCGCACTATCCTTTGATCCCATTGTTGCTGATGTTCCAATGCAGCACAAATAACCTGGCTGTGTATATAACCGGGCTTTCAACCTTCTTAGTAAGCATGCTAAATCTGTTCCTTGTGCTCCATCAAAAGTATGAAGCTCGTCCACTGCTATATACTTCAAAGTATCAGGATTATTTGCTGCCCACAATACCGCATCCTTTGGTCGAACTAAAAGGTAGTCCAACATTTTATAGTTAGTCAACAAAATATCCGGCGGATTTAACAACATGGTTTCATGATCAGTAATAATTCTATTTTCTGTCATCATACGAGAAGCATTTTTCTCGTAACCACCTATATACATACCAGCTGTAACATTCCCTCTTAGTTCAGGGCTTTCATATATCAGCTCTGCAATACGTTTTGCCTGATCAGTAGCTAACGCATTCATAGGATAGATAATCAGTGCTTTGATACCGGGTTCACCCCTATGATGATAACAATACTCAAGAATAGGATATAGGAAACACTCTGTTTTACCGCTACCTGTTCCGGTAGCAATCAAAGTAGAACGACCATCTTCTCCTGTCAGTCTCTCAAAAGCCCTTTGCTGATGCAAGTAAGGCTTGTATTTTTGATGTATTGAATCAAATTTTATAATATCATTATCATCTGCAATTCTAAATGGCAATCTCACTGCTATATAAGGCTCTCTAAATACTGAATTCTTAGTATTCAACATCTTTGTTATTGAACCCTTGAAAGCATAATTAGACATTGGGAATGTTGTTTCAATATAATCACATAACCCTTCCTGCAATTGCATTGCAAGCACTGATGGTATCATATAGTTAATCCTCCTCTATAATGTCATGACAATAAATTATTATTTATATTTTTCTTCAAAAAATTCCCAAGCTATTTCATAATCCTGTTCTCGGTCACAGCGGTCAATAGGTGCTACATACTCAATAGTTCTTTCAACAGGACCACCTGGTTGAGTATCATCTGTAATTGTACGATAGAATTTTTCACCAGCTTTTGCATTTTTTATCTGCTCGAACTCAGGACGAGTAAAACCAACACCTGTTAAACTTCGATTGTTAGTAAATACAATTCTACCGTTCTGGTCATACCAGGTATCTGCTTCATATTGTTGTAAAACAGGAAACTGAATACGGTATATGGTTTTTAGCTGATCTAATGTCATTCCTAATGCCATTGCTGTAAGTACGTCGATTTCAACCAAGGCTTGTCTTCGCTCATAGTCGGTACGTAAAGGAGTATTCCGAGTCCATTTATAGGTCAAAGAAGAAAATCTTTCTGGAGATAGACGTGAATCATTCTTTGACCATCCATCATTTATATAATTACTATCCCACATTTTTTCCCATAGTTCACTATAAAACCTATTTAAGGAAACAAGTAAAAGACTTCTTAGATTTAAACTAATATTATTATCAATTAGAGGTAATCCCAATACAGTTGAAATTCTAAAATTGCTCATTCCTACAACTTTAACAAAAAAGTCATATACTATCGATGAAAACATTGCCTGTACAGTTACCAAGTTACTCATATTTGAAAATGCCATACCAAATAGTCCATTTATATGTCCTGTATTTCTTGGAGTTATTGATGATACTAAACTACGTTCTCCATTTAGACTTAACATTGTTCTAGACAATAATTTATACTCTAAATGATATTTGGTTCCCCACTTTGTATTTTGCACTAAATTAACATATTCTTGTACGTTTCCCGCCAGTATATAATTACACCTTTGCCGATAATCTTCCGATATAATATTTAAATCAATATTATCATAATCTCTATTTGTTTTACAAATTTCGCGTGAGCATTTGTACAACGGATTCGCTACACCTATGTGTGGACCTGAATATATTAAATCAATAGTTTCTTCAGGAAAATGAACGTGTCTTTTTAATACTCCCTTTACTTGTGATTGAGTTTCATCCCACATAACTGTTGCAAAATAATTATCTTTGATATCAGATATCTTTCTATGATAAATATAAAAAGAATTAAGTACTTTAATAAAACTATTAACGTGTATTACTGGTAGTCGCGCTTGCTTCCAATTATTATTACCATCAAAAAGGTAAGCAAAAAGCAAAAGTTCATTTTTACCAATAATAACAATTCTTTCAGTGTGACCTTTGGTCTCCCATCTGCCATCAGCATCTTTTAATCCTGGCAAATTATTATCTTTATTATCTTCCTTTTTTATAAAGCAGTCTTCTATAGTTTGCGGTGTATATAGATTTGAGATATTCAAAAATGTATCACTATCCATATTACAATAAACGTTTAAACTAAAATTCATATGCCAATCAACATCAGGAAATAACAATAGAGCATTAATAAAGTGGAAATGATATCTTAATTTTGGATAAAGTTTTTCCCGTAAAACATATCCATTTGGATCATCATAAACACCATCTGGGTGAACAAAGGCAGAAACACCACATATGTTCGAAAATTGCCATGCTTGTGGTAAAAAGCACTTATACAAATTCGCCTTCATCCCTAATAAAGAAGGATAATTCTGTATAGCATTTAAAAAGCATTGACATCCCGTAGTGGCTTCATACTCTGAAAAATAATCATTTTTTATATTTTTAATTTTTAATACATTTTTACGAAATATTGCAGTTTGAGAAGCTGTGAGGTTCTTAATTGCAAAAATTGGCTGTCTATCAGATAACAAATCCTGTTCATTCCAACCAAGTAATACCCATGGTGGATTCCCTAAAATTAAATCAAATCCACCTCGTTCTGCAAAAATATCAGCAAACTCCAACTCCCAGTGCATAAATTTCTGTTGATTAGCAATATCTCTTACTAATGCAAGTCTTGGCTGTTGCTGACATAGTTTTGTTATATCCACTACACCCATACCCGAATAAAGTTCATTTATATCTTGTATCAACTGTTCTTGTTCCGTCATAAACATTGAAAGTTGCCCAAACTTCACCTTCTCGTTAACTCCCTTAAAGGTATCTAAAGTCCCTTCCAGTATAAGATACATGTCAGCAATAAATTCACTTCTTGTAGGAAGATGCTCTGCCTTATCTATAGGCCAAAACCATAAAGAGCACCAATAATCCATGGCAAATTTAAGCCTAGCATATGGCCCTGCGTTTTTTTGTTCCTCTGACCTATAAAGGTACTTATATATCATATCTTTTTCACGTATTGTAGTGGGAGATGATTGTGTTTCTTCACCCTGTCCATATACCGTAAGTACATCTGCTGTCTTTTCACGAACTTCTTTACGGAGTTTTATTTGTTTTTCCCATAATTCGTCTATTATTGCGGATAGACGTAATAGATTTTGAATATCACCTTCTTCATAAGGTTTTATAAATTTCTTATTCCACTCT
>Ga0255342_1003189_pt1 | contig 18767 bp, 11 predicted proteins | sample wastewater_treat_3_FD_192416 | JGI IMG/M metagenome (GOLD analysis project Ga0255342, IMG submission 192416) | Wastewater microbial communities from Lulu Island WWTP, Vancouver, Canada - plant14 | ecosystem: Engineered > WWTP > Wastewater > Unclassified | place: Canada: Vancouver, British...
ATGGGAACTACAGGTACTCCAAGCAGGCTTTCCATAGCGTTTACGTCAATGCCTCCGCCGTTGGCAGAAAGCTCGTCCATCATATTAAGTGCAACGACCATAGGAATGTTCATTTCCAGAAGCTGCATGGTAAGGTACAAGTTACGCTCAATATTGGTGACATCCACAATATTGATAATAGCATGTGGTTTTTCGTCCAGTACGAAGTTGCGTGAAACTATCTCCTCGCTGCTGTACGGGGACATGGAGTAGATACCGGGAAGGTCTGTAATAAGCGTGTCATTATGACCTTTTATAGCGCCGTCCTTCCTGTCCACCGTAACTCCGGGGAAATTGCCTACGTGCTGTTTTGAACCTGTAAGGCGGTTGAAAAGTGTAGTTTTTCCGCTGTTCTGATTTCCTACCAGAGCGAATTTCATTACAGTACCATCGGGAAGAGGATCACCGCTGCCCTTTGGGTGGAACTTACCGCCTTCACCGAGTCCGGGGTGGTCTATGAACTTCTTGTGTGCCTTTTTGAGTTCCTTATCATCGGTCTCATCGGTGGGACAGACTTCAATTTTTTCCGCATCCGCAAGCCGCAGTGTTAGCTCATAGCCATGAAGTCTCAGTTCTATCGGATCTCCCATCGGAGCGTATTTTACTATTTTTACGGTCGTGCCGGGGATTATTCCCATATCAAGGAAATGCTGCCTCAATGCACCGTCTCCGCCTATTTTCTCAACACGGACGGTCTTGCCGATCTCCGTTTCTCTTAGTGTTGCCATAATTCTCTCCCATCCACTTTATTAACTGTCTGTTATTTTAGCATATTATACGTATGATGTCAATGATGCGAACGCTTTATGGTTCACATATGGATAAATGAAGCGGTACTGATAAAAATGACGCCCCACTAATAAAGTGAGGCGTTGATCTGTATGCGCGGAATCTGCGCTGGAGCTTGTGACGGGACTCGAACCTGCGACCTGCTCATTACGAATGAGCTGCACTACCAACTGTGCTACACAAGCATATTTAATTTTTGAATTTTGTAAGGTGCTGCACGCTTGTCGCTTTATAATCAGTCCGAGACCTGCTCATTGTCGGTCAGAAATAAGTCGCACTGTTTCGCTGATGCTCGCATTGCTCCATATTTCATCCCTTCGCAAACTCCCTTCATCTGTCACTGGCAGCGGTCGTTTGCTCAGCAAATTCGCTGCACGGGGAGCTGTGCTGCACAAGTGCATAAATAATTATACATCAAAACGGGATAAAAGTCAATAGCAGTGAGACAAAAAAGTACAGGGCGGAGGATATCCGCCCTGTGAGGTATTCGTTATTTTCAGCTTTATTCACGGTTTTTACTTTACGAGCAGACGTCTGAGGGCCGCAAGGTCGAAAGCATCAAGAGTCTTATCCTCGCATACGTCAGCATTCTGCCAGCGCTGAAGCTCAGTCTCAGGGGCATTCATGAGCCACTTCTGAAGGAGTACGGCATCAGCGATATCGAGTTTTCCGTCGCAGTTAGCATCACCCTTTACGGTAGAGAGGTTCTTGACGGTGATAGCGCCGCCTGTAGCCTTTACCTTATATTGTTTACCGTTTACAGCAGCGAAGCTTTCGATGAAAGTAACGGGATATTTTCCGGGTTCTGTGTCCTCGGGGATAGTGAGGTATATTGAGAAGAGCTTGCCTGTTCTGTTGTTGGATTTACCTGAATCGTCGAATGTAACTGTACCTGTTTTCTGATTAAGTGTAGCAACATTGCTTGTTGTGAGAGCTGCGGGACCGCTTACCGTATAAGCACCGTTCGGAACGGCAGATTCCTTTCGGATAGTGAAGCGCGGATCGAATTTCATCTGAACCGAAGCAACATCATATCCGGGGTTATCGTTGACGAAAACCGAGTAGCAGATAGTTTCACCAGGAACAGCAGTTATATTCTCGGCGGACATAGTAACCTCAGGCTCATCACCTTTAACTCTTATCCAGCCGTGACGGGATTCGATATCTCCAAAATCGCTCTTTGAATTACTATATTTTGAAGTTAGGATAACAGGGTAATATCCCGGCTTTGCGTCCTCGGGAATAGTGAACCACAGCTTCATAAAATCATACGAGCCTGAAGGCATCTTTGAATCTTTTAAACTTATACCTATAGAGGCGATACCCTCGTTGTCATTAATCGAACGTGTTATCGAGTAATCTTTAATATCCTTGAAGAAAGACACATCAGGAAGATCATCATGGCCCTTTACGGTTTTGAGTTTAAGTGCATTATCGTAATCAAGCTGAACTCCTATGCCATATACTTCAGGAGGATTGATTGCCTTTATATTGTATTCAACAGTTTCGCCCGGTGTGCCGTAAATACGGTCGCCCGATATCAGCTGCTCAGGTGGGGTTACTTCGCTGAATACTTTGACTGCACCGTTTTTAGGAGTAACAGCGAAAGAATCGGAAGATTGTCCGAAGAGATCGGTCTCGGAGAAAGAGATGTTGTATTTTCCCACAACGGCGTTTTCGGGTACGATGAAATAGAGATCGAGTATCTTGCCGTCTTTAAGAGAAGTATTGATTTTGTCTGAGGTAAATATAACTATGTGGTCCTCCTGGTTTACTTCAAACGTACCGTTGGTTATTCCTGTATTGCCGTAGGTAACATATGGATCATCCGAACCGAAGCTTGTTGTAGCAAGCTGGAGGGGCTGGTCGTAGGTTATAGAAAAAGCGAGTCTGTTTGATTTGGGGACATTTGAAGTGTTTGAAAGATTGATAGGGAACGAGATGATGTTACCTGCTCCGGCGTTGATCTCAGTTGCACTGATAGTGGCTGAGTCTGCTGCAGCGGCGCAGATGCTGCCTGAAGCGGGTAAAATACCTGAACAAAGCAGTATGGCAGACATTGCCGAAGCAATAATTCCTTTGATTTTCATAAATACTCTCCTTTATATTTTTTCCTGTATGGTAAATAATACCTTGTTAATTCTAACATAGTTACACATTACAGTCAACAGAGTTGCCGTTGGTTATATGTAAAGAAAGTGTGAATTGATATTTATTTGTGTCATATCCTGTCCATGCCGGACATATCATTTATCAGTATAACTGAAAGGATGATACCAATGGGAATAACGGAAAAAGAAGCGGAAAAAACGGCTTAAAGAAGAGGGAGAGAACGTCCTTTCCGAGAACCGCAGGAACGGTGCGGCGAAGATATTTTTAGGTCAGTTCAGGGATGTAATGGTGATGATACTGCTTGGAGCTACAGTTATATCCGTACTGTTGGGAGAAATATCGGACGCCGTGACCATAATCCTCATAGTATTGCTAAATGCGGTGCTTGGATTCGTTCAGGAATACAGGACCGAGAACACTCTTGAAGCTCTGCGCTCCATGACTGCGCCCACAGCGAAGTGCTACCGTGACGGAAAGCTTGCCGAGATACCTGCCGCCCGTCTGGTACGAGAGGACGTTATCGAGCTTGAAGCGGGAGACAGAGTGCCTGCGGACTGTGTACTTCTCAGGGCGGCGGGACTTTATGCGGATGAATCCATACTCACAGGTGAATCCGAGGCAGTGCGCAAGGCGGTGGGAGACACCGACGATACGGATAATTCGCTGAACAAGGAGAACATAGTCTACTGCGGAACATCAGTGACAAAGGGAAGCTGTACAGCACGAGTCATAGCAACGGGCAAATCGGCGCAGATGGGCAGGATATCGGAGCTTCTCAAGGATATCGGCAATGAACAGACTCCCCTCCAGAAGCGTCTTGCGGAGCTTGGCAAGGCGGTTGCTGTCATATGCCTTGCAGTATGTGCGGCGGTATTCCTTGCAGGAGTTCTCAGGGGAGAGGATGTTTTCGACATGCTCATGACAGGCATAACCATAGCCATTGCCGCTATACCAGAGGGACTTCCCGCAACAGTGACCATATCCCTTGCTCTTGCCGTAAGCCGCATGATGAAGCATAAGGCACTTGTGAACAGGCTTCACAGCGTCGAAACTCTCGGCTGCACTTCGGTGATATGTTCGGATAAGACAGGCACGATAACCGAGAACAGAATGACAGTTACCGAGCTTGCAACTGCGGATGAAGATTTCACATTCAGCGGAATGGGTTACCGAATGGAAGGAAAGGTATCAAAGGGCGGAGCTTCAGCGGATATCGGTTCGGAGCCTGCACTTGCGGAGGCGCTGAGGTGCGGCTCTTTGTGTACGACCGCATCCATAGAGCCTGAGAAATCGGCATTGTTCCGCAGTTCGGGACGGAGCTGGAAGGTAACGGGAGATCCTACGGAAGCGGCGCTTCTCATTGCCGCAGCAAAGGGCGGACTGACTCCCTCAGCCGTATCATCGAAATACCGAAAACTTGATGAACTGCCCTTCGACAGCGACTACCGCTTCATGGCGGTACACTGCTCCGCAGGTTCAGAACGCATGACCTATTATAAGGGCGCAGGTGAGGTTCTTCTTCCGCGTTGCAGGATGTATATGGACAGCAAGGGCAGTATCATTCCCATGACATCCTCAGTGCGAAGCAGGATAGAACGAAAAATGAATGATATGTCCGGAAGGGCGCTGAGGGTACTGGTGCTTGCCTTCCGCAGGTCGGCGGACTTCGTTCCCTACAGCAGTGAGCTTGTATTTCTCGGTATCGCAGGAATGTACGATCCGCCCCGTGAGGAGGCTAAAACTGCTATCCGCAAATGTGCCGCCGCATCAGTACGGACTGTCATGATAACAGGAGACCACAAAAATACCGCCGTAGCAGTTGCAAAAAAGGCAGGTCTGCTGAGAGGCGGTCTTGCAATGACAGGTGCGGAACTTGACAGGCTGTCCGACGATGAACTGGACAGGTGCATAAACAAATACACGGTATTCGCAAGGGTAGAGCCGATACACAAACTGCGTATCGTGCGAAGCTTCAGGCGTCTTGGGGAGATAGTCACCATGACAGGGGACGGCGTTAACGATGCCCCTGCGGTCAAGGAAGCCGATGTAGGCGTAGCAATGGGCGTTACAGGTACGGACGTAACGAAGCAGGCGGCGGATGTGATACTCCTTGATGACAACCTTGCGACGCTTGTGGGAGCAGTTGAACAGGGACGCTGTGTCTACGCTAATATAAGGCGGTTCGTGAGGTATCTTCTCTCCTGCAACATAGGCGAGGTCCTGACGATGTTCCTGGGGATACTTCTCGGTATGCCTGTAGTGCTTCTGCCTGTACAGCTTCTTCTGGTGAATCTGGTCACGGACGGTCTTCCTGCGGTGGCGCTTGGAATGGAACCGCCCGAGAAAAACGTTATGAGTCGACCGCCGAGACGTTCCGACGAGGGATTCTTTGCAGGCGGACTGATGTGGAAGATCGTCATTCGGGGAATACTCATCGGACTGTCTGCACTTGCTTCATTTGCCGCAGTTATGCGGATGAGCGGTTCGGTGGATTCGGGCAGGACTGCCGCACTCATCACCCTTGTAATGTCCCAGCTGATACACGTTTTCGAGTGCAAATCCGAAGAACATTCACTGTTCGGCATAGACCTTTTCAGCAATATGAAGCTTGTATTCTCGGTGCTGATATCATTTGCGGTACTTGCCGCCGCAGTCGCTGTTCCGCAGCTTCAGACGGTATTCGGCACAGTTGATCTTTCCTCGCAGCAGATGCTCACGGCACTTGCTTTCAGCGCAGCCGTGCCGATAATAAGCGGCATATCGGGACTGCTGTTTTCGTCCCCGAAGCGTGACGAGTAAACTTGGAGACTTATGCATAAGATGTATGTATACTTATCGGGGCAATCTTTTGATAAGAGGTCTCTCTGAGTTCTTTTCTGAGCCTTTTACTTTAAATTTTCAGCCTTGCATGGCGCTCTTGTAAAACTACTGTTTTAGTAATACTATGAGTAAGTGCCATGCAAGGCTGAAAATTTGGGGCAGAAAGTCTTTGGAAAGGGGTTCGGGGGAGAACCTTTCCTCAGAAAGGTTTCCCCCGGATAAATACGCATATATTTTCTGTATAAGTGTCAGTATTGCGCTTTGTCTCAGAGTGACATGATGTATATCTGACAAGGGTTATCCTCGCCCCACAATTCCTTTATGACCTCCAGTTCCTTGAAGCCGCATGAGAGATAGAAGAGATTAGTTCTGTCGTAGTCCTCATACACTCCCATCTGAACTGTCTTGACCTGCATGAAGGAGAAACCTTCTTCCTTTGCTATTTTCTTAGCTTCTTCAAAGAGTTCTCTTCCGAGTCCCTTTCGGTGGTATTCCTTGATAACTCCCATAACTGCAAGCTCAACAGTTGCATTTCCTGTCCTTTTAAGGCAGAGAAAACCGACGTATTCCCCGTCCTCTTCAGCGGCAAGAAATATCTGCTCTGCGCTTTCGGCAATATACTTTTCTCTGCTCTCATCTACTTCAAACCAGTCACGGAGCGCTTCGAGTACTTTTCTTGCAATTGTTCGTTTGGTATCTGCATCTTTTATCAGTTCGATCATATTTTTATCCTTATTGTACGTTAACAGAAAAGCCGCAGTGCGCATAAGTACTGCGGCTTTGATAGACTATGCAATATCATTCATCGATTATCTTCTTGTAGTTTGCTTCCTCTTCCTGTTCCTTTTCGAGCTTTTCGGCTTCCTTGACGGCTGCAGAAGCACCCTTTCTGCCTCTTGCCATAAGAACTATAGCAAAAACTATAGCTGCGATAACGAGACCTGCCGCAACTATCAGGAAAGCGGTCTTTTTAAGATCCTTGTCAACGGAATCGCTGCTTATCTTATTGGAAGAAGCATATCTTGCGCCTGCCGTATTGGAGAAAACGCTCATTTTGAAGTTGTTGTTGAGCTCATACTGACCTTCCTGACTGATATTATAGCCGAAAGCATTTTCGTCTATCTTAGTAACGCTTCTCGGAACAGCGATGCTGTTCAATGAAGTACATCCCACGAAAGCACCGTTTCCGACGGTTTCAAGTCCCTCGTTAAGTGTAACGCGGTTCAGCTTAGGACAGTTGAAGAAGGCACCCTCGCCTATTTCCTTAAGTGTAGTGGGGAACTCGACTGTTTCAAGCTCGAGGCAGTATTTGAAGGCTATCGGAGCGATAGTATTGAGTCCCTCAGAGAAATCTATCTTCTTAAGACCACCGCAGTAGCCGAAGGCGTCGTCACCGATAGTAACAACGGAAGAAGGGATGAAGAGGTTCTCGATATTTTCGCAGAGCGAGAAAGCGCCCGGTTCGATAGAAGTTACGGTATTGTCGATGTAAACATCGCCCGTAAGCTTGGTTGAAGCACGGTATATCTTTGTTTTTTCGCTGTCAGTCAGCATACCGTCGGCAAAGTTATAACCGCTGCATTTTGAAGCATCGATATTGTCAATGGACTCGCAGTCTGCAAAGGCCATAGTGCCAAAGTTGCTGAGTGAAGCGGGGAGGGTAACATCCGCAAGAGCAGCGCATCCATAGAAAGCGTAGTTGCCTATAGAGGTCACGCTGTCGGGGATATCCACCGATTCAAGGGAAGTACAGCTTATGAAAGCGCCTTCGGGTATTTCTGTAAGCTTATCGGGAAGAGTTATCTTGCTGAGTGAAGTACAGCCTGCAAAAGTGCTTGTACCTATCTTTTTTACCGACATCGGTATTTTCAGTTCGGTTATTTTGGTACATTCCGTAAAAGCGTTGTCAGCAATAGCGGTAATGGTATAGCCGTTTCTTTCCTGCGGAACTTCCGTAACAATGGCACCGGTCTCACAGTGAGTAAGGATATACGAACCGTTTTCGAGTTCGTAAGTAAAAGTACCGTCGGTAAGCTCTTCCTGTGGATTGAGCATAGTATCGTCCACAGCTGAAGCGGCTGAGGGAACAGCACCGAGGATGATGAATCCTGCCGCAGCGGCAGATAACAGCTTATTCAGCTTCATTCTTTTTGACCTCCTCTGCTTCTTCGCGCTTCTTTTTTATTTTCTCATTTGTAGCTTTAACAAGCTCGTCGTGTTTTTTCTGAGCTTTTTTTCTGCTGATGCTCTTGCCTGTTATAACGCCGATAACTGCCATTAAAGCGGCAGCAGCGAGACCTGCGATGCCGTAAAGGAAGCCTTTGGCAACATTTTTGCTTCCTATGGGGATAGTATTTGTAACGGTTTCTATATTGTTTGCCTCTGCGTAGTTATAACCGAGAGTATTCTCGTCGGCGTAGATCTTGAATCCGTCAACAAGTCTGTCGGTAGAAGGCAGATCCTCTTCCTCTTCGCCGAGGAGAGTGTCAAGAGCGGACTGCTGAGCTTTTTCAGCCTGTTTTTCCTGTATTTCGGCAGCAGCCTCCTCATCGAAGCAGTAACCGAAAGCACATTCTCCGAGAGTTTCAAGCTTGTTGTAAAGGCGGATGCTTTTAAGTGAAGGGCAGTCATAGAATGCATCAGCACCAACTGCAACGAGGTCCTTCGAGAACTTCACGTTGGAAAGTGAAGTACATCCCTCGAAAGCGTAGGTTCCGATATTCGTAACCGTTGAAATGTCGGCGGACTCTAAGTAAGGGTTATTGCAGAAAGCGGATTTGCCGATTTTTTTCACTGTTTTCGGTGCAGTGAAATCGGTCTGCCACTTAGCCATAGGATAGGCGATGAGCTCTGATTTATCGGCATTGTAGAGAACGCCGTTTTCCGAGCTGTAAGCGGTATTTCCTGCTGCAACGTTTATTTCTTCAAGACCTGTACAGTATATGAAAGGTTCTTCACCCTCGATAGTTGTACAGCTTGCAGGGAGGTTCAGTACGATAAGAGTTTCTTTGAAAGCCGTGTCGCCGATAGTTGTGACGGTCTCGGGGAGAGTTATCTCTGAGCAGTCGCAGGTAAGGAAAGCGCCCTTGTATATTTTTGTAAGCTCATAGCCGTCTATTTCGGAAGGAACGTTCACATCGTATGCAGTTGAAGAGCAGAATACAAGGGTAGCCTTGCCGTCCTCTATCATATACTCATAATCGCCCGAAAGCTTTGTATCAAGCGAGAGGTATTCCTTTCTTGCTTCGGCGTATTGAGAGCTTACGAACTCGAAATTATTTTTATAGTCGTATTCCTCATCTGCATCGGTACAATATTTCTGTGCAGCGGAATTTTCATCGCCGATAACAACGAAGCCGCTTACAGCGTTTTCATTATCATCATATCCGAGGGCGGAATAGCCTATTGACTCGACGGATGAAGGAACGGTTATCTCCTTCAGACCTGTTGCCATGAAAGCGCTCTGACCGATATCGATAAGGTGCTGAGGAAGCTCTATCTCGGTGAGAGCCTTACACATGTAGAACGAACCGAGTCCGATAGAAAGGCAGTTCTCATAGAATTTCACTTCCGAGAGAGAAGTACACTCGAAGAAAGCGAGGTCCTCGATGAAGGAGATCTTTGTACCCGACATATCGATGCTTTTGAGTGCGCTGCATCCTGCGAAGGTATGGTGTCCCATTTCCTCGGCGGAGGAAGGGAGCTTTATCTCTGTAAGTGAGGTATTGTTGTAGAATGCGGCAACTCCGAGGTTAAGCACGCCTTCGGGGACTGTATATGAAGTTCCCTGTTTTTTTGGCGGATACATTACGAGCTTTGACATATCCTTTGTATAGAGTACGCCGTCCTTAAGTGTGTAGTAATCGCTTTCCCCGTCTATTTTTATTTCTTTCAGCTCTGCACATCTTGCAAAAGGATTTTCCGCATAAATATACTCAACGGAAGAAGGTATGGTTATGGTCTCTGCGGGAGACTCTCCGAAAGCGCCTGCGCCGAGCTCCGTAACCTTTTTGCCGTCTATCTCAGCAGGTATAACGAGTTCCGCTGAGGTATCGGAGCAGTCCTCGATACAGGCGTTTCCCTCTGTAGTGAGGCTATAGGTAAAGCTGCCCGAGGTCTTTGTTTCCGACTCGACTGCCTCGGTCTCGTCCTCTATCGCATAGAGACCTTCAGGTTCTTCTGCGAAAGAGACTGCGGGAGCGTATGCCCCCATGCAGAGCAGCAGGCTCATAGCAAAGGCTGCTGTCTTGTTTATATACTTCATTACATTCCCTCTCTCCGATCAGGCTGCATGTATGGTATCACATATCATGTCGGCTGAATCACACAGACTGACCCATTTTTACTTTCATCATTATACCACAATAATTACGTCAATGCAACGGATTTCACACAGTTTTCGGATTTCACACAGTTTTTTCAGTATCTTTATGCGTGCTGTGGAGTTTTTATATAGAAACAGGCTCCCGAATAATCGGGAGCCCTTTCGTATGTGCATATTATATTTTATAGTAAGAAGTAATTATTCAGTCCACGGAAGCTGAAGGATCCTGCGCTGAATAGCTGTAACATCGGCATTTGTTATAGATCTGTCTCCGTTTACATCTGCACGTGTGAAGAGATCCATATTTGAAGCCTTGTCAATGCCGCCCTTTCTGATATAATCATCAAGAACGAGCACGTCTACCATGCTGAGTTTGCCGTCAAGATTGATATCGCCAACTTCCTTCTTGAAGCGCTCTCTTGCCGCTCTTGATCTGTCGTATTTGCCCATATCCTTATCAGCGTACTTCTTAATTATAAGAGAATCAACGTAAGTGATCACTCCGTCACCGTTAACATCAGCTGTTGCGAGATTGATCTCGTGTCTCTTTGCCGGCTCAGGATCAATGCCCTTGGAATAATTTGCAACAAGTGTTGCATCCTTGTCATTTGTATAGCCGTCCTGATTTGCGTCACCGGGGATATATCCGCCTGTAACAGAAACATAGTATGCGTTTGCTGAGATTGTGTTCATCATCATAGGAACAGCGCAAAGAACTGCTGCTGCGATAGTTGCTGTAACTTTTTTAAAATTCTTCATTTTGATCATTATCCTTTATATTATTTTTATCCATTAATTAATCCCGAGCTGCGCAACTCTGTTATTTATTATAACATATCTTGCGAGATATTTTTCATTTGTTGCGTAAGACCAACTACTATCTATGTATAAAAATTTGCTTGCTAAAATTGTATATATTCCATATTTAAGGATATTATTTTAAGTTTGCATATAAAAACATTTATCACAATCCGGCTGAAAGACGCGGTATCGGTCAACTGTTTGTATACAAAAAGGACCGCAGAATCCCTGCGCTTTATGCAGTGAGGGGCGTTCCCTTTAGAATCCCCAAATTTATGTTTTCAGGCTTTATTATTATACTTTTTCAAATTCCGATGCCGGTACTCCGCAAAGAGGACATGTATAATCCTCGGGAAGTTCGTCGCCTATATACTCGTATCCGCATACTGTACAGCGCCATATGGTCTGACCGCTTTCCGTCTTGCCTACGGGTACTGCTTCTTCCTTTTCTGCCTCTTTCACTACCTTCTCGAAGTCTGATGCAGGATGCTTGCACAGCGGACAGATAAAGTCCTCGGGAAGCTCTTCGCCTACATACTCATATCCGCATATCGTACAGCGCCATATTGTCTGACCATCGGGAGCAGTGCCTACTGCCTGCGGCTTAGGCTTGATATTGCTTTGGTAATACTCATATGTTGCGGAAGGTGCATCGCTTATTACCTCCATATCTGTGACATCGGCAATGAACATTGTATGTGTGCCGAGGTCAACGGTCTGACAGACCTTTCCAGAGATAAATGCGTTTATGCCCTTTGTAACGTACATTTCACCGTTGCTTCCGCGCTTGCAGTCTGTATATCCGCCGAACTTGTCAATGTCCCTTCCCGACTGGAATCCGAAATGCTTGAACAGGTCGAAATCCGCCTCGCAGCTTATGACCGAGGCAGTAAAGCTTTTGCTCTCCATTATCATATCATGTGTAAGGTTTGCTTTGTTTACTGTGACCGATACCCTGTTAGGTTCTGAAGTTACCTGCATAAGAGTATTGGTTATGCATCCGTTATCCTTGCCGTTAAGGGCGGCAGTAACAACAAAAAGTCCATAGCTTATTTTATACATTGCTTTTTTATCCATAGTATGACAACCTCCTTAAAACTGCTCCCCGCAAGGCGCAGTAATATAATATGATGATAACAGTTATTCTCTTAAAAGTCAATAGATTTTTTATTAAAACGAGGAAAAATTTATTCAGCAGGCACAAACTGCGGTAATACGACAATTACAGTCCCACAGTACTCTTTTCAACTGAAAATTCCTTGATTTTCTGCGAATAATCACCTTTTTTGTATTGACAAACACGGTGTAAAGTCGTATAATATTTATGAATTAAAAATGTATTGTTTTTAAATACTTTATTAAGGATATCATGCTATGAAAAAATTTTTCAGTTCGGCAAGCACATTTGTTCGTGCTCTGCCTGTTGTCATTCTCTTCGAGCTTCTTTTCCGCCTTATTATGGTGGCTATCGGAGCTCCCGCACTCACCCTCGCTCTTAAGCTGACTATGAAAGCCGCAGGTATAAGCTACCTTTCTGATGAACACGTTGTACTGTTCCTCATTCATCCTGTGACCATAGTTTCTCTTATTATATTGCTGTTCCTTATCGGACTTTTCTCCTTTGTGGAACTATCCGCACTCGCCGGATGCTTCTCCTGCTATCACGAGCATAAACGAATGTCCGTTATGGGTATGATAAGGACGGGCTTCGGTTCATTCAAAAAGGCCTTCCGGGGTACGGGTATACTGCGTTTTCTGGCGTTCATGCTGTTCATGCCGCTGGCGCAGTTCACAATGTCATCCGGTGTGTTCATGGCTCCGCTTATGCCTATACTGCGGAACATTTTCCGCTCTGTCTCGCTCAACAGCAAAATGGCGGCGGCAGTCTATATCCTTCTGAACCTGCTTTTCATCATGCTCATAGTAAGCAAGAGCTACAGCCTTCACTACCTCGTGCTTACGGACAGAAAGTTCGGAGACTGCGTAAAGCAAAGCAAGAAGAAAATCGATGGCAAGAAATCAAAAACTGCCGTTTCACTTATATTGTGGAGCTTTTCTATGATAGCTGCCGCAGCTGCACTGACTTTCATTATAAGCTTCGTCATACTCCTCTTCATAAAGGGATTCTCTCGTCCTCAGCACGCAGTTTCCGCTGCACTTAAGGTACTGAGATATGCGGGACAGATATTCTCGGCGATATCAGCTTTCATTTCTGCTCCTGCCATTATGTGCTGGCTCACTTCAAAGTTCTTCGCTGATGTCGAAAAGGAAGAGACTATCACCCTCCCCGACAGGGACCACATCCCTATGAAACGCCTTTCGAGAGCTATCATTCTCACTTCATTCATCGCTGCTGCTCTCGCTCTTAACTTCACCTATATCAAATCACTCTACAAGGGCAATATCAACCTCAATGTCGGTCTTCTCTCCGATACGCAGATAACCGCTCACCGCGGCGCTTTAAAGGCTGCACCCGAAAATACACTGCCTGCATTTGAAGCTGCTATCGAAAGCGGTGCGGACTATATCGAGCTTGACGTTCAGCTCACTTCCGACGGCGAACTCGTCGTATTCCACGATGAGAAACTCGACAGAACTACCGACGGTCAGGGCATACTCAGCAAGTACACCTACGAACAGCTCCAGCAGCTTTCCGCAGGTTCATGGTTCGGTGACGGCGTTGAATTTGCCGATACTAAAATACCGCTGCTGTCCGAGGTCCTCGACCTTACAGGTGACGACATTATGCTCAACATAGAGATAAAGGACCGCGGTGACGCTATCGCTACCGCCGAAAAGACCGTTGAACTCATCGAGGAATACGATATAGTGTCCTCCTGCTATGTTACTTCTTTCTCCTATAAGGCACTAAAAAAGGTGAAAAAACTCAACCCGAAGATCAAAACAGGTCTGATCGCTAATGTTGCAACTACCGCTTCATTCAGTCAGCTGAAATACATCGACGCTCTCAGCCTTAATCACCTCTTCGTTAATCAGACTGTTGTAAACTCCGCTCATCAGAACGGCAAGCGAGTTTTCGTATGGACTGTGGATTCTTCCTCCGATATGCAGCACGTTATTGCTCTCGGAGTGGACAATATTATCACTAACCGTCCCGAAAAAGCCGCTGAGGCTGTATGCTCACGAAGCGTAGGTCAGACAGTTCTCACCGCCGTAAAAACCATTTTCGGAACATAAACCGCCATAATAAAGGATGAAAACTATGAATGAGAAAAACGAAGCAAGCATTCTCTTCCCGTATTATGAGGATACGGAATACAAACAGCTTTCAGAGTCCGCTTGTCACGACCTCGGACTCGATACCCTGTGCAAAACACTTTCAAACGATCCGAAAGAACAAAGCCTTATCATGAATATCCTTTCAAATATGACCTCCGATCCCCGTGTTGCGGAGTTCAGACACGAGGTCTTCAAGGATATTCTCAGGCTTCCGCGCCTGAGAGAACGCCTTACCGAGCTTTTTGAAAGAATAGAGTTCATAAGGAATTTCAGTACTGTACATAAGGAATACGACGAGAAGCTCGGTCTTTGGCATCTCCTGCACCGACTCGATGAGCTTAACGACTATATCTGCTGCGTCGAAGCTATGAGAGAATGTCTTTCGGATGAGGATATTTGTTCGGCAGGTCTTAAAAAGTTCAAGGAGCATATCGACATACTCTATGAGGATTCCTGCTTTGAAGCAATGAAAAAGGATATTGCCGAGCTTAAGGAAAAGTCCTCAGCAGTTCAGAGCGTTACCCTCGGAGTAAACGTTAATCAGCGCTTCGAGGCTGTAAGTATGGGACTTATCTCCGTAAATGACAAACCGTTTAAAAAGTCGGGGATCGTCAGCAATTTCGCTGACGCTATCGCTTCAAAGGATAAGATACACAGCGGTACGGACTGGGACGGCGATATGCACTATCATCAGGTGGAAAAACAACAGAGCAGCAAGGCTGCGGAATTTATCGAAAGACTTGCAGGCTTTTCCGCTGTAAGAAGCAATCCGTTCATGGACGCAAGAGTAAGAGCTACAGTTATCAGCGCTCCCGACAGCGACGGTGTAAGCAACTCCACTTTCTATCTGGATAATATACTTAATAAGGTTCTCGATACCCTTGTGAGAAAACTTCGCGATACTCTCACAAAATACGCTAATATCACTATACTCAATATATCTCAGGTGATCCCCGAATACATATACTATATAAAGTCAGCCGAATTTATAAGCAGATGCACCGAAAAGGGTTTCACTTTCTGCGATCCTGTTATTTCCGATAACGATGCATCCATGCAGGCAAGAGGACTCTATAACCTGAAGCTTGCTGTAAATCATGAAAGTATGGCTGATATAGTTCTCAACGATCTCGATTTCGATAACGAGCACACCGTTTACATCCTGACAGGCGCTAACCGCGGCGGTAAAACTACCATAACTCAGGCTGTGGGACTTATGTTCGTTCTTGCTCAGGGGGTATATCCGTTCCTGCTTCGTCATTCTCCTATAAGCCCGTTGACTGCATCTACACTCACTTCTCTGCCGACGAGGACAAAACTATGGACCTCGGCAGACTCGGTGAGGAATGTGTAAGATTCAAGGAGATATACTCCGCCTGCACAAAAGACGGCCTTCTCCTTCTTAACGAGACCTTCTCGACCACTTCTTTCGAGGAGGGCTATTATATCGCAAGGGATTCCGTAAAGGCGATACTCCGGAAGCAGATACGTACTATTTATAACACCCATATGCATAAGCTTGCCGCCGATGCAGAAGAAATGTCTGCGGAGGACAGTCCCGTAAAAGCTTCCTCTCTGATAGTCAGAAGCGAGAACGGTGTAAGGTCCTTTAAAGTTGAGGTTGCAAGGCCCGAGGGACTTTCATACGCAAGAGATATTGCCGAAAAGTACGGTGTTACCTACGAGATGCTCAAAAGCTGAGAACCTCTGTATTTCGACAATTACCCGCGTTTTATGACGGCGTTTTATGACTTCGACTCTCTGTACGTTTTTTCTGCCATTACCGTCAAGATACGTTTTTTATTTCATTGCATTGTGTCTCCTCCTGTGGTAATATAGACTTACTGAACTAAAGGAGGTATAAAATAATGAACAATAAAATTAAAGTGCTTATCGGTGATGATTCTGCAGGAACAGGCGTTAGTCTGGCAAATAAGCTTCGTGAAAAAGGTATCTATGCCTATACAAGACGCAAAGACTGCGGTATTATAGCGGATTCGGTAAAAAATGATCCACCTGATGCTGTTGTGGTAAGCGTTGACATGAACGGCGGCGATGCTGTTGAGCTTATGAAAAAGGTCCGCGGTATGGGTGTAAGATTCCCCGTTTTTATCGTAACTTCGGACATCGATAACGAATTCATCGAACGTCAGGTAACTGAAAACGGCGCTTCAGCTTTTCTTCTGAAGCCATATGATGCAGATGACCTGTATTCCGCTATCGATAAAGCAATCGGCAGCCGTGTTAACAGTCTAAGCGATGATATGGAGATCGTCGTTACCGACATGATACACCAGCTTGGAGTACCCGCACATATCAAGGGGTATCACTACCTGAGAACTGCGATACTCTATTCCATAGAGGATAAAAAACTGCTTGAAAGCGTGACTAAGCTCCTTTATCCTACTGTCGCAAATATCTACGATACCACATCTTCAAGAGTGGAACGTGCCATTCGTCACGCAATAGAAATAGCCTGGGACAGGGGAAATGTCGATATACTCAACTCGTTCTTCGGTTACACCGTTGATACCTGTAAGGGTAAGCCAACTAATTCCGAGTTCATCGCCCTTATTACGGATAAGCTCCGGCTGCGTTACAAGTCCGCACTGAGAAGAGCCTGAACCCTGTTCCATTGAAACAGCACGGAGGTGCATACATTGTACATCAATAACCCAATTGAAGATACTATCGCAGGAGAATTCAACAAGACCATCTGGAAAAAACTCCACAAAGCCGTGGAGCAGTACCGTCTCATTAAGGAAGGCGACAAAATTGCTGTCTGCATTTCAGGCGGTAAGGACTCGATGCTCATGGCACTCTGCCTGAGAAGACTCCAGCGTTTCGGGAATATACCCTTCGAGCTGGAATACATCATTATGGACCCCGGATACAATCAGGTAAACCTTCAGAAGATACTCGATAATACAAAGCTTCTCGGGATAGATGCTCAGGTCTATCCCACACGTATTTTCAGTTCCGCGGAAAATACAGAAAAGCATCCCTGTTTTCTGTGCGCCCGTCTAAGACGCGGCTGGCTCTACAAGAAAGCTCAGGAGCTCGGCTGTAATAAAATTGCTCTCGGACACCACTTCGATGACGTTATAGAAACTATCCTCATGGGTATGCTGTACGGCTCGCAGATGCAGACTATGATGCCAAAGCTTCACAGTGAGAACTATGAAGGTATGGAGCTGATACGTCCGCTGTATCTCGTCAGAGAAGCTGATATCATTAAGTGGACCGAAAGGAACGGTCTCAGCTTCATACGCTGTGCATGCAGTGTCTCGGAGAAAAATGAAGCGGAAGGCGACGGCTCGAAACGTGCAAAGGTCAAGGCCCTTCTCAGTCAGCTGAGAGAGACCGATCCCGCTGTTGATATGAATATCTTCCGAAGTGCCGAGAATGTGAACCTTCAGACTCTCATATCCTACCACAAAGGCAACGATCGTCACCACTTCCTTGATGACTATGAGGACGGTATGACGATACGAGGGACTTTCAACAAAAAATCAACATCCGGAGAAAAAAATGTTGACAACTGTTGAGAAGTATGGTATAATGCTTATAAGAGTATATGTTTTTACCTGTTCATAAGAAAAACAGGATGTTTTATCCTGCTTAAATGAACGGCATTTATACCGACGGGCCATTTCCTCTCAGCGGTATTTTATCCGCAGCAAACCCGTCAGATATGATAACCGCTTCTTTAGTTGTAATAATCCCCATACATCACAAACTGCCGCATCTTCACAGGTGCGGCAGTTTGCTTTATCATGCAAGTGATCTCACTTTCTTTACCGAGGTTCGCTTTATAAGGAAAAATGCCGCACCTGCTGTCAGTGCTTCCGCAATGGGGAATGTCAGCCATACAAGCCATGCCTTGTCCATATCCCTTGATGCTATCCCTGCAAACACGTATGCCAGCGGAAGTACAAAGAGTATCTGACGCAAAACCGATATGACCAGCGACTCTGCACCGCTGTCCAGTGCCTGAAAGACTCCCTGACATGCTATGTTGAAGCCTGCAAACAGGAAGCTGACCGATATAACTCTTATCGCACTGATGCAAAGCCTCTCAGTACCATCAGAAAGACTGAACACCTTTGCAAGGGGTACTGCACATATTTCAAGAAGCAGAAGTCCTGCACCCATTATTACAAGTGTGTACGTTATACCGTATCTGATGCCGCTCTTTACTCTCTCCCTGTTTCCCATGCCGTGACTGAATGAAACTATCGGTGTTATTGCATCACGAAGTCCGAATGCCGCAAAAAGTATGAACTGCTGTATCTTGTAGTAGAGTCCGTAGGCTGTTACAAGTGAACCGTCTGTCTTTCCGAGGATGATGTTCAGTCCGTAGGTCATAACACTCATAAGCGCCTGTGAAATTATGGCAGGAAGTCCTATTGCGTAGATATCTCCTATAAGTCTGATGTCGGGACGCATGTACTTCAGTCCGTTGGTTATGGACTTGTTCTTTATTATGTGGAAAAGTAATGCTGTGACAAAAGAGGCAGTCTGTCCGATAACTGTTGCAAGTGCTGCTCCCTTTACTCCCATTTCAGGTACACCAAGAAGTCCGTAAATGAAAACAGGATCAAGTACGATATTAACTACCGCACCTGTTATCTGTGCTATG